>SDBT01001379.1_pt1 | contig 42665 bp, 75 predicted proteins | sample 2277101 | NCBI WGS metagenome assembly SDBT01 (sample SAMN10404973, study PRJNA504765) | marine sediment metagenome | isolation source: marine sediment core GS10_PC15, 103 cmbsf | place: Arctic Ocean: Southern Knipovich Ridge | collected 2010 | reverse complement strand
AGCTTTTTGTCGATTGATGCTGATATTCTGACTTTACCCATAAATAAAAGGATTATCCAGTAGTACAATCTTGAACTCCAATAAATCATCACCTTCCGGATACGACTTTGACCGCACTACCGAAAAGCAGTCGCTACGAACAACATCGTAGCCAATGTCGGAAAACAGCTTCTCTAAATAATCGTTGGATACCACTTGGTCTTTTGGAATGTATTCCTTCTTGACGAAAGTGATAAACTGCCGTTCGTGAGCATTTAGCCGGATCGGCTGCGGGTCGGTATATTTCAGGAGTCGCTTAACCCTATTAATGATCCTGATCTTGGTCTGTCGTTTCATGATGTAAATGTATGCATAATACATAACAATACCAAATGGGATAAATATGCGAGCGGGAGGAAAGCGTCTGCATGTGGTTGATTCCTATTAAACCGGTTATATAATTGATATGATTGATTGCACCCAATAAGACATAAAAAAAGAGCGCTTTGAAACGCTCTTATAAATTCTACATGCAGGGGTTTTCAGGTTAATATAAACTTAATTAACATGATACCTGAAAGACTCGCCAACATGAAGAATACACTCACTGCTAAACGTAGCATAGTGTTCTCGATGGTTTTTGTTTTGTAACTCATAACGTTTATTTATTTAGATGTATATTTATTCTATTGAGGTGCTGCTAAACATGCAGGGGCTATACATGGAACCCACGTTCCAATCTGTCCAATTGCCATTATCAAAGGTTATTAGATTACCTGCCGATCTTATGAATACATTTTTATCTGCATTCATTAGTATATCAAAAAAGTAACCATGTACATGCCATGAAGCTTTGGGCATATTTCTCCCGCTCGCTGATGTTCGCGCTCCACGTTCTTTAGATACGGCCTTTAGTGTAAACTGCCGTCTGTTACTTGTTTTCTGCTCAATGTTCTGAAATGCTACCAATGGATAGTTATACTCATTCTGTAGAACATCCAAAGCATTTTCTAATTGTTGTATTGTTGCGTTCGTTATCATTGTTTTAATATCTTATGGTTAAACTTTCATTGTAGAATCTCGAATCTTGACATAGTTCTAATAAGGTAAAATAATCACCGTTACCATGTTTAGGTATATCTACCTGATCATGATAATTTACCATTGTTGAACTCGAATTATGCCATATATATACATTTTCGTTGTAATAGTCGGCCTCATTTAAGAGCTTTCTTAATTCCTTTATGGAATCAAAATTCCTTTCTTCAGTGTTTATAAGTGTTTGAATTTTCATGGTTATATGAATAGTTGAGAAATGATTTTAACAAATAGAATGAGGAATGAAACAAATAAGAATATCCAACCGGATAACTCAATATTGTATTCTGCTTTTTTTGATAGTTTCATGATACGTTTATTTAGTTTGTATAATAAAGTTACATGATAACGGGAGGGTATAAAAACCGTTATTGGCTCAAAACATACTCATGTAAGTTTATGGGAGGAATTCAATAAAAGGGGAAACTGCCTAAGCGGGTACACGAATCCAGGGTTAGTTGCCTACACGAATGGACGCATAGACGCATACGCATTGACGCACGCATAGACGCATCAATCTTTATCCGGTTTTGGATGTGGAGGTACGACAATAATCTCGTTTTTGATGATAGCTTGATTAGCAATAGCCGGAGGGATATATCCACGCTCCCTGCCATGATTGTTCAGTTTGAACATTAGCAGGGTCTTGTCGGTAAGCATCCACTCATGCAGACGGCTCTCAGCCATATCCAAAGTGAATTCCTGGATGTGATCATAACATTGTGAGAATGCAGGATCGCGCTCTATCCAATTCTTAATTGTCTGAGGTCTAATTCCATCAAATTTATGGTATGCGATATAAATCATCCCTTTGGCCTTGATAAGTGCCTGAAGTGCCTGCTTCTTTCTGTCTACGGTTAATACATCCCCAGTAAAGGGTATTTCACCTTCCAATGGTTCCTTTATTTCTATTTCGACAGGATCATGTAGCTTAATTTCATCCATAAGATAAATGTAACGAATTATTAATAATTGGACAAATGCGACAGTTTTGCGACAGTAGGTATAAATGTATTAAAAAGAGGGGTAAAAGGAAGAGGTATATAGTAATATATATATATAATATACTATATATATATAATAAAGTACCTTTAAACAGGATCAGACCGAGAAAACGGCAGTCGCATTATTGTTGCATTTATGTTGCATTATGCTGTGTACGAGTCGCATAACTGTTGCATAACTGTTGCATAATTTGGGACTTGGGCAATATTAGTTTTTGCGATAATGCAATAAGCACCACACTTTTGCGACACTTTTGCAACGGTATTTTGATGTAAGTTCGGTGTAAGTTTATCGTGAAGATAGGTTTTTTTCGTAACTGCGAAGTGCGTACATTTGAGTATCAATTTAAAATAAACGTAATGAAAAAGACAACACAGCACATCAATTACTCTGAGGATTGCGAACTAAAACACATTGAGTCAGTAGTTGGGCAAAAGATAGGGGAGGGCTTTACCATCAAGAACATAATGCCATTGCCGTTCGATAGATATAGAGTCAACTATTATGCAATCACATTTGAAACCATTAAGCCAACTATCACAATTAAGGAACGGCTCGAAGAACTGAGAAAAGAACTGAGAAAAGAATGTATCAGCACCGGTGAGTTAATCGAGCTACAATCTTTAGCAAAACATATTGACTCAGGGGATGTTGAGTTGTTGGAAGCAGCCGGAGTACCGGAAAATAAGGACACTCACACCACCGATGTAATATTCAGATATTGGGAAAATGAAGTAATCGCTTTATTCCCTCAGAACAAAGAATATAGCAACGGTGTGCTATCCGGTGTGCTATCCTATATGCACGTTGGTCAACACTCTGAGGCCAATTATCAACACATCATTAGCAATAGCAAGTTAGCTACCAAAGAGCAATACACTGATCTCTACAATGAGTTGGAAGGGATTGGCTATAACCTTAACATAAAAAAGAGAAGATCATGAACAAACTACAATTTCTAAAAAAGGCAAAGAAGGATTTACAGAAAATCCCTGCTGAAGAGTACAATCAAAATATGGACGGTGATAATTGCTTTTGCCTATTTGGTCACCAAGTATTCCCTGATGCATTTGACAAGACAGGATTAACTGATCACGAAGGTTGGTATCTCGCAAGCTTAACCGATAGCATTAAAATACACGCCAATAAGCTGAAGCTCCCGTCTTATGATGGAGTAACCAAAACCGATGCACTAAAACGATTTGACGCACTCATAAAAAAACTATCATGAACTATATCCAAATGAAAAGCGAACAATTCAAGACCTTGGAAACTGTAGATGAATTTGAAACCTACAAAGAAGCAAAGAAAATGCTCCAAGAATATCGAATGAGCGACCCAACGGCACTCTTTTACATATCATCAAGAGCATGCAAAGATTGGAGGGAAAGATGACCATTAAAGAACTCATTAAATTACTCGAAAACCAAGAGCATCAGGATAGACCTGTTGAGGTATCTATTGGGCAATATAATAAAGTATATCCAATAGCTTACTGTGAAATTGAGCGACCAACTCATGATACTTTACAGACAGATGGACATAAATATAGGATAGAAATATCCTTACCTAAAAGCATGAGAACAAGCACACGAAAACATAAATAATTATGAAAGTTGAAATCTTAGGAATATCGACAAAGGACTCATTCTATAGTGATCGGCAAAAGATTGTCGGCTTAGATGGAGATTTAATAACGCATAGAATTACGAAGAAATATAAAGACGGATCGATGTGGGTTTCAGGTAAACTCATGCTTAAAGACCCTGATAAGTATCAAGGAGCATTATCAATATTTTTCTACAAAATCAAAGTCAAAGAATTATGAAAGACAATAATATGTGGAACCCGCTCAAAAAGGTACTTGATAGAGTACAGAAAGCACACGATTCGGCAGAACATTTGGATTTTATAGAGACGCACGCACCGGAAAAATTGATGGAGATTGCTGAGAAGCAGGTAGGGGAAAAGACCTTTGATAAATGTAACTTCATCAGGGATAACTACCAACGTGACGTTTACGGCTTTGCCTATTATTCAAGAGCATTGGCCTTTTCAAAACGCACAGATCATATTGTGGAATCTGTTTTAAATGCTCCACAGTATGAGGCCGATCATTCCTCAGAGGTATGGGTATGGAAGAAATTAAATCACATTAACGATTAGAATCATGAAAGGTAAATTAGCAAGAAAATTAAGGATAAAAGCACAATCTGAATTTAAGGAGGACAAAGTTGCCATGATGCATAAGTACGGTCATTGGTCGCATTATTATAAGCTCCTGAAAAAGAAACATCTAACTAAATAAGATCATGAAAGTAGTAGTAAACAAATCAGCAGCCGAAAACCACAGCAATCTCCAAGCATTAGAGATTTGGAAACAAGCAAGGCGAAAAGCCGATGAAGGATTAGCCACTTTTACATATTACAAAGAGGATGAATATCTTCATTTGGATTGGGAAGATATAATAAAAGTAGTTGAAAATGATAGTGAGGATACTATTATATGTGTTGAGACACATGAGACTTCAATAGACTTCAAAATAGTAGAGGTATGAAAATAGAGAGAATAACACCGGATGAAAACAAGGGGTTTAATGTGATCTATGAAAGGATATTCAATTCTTTTATGGCTAATGTAGACCTATGCAAAAACGATATCCCTGCTGTCAGGCAGGATTGGATTGTATTTGTAGACAATACTATTCGGGATAACTTTGCACATCACTCGCAAATCGTAAAGGACATAATCGCAGATTTTGACATAAATGTAACAGTATGACAACGCTTAGATTCAAATTAGAACTCGAAAAACAGAAGTCCAGGAGGCTCCTGAGAGCATTGCAACGGATTGCAAAACGATCCACGCATATAAACGATGGAGTAAACTTTAACGGTGACCTTCAGATATCAGAGATTTGGACAATTGCAGATAACGCACTAAAATAATGAAATACAAATTCAGAAAAGCCCGACTAAGCCCTAAGAGCATGAATCGGTTGGTTGAAATAAACCAAATCATCAAAGAGTATCAAGATCAGGGATACGTCCTGACACTCAGGCAATTATATTTAAAGATTGCACAATCGCAATCAGTTCAGACGAAGAACTACGCAAACTGATTTATGAACTGAGCCAACTCAGGGAGTTTATACAGGAGTCAGAAAAAGAATCAGAACCGGAACCCGATGCATAACAATTAAAATTATGGGATTTTATATAGAAAAAGCCGAAGTATTCCTTTTAAAAAGACTGTATTGTCAAGATAGGAAATTAATATATCACGGCAGTCCGTTCCTTGATGACATCGATCATGATGACTTCGAGAAATGGCTTAAAGAGAACGGAATAAAATATACAAGAAATGCTTACAGTAAAGCAAGTAGCTAAAAAGTCTAAGATGACTCCCCGAAATGTGCAATATGCCATTAAATCGGGAGCTTTAACTGCTATCAACTACGGCAATATGTACTTGGTAAGCGAAGATGATTACGAGAAATGGATCGAAGATCGATCAGGACAAATAGTTTTCACGCATGGATGAAGAATCACGCATATATAAAGAAGAATTAGGGTTTTGGAAATGCTCCAATTGTAGCACCTGGATAGATGGCAACGAAGAGGCCAAAGGGCAATTCACTGATGTTGCCAACGGGCAGGACGTTTGCCAATGTTGTGCCGACACGCTCAACTTTGTAGACAATCATTAATAAAATACGAATATGAAAGACATAAGATATCCGATATATAACTTCTCATTGAAATGGTCTGAGAACGGAGAGCAAAGAACCGACTACCCAAAATGGCACGAAGGTCTTGTTGAGGGCAGGATATGGAACTCTACATCCTACCGCAAAATGTTTAAGGAGGAAAAGACTCAGGGTTGGCTCGATAGCTTCATCATGGATCGATGGAATAAGCTCATATCCTCAGATAAATATTGGGACAAGGATGTTAAACTTCTCTACCTTAAAGCCGAATTTTTTGAGAAGGAATCGTGGGTGATATCATGGTTTCAGCATGAGACTTTTGATATTGGTCAGACAGATAAGGAAGCACTTGAATCGTTTCAGGATTTTGTATGGAGACGAGAGGATGACGAATCTTACTGCCTTATGGGAGCAGAGGATCGATGGAGATGGCATGGAGCAGAACCGGACGGAGAGCCAACCTATCATTCTCCTGCTCCATGCAGATGCAAGTTCTGTAAAAAAGACGGATTAATAAGAATAGCACATTAATTTTGGATGTACATAAAAAAAGTGTACATTGACGCATCATTTAAATAAATAGACATGAAATTAGAGATCACAGAGAAAAAATTCTACAAGCCGGTCATGGGAGATTTTATGAAACAGTCTCACATGGATCAGGGAGTATTCGATTTAGAAGTATCCTTTGCAATCCAACAAATCCAGGATAACAACTTCCTATCTAAATGTACGGCTGAATCATTCAAGAAAGTCATCCTGAACGTGGCGCAGTCAGGTCTGAGCCTGAACCCGACACTTGGATACGCATACATTGTTCCCAGGTACAATAGAGGTACTTCAAAACTGGAAGCATGCATGGATACAGGGTATCGTGGATACATCAAGCTCTTAATGGAGGATGGTGAGCTTCAGTCGCTTCAGGTCAATTTGATTTATGAAGGGGATGAAATCGATATCGATATGGCTACCGAGAAAAAGATCATCCGGCACATACCATACTTGATCAAAGGCAATGACAAAGGAGAGATAATCGGAGGGTACTCGTTGGCTAAATTAGCAAGTGGAGATTCGCATATTGAGATTATGAGCAAGGTTGATATCATCAAGATCAGGAACAACTCAGAATCCTACAAGTCCTTTGTCAACAAGAAATCAGCAACCGCAATATGGCACGATCACTTTGAGGAAATGGCACGAAAGACCATTATCCGCAGGCATTGGAAATATCTACCAAAAGGGGATCACGCACGCAAAGTAGCGGAGGTAATTGCTATCGATGATTCTGTAAACGCACAGATCACGGAAATAACTACCTCACAGTATTTCTATGCTGATAACCTGATTGAAGCCTCCACGCTTTCGGAAGGATACAAAACTCAATGCAAGAACAGATTAGAACAGGCCGTCTACGGTTACGAACTCGATGAAATGTTCGAGTACCTTAATGACAATCAGCCTAATCTTTCCGGATCAGCCGGTGACGCTGCCAAGTTAACTGAAGCTGCCGTTGAGAAGGATGACCAATATGACGAGAGTAAGGGTAAAGAGGGAAACGATAATTCTGCTGCCAAATGAATTACATCGACCATTTACCCAAGTTGTTTGAGATTGCTTGTTCCGAAATGGGAATAAGTAATCTCTTCAACTCTCGTAAGCGACCCAATGTTGATGGACGCAGATTTTGTGCCATAGTTCTGTGGCGTAGATATCGGGCAGGAAGCACCGAACTCTTTGACCTCAGATTAATCCCAGGAAGATCGAAAAAATACATAGAGGAATTTGAGACAATCATGAAACACGATCAAATGATGCAGGGGCAATTCACACGCATCAATGTGGCCTACCGGAATTACATTGAAACCACGCAGGAGTTTGCCCGAAGAACCGAAGATAAGATCACCTATGCGCATGACGCAATAATCAGAGAAAAATAAAATTGACAACCTGGGGAGAGGGGTATAATAAATGTGTTGATGATGTTCTTAGAATTCTAACCAGTAAGTAAAGATGGCTAAATATATTATAATCAATAGAGGTAATGGTATTTTTACATCTGTTAGAAGTGTATTAGAAACAGGAAGTGAAAATGCTCTTACAGACCATGAGGAAATTATCAACGAACTATATAAAGCAAACCAATTAATTAATAAAAAATATAGCAGAGCAAGATCAGCATATTTAGCTCAATTTGGTACACGAATGTTAATAGATCGTGATGATAGAATATATTTGAAGGGTCACCCCGATAGTTGGATAAGTCGAGAAATTAAGCTGAAGTTAGCTTGGTTACACTTAATGAGGGACATTAAGATATTGTTTAGAAAACACCTAACCCAAACCAAGTAAGATGGAAGAGATAAATGAATTAAAGGCAGGATTGATAATAAAAACAAACTGGGGAGACCATGGGATCATTGATAAGGTCAACAGCGACCATGTTTTGATACAGTGGCCTGAAAATCGGATTTATTGGTCAACAGGAACTCTGGCCTCTATGCCTAAAAAGAAGGTCTATTTTAACACAAAAAATCCGGTATGGAATTTAAAACACATAAGTATAGCGGATCAGAATTACAAATGGAAGATGAAGAAATTTAAACAAGGTCTTCTTGTCGTGAGAAAAAAGGATATTGAAATCAATAATCCACCTAACCCAAACCAATAAGTAAGATGGAAGAAGTAATAAGTGTAACTAAACAAAGTAAACCATGAGTGAGATAAGAGAAAAATTAAGGAAAGAATTTGATAATCCAATTTATGAACAAATTAGCTGCATTGATGATACGTATGTTAGCTGGTTAGAAACTGAATTGATTAAATCAAGAAAAGACCACCAATCCCAACAGATGAAGGTGCTGGAAAGAGCCTTTGAATTTGGTAAAAGATGCATGGATGTTCACCCAGATGATGACACCTACGATGATGTTTGGAAAGAGGCTGTTCTAAAAGATGATAATTATGTAAGGATTCACCTTGATGTTGAAGCGTGGGAATATTTTGACAATCTAACCCAAACCAATAAGTAAGATGGATGATCCATTAAAAGGCAAGGTTATTGAAAATATTGAATTTATACCTGCTATTATTAAATCATGGCCTGAAGGTGGAACACCTGATATTATCAGCATAAGATTTCAGGACGGGGAATGGCTGAGGGTTTACATTGAAAAGATATACAAGATGGATTTTTCAGACGCATTGCAAAAGAAATATGATAAAAACAAGCCAAAAGAAGATGACCGACTTAGAAAAAGCCCTTGAACCGCACGTTACGTCTTTCACCGATTGGTGGTTCACGCATAGAGAAATTATGAACCAATTGCAGATATCTAAAAAGAACGCAAAGTTTATATTTAAGGCAGGAAGTGATAGTGCTATAGACGGGTTTCTTAAAGCAATTAATGATCCTAAAGTAATGAAATTAGCCCAATGATACAAAACTGCTTCTACTGCAAAAAAGATCACGACCATAATTATATGTGTCCGGAAAAACAAAACCAGTATTACCCCTCTAAATCCGTGACATCGGCTAATCTCAAAAGGAAAACCAATCAGTCGGATACCAATTATATGCAGGACAAAATAGTCATGCATGCCAAAGAGCATGGATGCTTCCTGTGGAGAATTAATGTCATGGGTGTCTACCGTCCAGGAAAAAAATATATAAATGAACTAAAAGGGGGAATTCAGGAAGAAAAAGGGAAATATACCATTTCAGGGTCAACATTGGGAGTTCCTGATCTTGTTGGAGCAATGGCAGACGCAACAATATTTACAGTTGAGGCTAAGTTTGGCAAGGATACCATGAAAGGGAAGCAAATTGACCGGATGAAACAGGTTAAAGGAGTGAAGGGAATTCATATTATTGCTAAGTCGTGGGAACACTACCTACGGGAGTGGAGTATGATTCCTCCAAAACATTATACAGTTTAGTTTTAAAGCATTATGAAGAGGGGATGCTATATCACAGTCGGTAAGCTTCTTGATCAGTACAAAGACATTGTGGCTGAAACTGGATTTGCATCCATGAGTTTGTACTTTGCGCAAGGGAAAGATTTATTCGTTTCTTATCCCTGCCAGGGGGTTGAGATACATGCGAATGAGTTTAAGAAGGTAGTACAAGAGTCTATCGACTATGTTTTATCAGAGAGGAAAGAAATAATTAGCGAAGATAAGAGAAAAAGAAAATATACACTAAAACCATGAAATAATGGAAATAGAAGTAATTAATATTAATTGCCCTAATTGCGGAGTACTGTTTTGTATTGCCAAAGGCCACAAAGACCAGTTAAAGGACACCGGAGATACTTTTTATTGCCCGAATGGACACTCTCAAATATTTGGCAATTCGAGTCAAATGGAGATAAAGAAGTTAAAAAAGTCTTTAAAATATGACCAAGAATATCAGCAAAGACTTAGGGACTCAGTGACGGGTTTAGAATACCAAAATCGAGCTTTAAAAGGTCACCAAACCCGATTGAAAAATAAATTAAATCAATTATGAAAGTAGAAAAACGATTTAACATGAGAATGCCAATGCCCCTTTATAAAAAGGTCAGGCTTAAAGCGATTGCTGATGGAAAGTCTGTGAGCCAGTGGATTCGGGATGCGGTCTTTGAAAAACTAAACGGAAAATAATGGATTTACCTATGCGAATTGAAAACTTCCCGCAGGTAAGGGGAAAAGTTGTTGCTAATTTCCATTGGCAATGGGGATTACAACCAAAAAGACTCCAAGAGTTCCCGCTTAGTTTTGTGGAAATGGAAAGGCAAAGATATCAGTATTTAACTGTGTACTTTACTGACAATACAGAAATCAGCTTCAAGAAAGATATGTTGGACGAATCAGTATATGTAATATGAAACAATTTATTAAGTGGCTTTTCAAAAAGCCTGTAGAACAAGACCCTGTAAAGCAGATTATTCTTGTTACAGTATTTATATTATTTATTATATTTTTTTTCATCAAAATAATGCTATGGGTAGCATCCTAAAATGACCGAATCAAATCAAAAGATCAACTACTTCTTAGGTAGTGATGTGGAGGAAATTGTGCAACGAGATCGAGCCACACAGACAGAAAATCTCATTGATTATTTATTAAAGGAGGGACACGAAATTGATCCACATAAGATACGGGAGTTGTCTATGATTTCTGTCCAGTTTCCCGAAATGCAGAATGCTAACTTGCAAGAACTACTCCGAAGATTTGAAGTAGTAAAGAAACATTTATCCATTGAAGGGGACGAAGGGATTAAGCTTGATACTCAGGACGTAAAGGAATTCAGTGATTTTCTAGCTTACTCGATATTACTGCTACAGAGATTTGAGGATAGGAGGCTTATGGATAAAGGAGCAAATAAGGAATTAAGGCAGCTACTACTTAGGCTTCATGGCTAGTCCGATAACTAAACTGAAACAGGAAAAAGTCTCGGCTGAACCTTTGTTCCCTTTGACTGTTTTCCCTAAAGAAATGGCTGAAACATTAGTCGAAGTGGCGAGATATAAAAAATTCTCAATAAACTACTTGGCCTCCTGCTATCTAGTAGCATGTGGATCAGCTTTCGACAGAAAGTATATCCTCGACCCTACGCCAAACAATCACACAGCTTTTCCTGCCACATGGTTAATTATTGTAGGAACGGCAGGATCATCAAAGTCGGCTCCCCAAGATTTATGCTTTAAACCATTTTATGACCACACATCAAAGGAAGTGGATAAGCATGAAGAGGCACAAAACAATCAGACCCAACTCAAAGGATCGAAGATGATAAATAGCAAGGCAAACAAAATTGCCGATCCCAATGTCCGGATCACTTCCAACGCCACATCAGAATCCTTAATGGCAATATGCTCTAAGCAGCAGACCGGCATACTCGTTCACACTGACGAAATCCTTTCCTTCATAAATAGTATGGACGCATATCGTGGAGGGAAAAATGCAGTGGACAGACCTTTTTGGCTTTCGGTATTCAACGGAAACCCGTATATATCTACCAGGAAAACAACTGGAACCTCTGTTGTGAAGAACACCACAATTTCAATTACAGGCTCGATACAGTTTAAGCAAATTACCAAAGCATTTGAATCCTCTGAAGATACGTCCGGTTTCCTGGATCGGTTTCTTTTCACCTGCGATTCAACAAAGCCTCCAAAATGGAGTCCTGAAGATGAAGCACCGAAACATCTAACCGACAGGATTCAGGAGAGCATCACAACTATTCTAAATGACGATAGTGAGCAAACGAATCTAAAACTTAGTTCGGGCGCGGTAAAATTAATGTGTGAATGGCAGAATTCCATAGTGGACGAAATGAACACGGTAATGAATGAGGCAGAGATAGCAGCAGCAAAAAAGGATGAAATATATATCAACCGGTTCGCGCTACTTATTCACCTGATGAACACATATCATCAAGTTCCCCGTCCGGATAAAAAATTCCCTATTGAGAAAGATTCGGTAAAAAAAGCTATTTTGCTGATTGAATACTTTAAGGAAAACAGGGAATTGATTCGCGGAATGATACAAGATCAGGATGGAGAGGTAGACTATGACGCAATATTATTACAGATCAAAAAAGCCAAAGGACAAAAAGATATGCTTAGATCGATTGTTAAGAAATACAGAGTGCTTGGAGTTCCGGTAAGGTTTTTCTCAGAAAATATGAAACAAGATAGATCAACAATACACAGATGGATAAATCACTAACAATAAAGAAATTAATAATTGTAGATAAATGGGTAGAATTGTGGTTTGAAGAGGGAAAGTCTATAGTAGCCTCTGATCCCAACTGTTATCACCATTCATGCAAAAGATACATGCTCGATGAAGTGATCTACAAGGCAGGCTTAGAAGATGATATTATTTATTTAGGCTATAATCACCTAATTGGAATGGAGGTAATATGGAAAGGTGACAGGCCGATTGAAATATTACAAAAACGAAAACCCAAAATTTTACATTGAGATATATCAGAAAAAATGAAAATTAATTTTACACTAAATACACTATATTATGGGCAACAATGATCAAGCCAAAGCACCGGTTCAAAAAGTACAACAACCAGTAGCTAAGTTGACTAAAGAACAGAAACTTGGACAATCAATCCAAGGAATGAAACTTCACACGCAGAAAACATTCAAGGTAAAGAACCACCCTGACGTAAAGATATTAAGAGTACCTTGGGGATGGTTGTATAATAATTCTATTTACATTCCGGAAACTCCGGCTCCTAAAATTACTTTGCAGGAGATCGATCCACATGGGTATCGAGATAAGCAAGCCAAGTGGGTAATGATTGCAGGTGCGATTGTGATATTAGCTTGCCTTGCAACGGTAATAACAGTATTAGTTATTCTTTAAAAGAAAAGCCCCGTTGAGGGGCTTACTCTTTATCAATTAAATAAATAAACGTGGTTACGTTGCAACGTGACTATAAAAATACACAACTTATTTAATCTTTCCAATTCCCCAACCGAACAGCATTGCTATCAGCAACACATAGCCAAACTTCTTGAAGGTCTGCCATACGGTAGGCTTCAATAGAATCGGGGGGATAGTAATAGTCTTTGTGATCTCAGGGCAGTCGGGACATTTTGCCTCGATCCTGATAGAATCCCCTGGTAACTTGATTATCCTCACAATCAGCGAATCCCTCACGTTTTCCACGTATTTGATAATTTCTATGGTATCGGTGTCAAAAATGACTGTCTCAGAATGGAGTGGTACAACGATCTCCCTAAAGATGGTATCATGTACTACCACAGAATCAGCGAACATTGACGGGTCTTTCTTTTTTGCCATCTGTATCAGTTGGGACGCTGAACAGGAGGTTATCAATAAAATAAGAATTAACCTATGCATACTTATGGAAATCTATATTTTTAGAGCTTACACCAATTGACTTGCACCATTCCGGAACATCAAATGATGGACAGAATTTCTTTGACACCTGATTGTGGCCTATTAATTTTATGTCCGGATACAACATAATAAGTATTTCCACGACAGCTTCAAGCATGTGCTGTTGACCAACGGTTCTGTTATCATCAGCTTCCATTGGGTTCTTAGTAGTCCCACCGACCCAACAAATATGCTTTGTCCTTCCGTTCCAACCTATCGCACCGTTACTAATCTCCCATGATTCAATAATATCATCCCTGTCAAATGGAATGAGAATATGTAACCTCCCGCTTCTACGGATCAACATCGAGTACCCAACCCTTGACCAACCTCTTTCTTTTATATGCCACTGCGTTATATGCTTAGGCCGTACATCAAAAGTGGCCGGAGTGGCTGAACAATGGATCATTAAGTGAGTGAACTTTCCCATGATTATAAATCTTTGTATTGATCAATGTTGATTTTGTAATGCTTGAATGCAATGTTGCGGATCAGATCAATGAAAACTCCCATGGCAAAGTAGTGCTTATCTTGCAATTCTATGATATCCGACTCAGCCCACTTATTATACTGTCCCATCACTTCGTCATCGAATACAATTGCGATAGCACAGACAGCGATACTTAAAAACAAATCATCCCACTCTTCAAAGATGTATTTACGGTAAGCTTTCCATCCAAGTCCTGCTTTCTGTGCCTTTCCGACAAACATTAGGAACTTGATTACGTGCCATAGTCCTGCCCCGTAGATTGCTAAGATAAATTCATGTGTGAATGCTCCGTTCATATTAATTAGCTAACCAAATATATTCTGCCCCTAAAATTAAAGCACCTATTACAGCCCCTCCTATCAGTCCACCAATAACCGCACCAATACGATTGTACCACTTCATGTCTGTTTGGATTATGATCACCGACTCCCTGAGATATTTAAGTTCCTCATAGATCAACTTTTGTCCCTGCCGTAGTGATCCGAACGATAATATATCTATCTCATTGAAGTCCTGTGGTGGTTTTTCTCCTGACATAGCTTTATTAGGTTTGCTAAATATACTCAATAGCACCATAGTTACAAAAATATCTTGTTTAAGTACAACGGTTTATGGTTGTGGTACTAAATCTAATCGCATTTCTCTTGCATAATCTACCTCAAACTGTGAGTAATCACCTGACGCATGAGCATTTGTATCGGGATCATAAACATCGTTCCAAATACTGTGTCCTTTTTCAAAGTGAATCCACCTTTGATCAAATGGATTCAACACTATTGGTCTGCCTCCTTCATAAATATCCTGACCCATTGCATTGTTAATTCCTGTATCAATACCAGGAATACCCCACTCTGTTTGGTATCCTGTATATCGTGGTCGTGCTGTACCATATCCAACAGTTGTGTCATCTGTCCCGTGATAAGCTATACCTGGAACACGGGAATAAGTATCATGGGCTGCTGCTGTAAGCCATCCACCAACAGGCATTACAAACCTGATCTTGCCATCGTTATTGGATTTGTCCTGAACCCATTGCATACATCCTATTCCACCCTGAGAAAGACCCGTCAACCATATATCTGTCCAACCCAAATCATCAATAACATGGTTTAGTATATGTTGACCCCAACTTGAAGAACCCCAACTGTTTGCATGCATCTGAGGGATCAATACGTTGGCATTGATAACCATTTCGGTAAGGACTCCATCGGCAGGGATGGTCGGATAAGTGCCGATTAAGTTTTTCCCTATCCCAAGCTTCAGAACCAATTCCAAATCATCACCGTTAGCAGGGCCATCCTCACCGTCACCATGAAGCATAATAATACCACGGGTTGTGGATACACTCGGAAGGAATTTATAGTAATTTATCTGCTGTGGTGCTGCCGGAATGTTGTCGGCAATGTGGGTGCTTTTGGTCATAGATACGGGCATGACTTCAGGCGTTGTGAAGTCTGTAATTGACCTGATCCTGCTTATTCCTCTTGCCCCTATCATCCTAATCTAAATTCTATTGCTGCCACTATATTTGCTCCTGATTTACTCATAGTAATGGACTGATCATTAGCACCTGAAGCTGTAATAATTTCATAGGTAGCGCACCCGTAAAATTTCTCTGCCCCTCCGTTTGCACCGTCAGCAATAATAACCTGATCTGTTCCAAAGGTGCTTGATCCTACTGCTGAGTTATTGTCGCTTTGGAAAAAGTTAGCTATAATTAAAGAGTCGCTCCCTGCTGCAACCATAGCATTAGTTCCTGATGTGCTGACATTATTTACTCCTGAATTATTATGATCTCCCGTGTCTCCTAAAGTGCCTGAATCAAAGTCTCCTGTAAATGTAGCTGCATTGATTATTGTATCAGCCACGCCACTACCCGACATATTCACCGTAATGGTTTTGGATGCATTAACTGTCGGATTTACAATATAATAAATAGCCGATCCTGTAACCGAATGACCAAGCAGTACGGTATCTGAATCTGAAGTATCTACAACAGAAGATATTGTTGCGTCCACAAACCCGATACAGATTACAAGTATGACTGCGCCAGTAGCAACATCGACACTAATTGTCGGAGAGTCAACATTCCTGTTAACAGAAACCGTAGAAATATTCTGAATGGCAAACCCACCACCTGCTGCGGGGGGGAACATTATAAATGGATTACCTGCTACTTGGTGATTCATTTTATGGACTTGTTAGTAAAAAGTGAACAGTTACACCTGCTCCTGCAATCGTTGAGCCAACCTGATCGAATATAAATTCCATCTTATCATTTAAGCTAATAGCTGTCGTTGTTAGTGTTGGCTGCGTGGCAGCATCATCTGAATGATCCTCTCCCGTATCAATGTTAATTTTATTCGTGGTCATGATGGTAGTTCCTTCAAGGTGGAGGTCAATTATCATCGTAGCATCTGTAGGAGCAGTATCACAACTGGCTTTAACATCAATAATTGTAGCAGCGAACGGGAAGTGATGCGCCCATTTTGTACCCGTAGTAATTGCTGTAGCATAGTCAGACATTGGCAAAGAGTACCAAAATTCTGCTGCCTCGTTAATAGTCTGAACAGTAACCTCTTTCAAATTACCTGAGTCTCCTACATCTGAGATCATCAGTGAATCTCCTAATGCTGCGGTCACCAAAGTAAGCCCTGTTATAATTTCTGACTTGATCTCAGAAGAACCAATGTTTGTCAGAACGTTTCCAGTGCCATCCGCATCAATTGTTTTGTTTGTGAATGCATCGGTAGTAGCTTTTCCAACCAATGTGTCGGTACTTGTAGGAAGAGTCAGCGTTCCAGTGTTGATTATGCTGTTCCCATTGATATTAAAATTACCTGATACCATCAGCATTTCTGTATCGGTAATTCGCACCCTCTCTAATGAGTTCGTAATTGCGGAAAGATTACCTGCTGCCTGCGCCCCCCAACCTGCATTAATATCAGACCTTTCAGGGATTAATGTTGGAACTGTGCCTGATGCAGCAGAATTGAGTAGCTTCGGGCCATTAGCAAGATTCGCCCGTATCCCTGTTGAGTCAACAGAGATAACATTAATTGCATTGACTGTAAATACATGGGATTCTATCCCTTTAGTTCGATAGTTTATACCGACAGTAGCTTCTCCTTCGGCTTGAATAATAGCTCTCGCCCCTGTCGCTGCATTGCTAAATTCAATTCTGTTAACAGCAGAAGCAACTCCAATGAATCTTGCTATCTCAAGACCTCCACCTATAATAGAAGGAGAATCAGAAGCTGCCCAACCTAATCCTGTATCTTCTTCTGTACCATTGGGAATTAATGTCGGATTGGTTGCACTGGCTGTTTCATTCATCAAACGATAACCTCCTACCGTTGCTGCCCTAACTTTCCCAGGCTCAACTTGCATTTCTGTTGCACCATTAGGTCTAAACAAGATAAATCCAGTTCCTTTTGTGTTGAAACTTATACCAATATTAGCATTACCCCCTTCAGTGTCGAATACAACATTGTTACCTGTGGCTGAGTTGGAAATTTCAAGATAATTAAGTGCCGATGCAACAGAAAGAAATCTTACAACCTCATTTCCATTGACATCATCCACTCCTGTAATCCGTGGGATTGATGTCCATTCAGGTGCTGTTGCTCCTGAGTTGGGAGAAAGCACCTGACCGAAAGTTCCTATTGCCAACCTAACCGCAGCATCAGAACCCGTTCCGTAAACCAAGTCCCCTGCCACATCCCAAATGGTATCAGTAGCTACATTGCCACCACCACCTAAAAAGTTGGATGCATCGGCTTTCTTTAAATTACCTGCATCAGAAGTATCAGAGAATAATATGAAGTCACCTGAGACAGGAACAATAGTACCGAATCCCGTAATGATCTCAGATTTAATCTCACTTGACCCAATGTTGGTTAATACATTACCTGCTGCATCTGCATCAATAGTTTTATTTGTGAACACATCAGTTGTAGCCTTACCAACCAAAGTATCTGTCGCATCGGGAATAGTAATAGTTTTAGCTGTTGTGAATATGGTAGCAATAACCCCAATAATAGCCGTAGTATTCCCTCCTAAATCAAATCTCAATTCCTTAGTAGGATCAGCGAGTTCTTCCACAATAGAATTGTCATCAGTGAACGGTGGTGAAGCACCACCTAAGAAATCAAGTGCATCGATCTTTTTTAAGTTACCTGAGTCTCCTGTATCAGACAGTAAAAGAAAGTCTCCTGATGCTGCGGTCACAGTGGATTGTCCTGTAATTATTTCAGACTTAATCTCTGATGAGCCTATATTTGTCAGAACGTTTCCAGTACCATCAGCATCGAATGTTTTATTGGTAAGCGTATCTGTTGTTGCCTTACCTACCAAAGTATCGGTAGCGTCAGGAATTGTCACTGTCTTAGCAGTAGTGAAGATCGTAGCGATCACGCCTATTATTGCAGTAGTATTACCTCCTAAATCAAACCTTAGTTCTTTTGTAGGGTCTGCGAGTTCTTCCACAATGGAATTATCATCTGTAAAAGGGGGAGATGATCCAGGTAAGTTCCCCACATCGTACTTCCTTAGATTCCCTGCTGCATCCTCACCAAGTATCCAATCCAAAGCTGCCGGAGAAACCTCTTCTGTCAACGCAGATATCTTAACATCAGCAGTAACACCTACCGTTCCTGCATTACGCAGTTTGATAGTGTAAGCCCCTACATCCTGAAGGTTGGCATTGGTCACAAAATCATTTGGAAGCGGATCAACTGCGCCATTTACATAGGTGATTATCATCCCACCGTTAAGTTCTTTTTTCTGAATAACCACGTAACTCTGTCCTGCAACCAGTGAAGAGTTTCCAAAGAACTCATTGTCAGGATCAGCCTTAATTGCTGCTGAAAAGTCTATTGTAAAAGCACCGTCAAAATCAAGAATAGTATCCTGTAAATTATTAACTGCGCTGATCTCCCTGTTAGCTGTTAAAGTATCGTGCTGACGTTCGCCTAATGCACAATCAATAACCGATGATGCATTGATGTCAATCAACACCGATGTAGGACGGGTATCAAAATGAGCCAGTACAACCTTATGGTTTCCTGAGTCCGATGCGTCCTCAATAAGAATCTTATCTGCGGGTGCTGCCGTGACTGTGGAGAATGCAGCAATAGAGAAATCTATATTATCATTGGGAGCGTCCAGTGCCACTACAATATCTCCACTGTCAGAGATCAATGAACGCATAGGGAAGTCAACTCCTGACTTAGGCTCAAAAATAGCAATTCCACCTGTGCCTGAATTACTCATTGTATTGGCTTCACCACCGCCACCGGCAGGTAGGTTACCTACATCGTACTTCCTTAGATTTCCTGCTGCATCTTCGCCTAATACCCAATCGAGTGCTGCCGGAGAAACCTCTTCTGTTAATCCCGATATCTTAACATCAGCCCCAACCCCTGTCGTACCTGCATTTCTCAAACGAATAGTATATGCTGCCATATCAGCCATCTTGGCATTGGTGACAACACCTGTCCCGATTGAGAAATCTATATTATCGTTTGCCCCATCCAATGCAACTATGATGTCCCCTGAATCAGATATTAAAGATCGCATAGGAAAATCTACCCCTGACTTGGCTTCAAAGATCGCAATACCTCCTGTCCCTGAGTTGGACATGGTATTCACTTCACCACCCCCACCTAAGAAGTTAGAAGCGTCAGCCTTTTTGAGATTGCCCGAATCACCTGTATCGGAGAAAAGAATAAAATCACCGGACACTGGAACTTCAGTTCCAAACCCTGTAATAATTTCTGACTTGATCTCAGAAGAACCGATGTTAGTCAGTACATTACCCGTTCCATCAGCGTCGATAGTTTTATTGGTAAGCGTATCAGTTGTTGCCTTGCCCACTAAAGTATCGGTAGCGTCAGGAATTGTCACTGTCTTAGCAGTAGTGAAAATGGTAGCAATAACCCCAATAATAGCCGTAGTATTCCCTCCTAAATCAAATCTCAATTCCTTAGTAGGATCAGCGAGTTCTTCCACAATGGAATTATCGTCAGTGAATGGTGGAGAACCAACACCAAGGTCATTGTTAAAAATACTCAACGGGATTGCACTGATCAGGGCTTTGTTTGATACACCTGCATTATCAAAGACTATCCAATCTCCTGTTACCATAGTAGCAACACCAAGCTCTGCCACATTTAAAGTTATGTCAGGGGTAAGACCTCCTGATGAAGTTATCCCTGTTCCACCTGTGACCGCAGTTACAGCATCACCAACATAAAGAATATCCCCATCGGTAACCGCTGTATCAAATTGTGCTTTTGTTCCATTGATCCCTACGATAGATGTCTGATCAGCGGTTGCTCCTGCTTCAATTCCATCTAATTTTGTTCCGTCTGTTGCAATGTTTCTTCCATCTACTGTACCAACTGTAACAATATTACCATCACCATCTATTCTAAATACATTAATCTCAGCAGCAACGCCTTGCGATACCCAATAATCAAGGAAAAATCCACCTGTTTCTAATCTTGAAAGAGAGCCTCCGGCAGCACCAGGGTTGGAACTATATTCCATTGATACTTTGGCGGTAGTTGCCTGAAACATTCCGGTGTCACTTCCTCCAAAAGCAAGCATCTCTGCTATATCTCCTTTTGCTTCTATGATTGCATTTAGTGACTTTAATTTTACAAATCCGTTAGTAGGGGTTGTTGATTCAAGCGTTATATTAAAGGCAGAGACAATAGTGGCATCAGACCCTACAATAAAATTAGCCATGTCGAAAGCATCACTACTTATGGCTGTTGGGTCATACACCGCAACCCACTTCGCTAAAATGTATGCATATACACTTGACCAAAGTGTCCTTTTTGTCTTGTCACCTGCTCCACCATCGATATCATACACTACAGCATGATCCGTATCGGCAATGTTACCCGATGTTAGCTCTGTCCATTGACTTATATTTCTATCCGGCATTATAGTATAACTTTAAATCCATCATCATGTAAAACAAAAAAACCGTCATCATGTAACCAAAAAAACAATGTATCAGCCTCAATATCCAAATCAACCTTCCATTCCACAATGTTATCCAAATCAACAGAACATCCAACAATGTTATCTACTAGGTCAACTGTCTTTTTTACGGTCATCTTGTATAGTAAATAGTTTAGCTGAGAAAACTGAATGTGCTTTTCCTCCTGAGAAACGTGAGTGATCGAATGTTAATTTTGCTGTTGCCCAAATATCCCCAGGTTTAAGTAAGGCCGACTCAGTATCTAATATTTCAAACTCAAAGGAGTTAGTATTACTTCCTATTTTTACAGTCGACAATGCTTTGGTGTACTGAAATGTATTTAATAATTCGTCAGTAACATCCACTACAATTGTATCCATAGCTGTGAACAACAAGGCAACTCCTTTTGTGGTAACAGTAACCTCTACTAATATCTTTTCATCCTGATAAAATAAATCTATAATTACTGCCATTTCTTTAACTCTTAATGTGAATTGTATTTACCTGGATATCATCCATATCCGAAGCATCAACTTTTGGTGTTTTAAATCCATCAGCTTTCATCTGAGTAACAATTTTACCCTCCACTTCGGCAGCCAAATTCCCTGGCGCACCAAGATATTGAAATATCCCAACACCGACTTTTGGAGAAACCTTGTAATGACCTAAATCAGCTATAATCAATCGCTCTGTCATGTGAACCGATCCGTCACCGGTTTTGAAATCACCGGAGTCGTTCTGTAAATCCTGGTTGCTATCAAGTATCAAATCAAGTCGTGCCATGCTTTATCTTAGTGTTTTCCATATCAGACTTTTCTGTATTGGTTAGAGCCGACCCGAACCATGTGGTTACAGCAGTTTTTAAGGCTGCCCCTCCATCTGCTGCTAATACAACCCAAGTGGAGAATACGGTTTTCAAATCATTGATATCATCCTCAATTATATTCATCCTCGTAACAAGGTCGTTAATTTTTACGATTCCATCAAATGAGCCATCAAGGAACTTGATTGAATCCACATCTGAAAACAAAGAAACATACCCTGTGGATTCATTGATCAACGAGATCATTACCACACTGTTAACAGTAGGTATTATCAAAATTCCTTTCCCTGGGGCAGCCTGTAATTTAATATCCAAATATTTAGACTCTTCTAAATCAAACGGCTGAACCACACAATTAACATCCCCTGTTATTGGATCAGTTGTTACGCTCTCCACCGTACCGGCAACAGAAAAAGCATCTTCCATCACTTCTTTGGCAATCGTCTGTATTAATTGTCTAATGCTGCTCATTCAAAATTTCCTTTTATCTCTTCATCAGTAACTTTTCTATCAAGCTCAACAATCTGCCGTCCACCGTCCATCCCGTATGAAGAATTAACATGCTTTACCCAATAACGACCTTCCTGATCGGGGAGTTCTTTATGGTTAATCTTCACAGTATCTCCTGGCTTAATCCTTGGAATTAAAAACGTGGTGAGCCTGCCTGTAAAGCCATCATACTTAAACAGCTTCAGTTTCCTTTTACCGAACTTCAAAGCTGCATCCTTGTCAACATCGTGTATATATAAAGTACGAACCCCTCCCAATGGGTCACCAATATCTTCATCAATACCTTTTTCCGGATAGGTAACTTGTTTGGGAACTTTTGCAACATTTCCTTTCAATGTGTCCGGATGTCGGGGAGAGTTCACAGGATAATATACGATTACCTGAACTTTCACTTTCATCTGATCTTCACGCACATAAATCAAATCACTGTCATCAATCAGGTTCTTCCCATATTCAATAATTATAGGCTTTGGTGGTAGCCTATCAGCGCCCTCTTTAGTTCCAATAATACCTGTCCCTGCCTTATAAATATTAGCTTGCAGTTCTGTTTCAAATAAGAATCCAACGATCAGCCGGGCATCCCTGCTGATATATGAAATCATACCAAAGGTTTTTTTAAACCACTCTAAAAGCTGTGATATTGTTACCCGTTTTGGAAGTCTGAAGTTACCCAACTGCAAATCCTCGGCCTGATATTCATCACCTTTCGGAAGAATAACATCCAGGACAGCAGGTAATGTTGTGTTATTTATTGATGTTGGTGGTGCTGTAAGCTGTTTGTATTTCCTCATTTTGTCCTCACACTCTATCACCATGGGACGCTTTGGCATGATCCGGTCTACGGTTCCCCTAAAATATTCAACCATTTGTTCATTATGTATGATACCTAATGTCACCGCATCGTCAGGATTAAACACCGGTAACTTAGTCTGATCATTTATAACAGGTAAGACCTTAGAATCTAAACTCCTGTAAGATAGTTTACGTGGAATTGTGACTGTCAAGGTATCGGTAAAATCCTCATGGGAAGAGGATATCTGCATGCGGTTGATAATTCCCCTCGGAGCTTGATCTGTTTTAAACAGGAAATTCCCGATCTTTAAAAATGTCCCTACCTTAATCATGTCGCTACCTCTGTGATAATTATTTCCTCCCCGACATCTTCTTTCAAGATAATCCTAAAATCCTGAACATTCCTAAACCCTTCAGTCTGAGGGAAGTCGTAATCTTTTATAATCACAAATTTTATTCCGAAGAAATTTGTAAGGAAAGTAGACTTGATCTCGAACCGATCAGGATATTCACACCACTCCATTAGCTGCCTAATTTTGTCATCGGGTCTGACATCAATATTAGGATCAACAAGTCTCCCTCTCATAGTGATAACATGCGAAGCTTTAGAAATATATTCAAAAACCTCCCCGTCCCTACCCGCTAATGGAGTCTCTACAATATTTTTACCTTGACTAACCGACAGCAAGACCTCTTCCATTTCCAGGAACGGCAATTCAAATTGATCAAAAACTGGTTCTTGAAACCAAATACTGTCATAGAATTCTGCATTTAAAGCCTCCGATCTCCCAATAATAGGACGGGGCTTTGGATCAGGAAATGCAATCTTGTAGTTTGGTCGGAGAATATCGTCTACTATAATTGCCATTATCTCACTGCAAAGTTAACATCGTTGACTACTGTAAGTAACATATCTCTCAGATTTGCCATCATAATTTCCTTGCTTTCTTTAAAAGTCAAAGTCTTAAATGAAAGAGTATCGGCCACTTTTAACTGGTCAATATTAATAATAATATCCCTTGCTGAAGCAGACGCTATTCCCCCTACCCCTCTTCCATTGGCTCCTGCTGCTCCTGCTGCAAGTGGATCATCTTTGCCAGGAAGCAGGCTTACATCTAAAGCATCAGGAATTCCCGCAATGTCACGGGTACTGGCTGCAAGTAGTTGAATATCCCTAACTCTTTTGCCGTGTCTGATAATTTCAAGATTATCCCTTTCAGTAGTATCCAATCCTTCAGCAAGTTTTTTTAGCCTCATTCCTTTAGCTTTCCCGCTAAGAAAGGGATTCGATACTATTGCCAATCGCTTAACTCCTGCAATTGACTCACTAAACATATCAGAAAGCGAGTGTCGTACTTTTATAATGAAATGCTTAATACCTTCAAAGTATATAGCTAAGCTTGAAAAGAATCCCAATTCCCCTTGCTCTCCACCTAATAGTGAGGCAATTCCGGATAAGTCTTTGATGACCGGATCAGCCAATATAGTTTTAAGGAGTGATAACGCTCCTGCAAAAGCATCCATTCCCTGAGCAAAACCACCGCCCCTCATTTTATCAACAAATTCTGTCATAGTATCCAAGAACAATAATATGTTCGGAGTTGCAGCATTAGCAAGCTCAAAGGTCATGTTCTGTAATTTACCAACAAGAATTGCAAACTTACCACTGATAGATTCATCACCCATTTTCTTCATGAATTCAAAGAATCTACCACCGGCACTTGTCATACGATTAAGGGCTTTAACAACATCCTGCGCTGTAAATGCCTGTTGTTCCTGAAGTTTCTTTGCCTGTTCTCTTGTCAAGCCATACATGGCTGCAAGTTCGCCAACGATATCAATTGCATTATCTCTGAACTGACGAACCTCCTGACCGTACAACCTACCGGCTGCAATAACATCCCGAAGGGCTTTAACTATAAACGGCAGTTTTTCCCTTCCAACGGCAAGCCCTACATCACCCATTATGTCAAGGATTGGAATCAATTGACCCTGAGCCACGCCAACAGAGGCAAGCATTTTTGAGTATTTTAGATATTCTGCTGTAGTGATGGGAACTGTCTCAGCGTGAAGTCTTAAATTATCCAACAGGTTTTTTGATCCTTCCTTGTCAAGTCTAAAAAGCGAACCCATGGCAACCTCGGCTTCCTGAAGATTTACTGTTAAACTTCCTACCCCTCTTATAATTGCCCCTGCGGAAAAGATTAATGCAAGTGGGCCGAGTGCTGTGCGGAGAGTGGTTCCAAAAAGGGCTGTTGATCCTGTTAGTTTACGGACATTATTTCTCAGCCTTCGGGTTCCTGCATTAGCTTTAGATAGCTGTCCGGAATACCCGTCACGCATTCTTATGATATACTCTACTACGTTGGTGCGTCCTATTGGCATTATTTATCTGATGTTAATTTACCCTCGAACTGAAGTGCAAATTTAAGTTTAGCCCACAGCTCATATAGTTCATCCCCTTCAGCGTTGACTCCAAAATAAAAATGGACTAAAGCATTCATTTGCCATAGTCCACCGCTCCTTGTGTCCATTAAAAGAATCCTTCCTTTTGCGTCTTTTATTATCGGATAACTTTTTTCATGAAGCTTTAATTTTTTTTTACAATCACATCCTCAACGATCATTAGTTCACCGATCAAAGGGATGCAGGCTCTCACAGAGTACCCATTAGCTATCACATCTTTAATCGGATCACCGTCCTCCCATATTCCCTGCAATACAACTTCGGCTCCTTCGATCACATCCCCGTCAAGTACAAGCTTAGTGTACTGTTTGAAGATCAATGGATTTGTATCAAAATTTTCAAGCTTTACATGGATTACAAATCGTTCTTTTGTATTTCTCCCTTTTGGAATTCTCCATGTTTGAGTCCCTTTCGGGGCTTTTTTTACATCTGTCATTTTCTTGGTCGTTTAAAATGAATATTATCCCCACTTGATATCACCAATGAAAAGCTCAACGGTGACTTCAATCTGAGAGTTATCTACTGACGAGTCAGAGGCAGGCCCCTTCCACTTCATTTCTTTCAATCGGTCATTCCAAAATCCTTTTTCCCTATTTCCACAATGAACAATAAGGTCAGACAATGGATAGTTCTGAATCTTCCCTTCGGGTGCGCCCGCAGATAATCTACGGAATTCAGTCATCGACATCGTGATATTCCCTTGGGGCTTTAATGTCCCATATCCTACAGATAGTATTTTACTGCCTGTGCCGTAGTTTCCGGTCATTTCCTGTGGTTCAGAATAGTTTATCTGAGAAACACCTAAAATGGGTATGCCAAGATAGATAATCTTATAATCGGAATGAGTCCATGCTACTCCGTTTATTAATACTGGTTCTCCTAATTTCGCGCTCATAGCTTTTAAGTTATTGCTGCAACAAGTTGAATATTAACAGTGATACTTTCGGCTGTCGCTGTTGGTACTATCTCCAAAGAGATCACCAAAAGAGAAGTAGCTAAAACATCCTGGGTTGGATCAATCTTCGCCTCAGCAAATGAGATTTCATCTGAAGCAAGCATATTTTTCACCTGCTTTTCAGACAACGCTTCAAAATAATCCACCATTTCATCAGTTAGTGTGCCGTCAGAATTTAACAGCAAAGGCCGATTAAGTTCAGGAGTTAACCCTGTCCTTACCTGTCGTACTGCTTTACTAACAGTCCTACCGACCTCTATCCAGGCAAAGTCATCGGTTGCCACAACGCATGCAGGCATCCTTTCAGAATAACTTCCTGCTATCTCAGGGGTATGTTTTCTGAGGAAAGAATATCCTTTGTCCTTTAAACTTGACAATGCAGCCTCGGTAGTATCAGCAACAAGTTCCGCGCTAAAAGCTAAGGCTAAGGTTTCAAGTTCTGTTCCATCAGAGAAATTATGGTTTTTCACATAAGCTGCTGACTCATTTACCGGAGCTTTTGATACTTCTCCTAAATATGCTCCAAGTGCGGATATGGAATTGGTAGTTGAAACAGCTAATGCTGCCCCTACTGCGCCCCCATCTTCACCTGCGATAACTGCAACATTAGGACAAATTAGTGCCCTTAAATCTTCAGCAGCAGCACTCGCAATAGCTGACATATCTCCATGATAATACGCCTGCATTTCATTTGCCGATCCTGGCAAAGCAGCGATAATCGCTTGCAAAGTTGTGCAATCTGCTGCCAAGAAAGGTTCATCATGTGCATTGTAAACTCCAAGATTCCTTACTTCCCCTCCGGTGACTGCGTTCATTGTGATAAGCTCCACAAAATCATACGCACCGGCAGCTAATGGATATATTGCAACCCATAATTCACCTAAAGGATTGGCATCGAAATAACCTTTAATGTGGTAGTGGAACTCAGCAAAAAGAGCCACTGTAATTCCAAGAGTCTCAGCCTCTTCAGTGGAGAAAACCTTTTTCACATTATCAGTACCGTACCCTGTGGGCAAGGTAGCGTCCCAAAAAAGGAGTCCTGAAATATGATCCTTGGCAGTGGGTAACCTGCCAATTCCCCCCGTACCCTTAACAATGGTTATCTTAGATAATCCCATTTTATTTAAAGTTTAAAGGTTAAGCGTCATCGTGGATTTTTGCCCACAATCCTTTTGCCAAGAACAGACCTGAAGATTTTTGAAATTGTAGTGCAATCACATCAATGTCATCGGAAACACCGGTCAAAGCCGGAGCCGTAGAATTGGAAAGGTTAAAGGCTACATCACGCCCTGTACCTGATTGTGATATCACGACAAAAACTTCAGCACCATCCACTAAGCCGGTTCCTGCTACAAGGACAAGTCCTGTGACAGCCTGACCTAAAACGGGATTTGTTATCCGTGTTACAGTGTTTAAGACAGTAATCGAAGGAGTGGCTGAGTCAGCCAAAACCTGATTGTCCATTGCCCCAAAGGGATATTTAATTGTATCAGCCATTGTATTATAATTTTACTGTAAAGTATTTACTTTTTGTTTGTTTTGTCCACCATTTTGCTGCCTTGGGATTATAAAAACACATCCCATCGGTTGTCACTGATACCTCTAAAGTCCCTTTTCTCAAAGGTTGACTCTGAGCAAATTTCTTTGCACTTGCAGCATCTACGACCTCAATAGGTTTAGATGTTTTTGGAGTATCAGCTTTTACGTTCATAGTGGATTTCAAATAGTTTTAAATTCTTAGATTTAGCATGAGCCAAAGCTTCACCTTCGCTGTCTGCGTGAAAAACCATTCCATCGTCAGTCACAAAGGTTGGACTACATAAGTCCTTCAGGTACTTGTTACCTGAGATATCTACCCCTGAGACATATCTTTCCTCCTTGTTTTTTAGGAGCATATCTGCCCTTTTTTTAGCCTGCTTGGCATCAATCGGCCCACTTTTAATAACAGGGGCTTCAACGGTTTTCACCGCTTTCTCCACAGGAGCTTTTTTTGGTTTGGTTTTTTGCTTTGTCTCGGTCATGATCAAATTTTAAACTACATCTTCAAATATTGCTGCAACACCTATGCCATCATTACGTGACGTAACTGCCCCAAACATTATTGCATAAGCTAATATGTCTCCATAAAAGTCAGCTTTATCCAGGTCTACAAACGCATGGATTCCTCCAAGAGCTTTGCGGACTGCATTCTTTTGCCAAAATACGGCAACATCCTGGTCACCTGCTGCTGCTGCTGCTCCCTCTGCATTGATAAGGTCAGAGTTTGTACTATCAGAAATAGCAGTGAAACTCCTTACAAAGACATCAAACCCATGGACTCGACCAACGGAACCTTCCACGATCCTTCCCCCAAGTCCTATTCTCTCGGCTGAAGTGAATCGATCAATCTCCAATAAATCTCCATGCTGTTCACCAGTGACGAGCATCATACGATCAGCCAACTTGACGTTTAAACGATCAAACTTGGTTTTGATTGCAAGGATATCGACTTCTAAGATTTTTTTACGAGTACCTGTTTGTGAAGCCCCTCCGGTTGCCCTTCCGGCTCCTGTACTTGGAATCAAAGTTCCTGCTGCAACGGTTACCTGTGCAAGCCATTTTACAATAGCTCTGTTTTCGCCTTTTTCATTCAATGATTCTGAATGTTGCTCAATTACAGACGCTCTTTTGTCGTAAGCAAGCCGACCACCACCAGGGGCAAGTGATTCATGCCATGGTAGGTGTGTAGGATCAGTAGTTAATTCTTCAAGAATATACTGATGGGCTACATCCGTTCTCTGTGCGATAGTTCCAGGATAAACTCCCCTATCGACAGTAACGGCAGGGATAGTCCCTGAGTTTGGTATTTCTACCGAGTTGGTGCTTCCTGCAAATTTGTCATCATTGCGAGACTGTGAGAGGAATGTTCCATCGGGAAACAACTGGTTCTGAATCTCTGATTCAAAAGCCCTGGTTAAAATTTCTGCTGCCATTGTTTTTTAATTTAGTCTTTTTTGCTGTTCAAAAGAGCCTTGTTGTACGTAGTGTACGCAGCGAAGATTTTATCCTGCTCTTCATCAGAATAATCTTCTACGTTGCCTTTCTCGGCTACAATTACAAAAGCTTCATCAGGAGTAAACTCCCCTTCCACCTTTGGTTTGTCACCATCTTTTTTCTTTTTGGCCTCCAATAGTTCTTTGGCAGAAGCATTGGCTTTTTGACCTACGATAGTGTCGAGTAAATCTTTTACTCCTTCGTAATCCTCGGTTGCTTTCGCTACCCAAGAATCTTTCTTTTCTTCGGAAATCTTTCCGGAGGCAACTGCTTCCTCGACTAAGCTCAAAGCCAAAGCTTTGTCGGCTTCTGCTTTGTCTTGTTCGAGAGCAGTAACTTTGTCAGTGGCTACTTTCAAATCCGCTTGGGATTTTTCAAGTTCAGCCTTCAATCCCTCACCATCCGTTTTAATAGTTCTGATTGCTTCCAATGCAGAAGTCTCGGATGCGTCAGCATTGAGATTTAGGTAACTTAACACCTGTTCCATTTTTACTACTCGTTTTTGTTCAACATTATTTAAAGAGGCATACGCCTTATACAATTCTTCTGATCCTATCTCAGATAGGTCTAATCTTGCGGTCAATTCATTTGGGATAACCTGATCGATAATTCCTTTCTCCAGGGCTTCTTTCGCAGTGAATGTTCTCACTTTATGGCCTCTGAGGGATAGAATATTTTTGATTTCATCTTCAGACAATCGGGTTCTCGCGGTCAATACTTCTTTCAGTTGCTCATTGATTGTATCTATTAATGATTTTGCTGAAGGATTTTTACTTGATGCTCCATGTAGACTTATCCTTGCAAACTGATTAGCTGTCCGGTGTTTTCCGAAAAGGGCAGCATAGGCTCCCATGGAAACAGCCCGACCAACTACATGCGTATTTGCATCGGTATCCCTGATAGCCTGAACAATAGCCCAACCTTCATCAACATCCCCTCCATCAGAGTTCACATAAACAGCAATTGTCTGCCCTTCAGCAAAGAGAAAGCGCATTTCAGCAGCGAATCGAGAGCCGACAACATGCGCGATATTTTCTTTAGTGGTGGAGGTAATGATCCCGTTCAAGTCCATGACGGATGTTGAAACAGGTAGTCCTGAGAGAAATTGATTTTTATATTCAGGCTTCATTTAAAACAAAAATAATAAATAATATACCACAATTCCTAATTTTGCCTAATTGGGTAAGCGGTTTTAGTCAGTGTAATAGATCATTCCTCCAACAATAATATCCTGTTCTTCAAGCACAGGATTAGCTGACCCCTGACCAGTTGTATGTTCTTTAAGAGTAAATACGCCAGTAGTCCCTGCTATTAAAACAATCAAAGGGTCTGTGATAGATTGAACCGTCTGAACTTGAAAATATCGATTAACAGTAGGTCTATACCCCGCAGGCATTGTTAAAACAATGTCATTGTGAGCAGGGTTGCCTTGTCCGCTTGCACTTTGGAATCCTCCTTCTATGGAAACCAATCCATTGGAATCTTTTCTGTATCTAAGAGGGGATGCTGAAACCACTTCATACTTAGAATCGAACTCAGAGGATACCGTAATCCAATCTTCAAGCGGGTCTAAAATATGCGCCATTGCTTCTTTTAAAGTCTTAGAGGTATCCCCAGGTGTGGCAACATCCCATCGGACATAATTATTATCCCCTGGCACGGAAGCAGAAACAGCAGCAGTTTTATTCTCCACAAAATCACGCAGGACACTATCTTTGAAAGTCTCCTGGATTACTACGGTATTAATGATACCATATTGTGTATCTACCACATTGGTCTGAGCAGCCACACGCAGGAACTCATCGGTTTTTGTCAGGTAAATGATCCCTGCTGTGATATCTATATTCGGCCCTGCCCCGTTCAGGGTAGCCACGCATCCCTTAACTATAATTCCGTCACCGTTTCCATGAGCAGTATGCATATCCTGATCAAAAAGCATCGCCTGAATGACTTCCCATATATCATCCTGAAAAGGTAACATACCTCCGTCCCAAGTGATAGGGGCAAAACCGGCAGGCATTGGATTAATAAACTTTTTCATACTATTTCAATTATGTAGTTACGCCCCGCAACTTTCATCCTTTTTGTAAGATGATTAATAAGGGCAATATTATCTGTTGTATTGTGCGCTGTTGGAACTTGAATCTTAAAGTCGTGTCCTACAGGGACAGAGGTTTCTGATTCGTTTGCAATATACTCTGTTCCTGATTCTAACTTATTTCCAAAGAACTTATCAGGGGTTTCAACCTCGTTACCTACGTAAAATCCCACTCCACTATCATCCACTGTTACAACAACTATAGTATTATTTGGCAACGCAAGCTCTATATTTAAAACTGTCTGCATTAACAGCTTCCCTCCATTGTAGTTTGAACGAGTTACCTCTAAATCAAATGTTTTATCATCCCTGTCAGCAAGAAATTGTATGGGAAATACCAATGACTCAGTGTATTTAACAACCGATCCTGTCCTTAAAAACGGTGGAGTAAGCGTTTTTATCAAGTCAATTATCGGAAAATCTAAATATCCCATTATAAAGTCTCTTCTACCATTGTAATTTTATCAGTTAAGGTTTCTCCTGTCGTATCTTCTGAAATAAGATATCCGGCAATAGTCTGATATACACCTTGAATGTCCTGAGTTGAAGCAGAGCCGAACGGAATAGATTCCGCCCTGGTCTTTATGGAGGTAAAATCAATCCTTGTCACACCTGGAACAAGCTGTATTTTGTCACGTAAAGTCTCTATAAAAATATTCCCGTTGAAATTATTATCTTGGAAAGTATTAAAAAATGCATCAATAGCATCAATAACAGCAGTTTTTGTCGTTGCTTGAATAAACTGTCCTTCATAATATACGTCAGCTTCGATAAACATCCTGTCGGGTAATAGATTAACGAACTGAGCGAATACACCTGCAAAGCCTATCCCTTCGGAAGTGGATGTGCCAAAATAGTAGTTTTGTAATGCCGTAAGCTCCCCTGCTGAAAGAGGAACTAATGATCCCACAACCCCTTTTGCAACTTTTATGGTAACTGGATTTCCATCGACAACAGCAGCGCGAGTTACAATCCTGTTGGCAACAACCACAGGGCTATAAGTAGGTACAAAATCAACCAATGTAACAGAGTCTCCATTCTGAAATTTAAGTATTTGATCCTGAAGCCATGCTGTATTCCCTGCCATAGCTTTATCAGAGATTGCCTGAATATCAGCAGCGAAAGCGTCATGGATATTTTCATAAGTAAAAACTGTTAATCCTGTAATTGAGATAAACAGATTAAAAATACTCACTGCGCTACCACCGTCCTCAACGAAAAGGAATACGTCTAATTCAGGGTGCGTCCTGACTTGGGTTTTGATAGAAGATATTATTTCTGTAAGTTCTCTTGCCATCGTATTATAGATTAAATGTTAAAAACTGAACTGCTGCGTCCTGCCCGTTGCTCTCTTGTCCTGGTATATCAAAATGAACATCGTCTGCATCCTGAGTCGTATACGCATCGGTGTTCCATGTTTTTCTTAATGCAGTATTTTCGGCCACAAGTTCGTCAGTTGCTCCCCTGTAACCTTCGGTTTCGGTAGCCGAAGGATCGTGCCAAGCATCATGTCCTCGCCTGAATAAAATTCTTAACTTAAATTCAGGAAAGTCTATTCTAAACTGAGCAATCCACTCATTGATATCGGTCTTGATTTCATCTTTATCTTTACTCCTTGCCTCTTCACAGCAGAAATCAGAGAATAGGAATACCTCAATATCCTTATTGGCATAACCTCCGTCCTCCATTAAATCTATTAATCCCCTAAGTCCGGCTATTCCTAATGGGTATAAATGAATACCTGTCGCTCCTGGTATTACTGAGACATGATGATAGTTAAGGGCAAGATCTTTAAGGGCAGTAGAGCCTACTGAATATTGATAAGTGTATACAGAATACCCACCGTCCACAATATCTTTCATCATTGAAGTGTTTGGCCCTGCGGTGTCAGCAAGTTCGTTTACACCGTGATCAAATGTCTCAACATTGGTAATTACCTGAGTTACAAACCCTAATCCATTATCAGGTATCCATGCACCATCAATCGGGTCTAAATAAGAAGAATCTACATAAACTCCCACATCCCCCGATCCGGATGTATTGGATTGAGAGGCCATCATGGCAACTATAAAAATAGGTATTTCAAGATTAGCCAACGCTTGACCTGTCTCACACATTTCGTCTTGATAATCTTCCAAATGCCTTAATTTACGCCTGTAAGCAATAAAGGTATCATCGTCACTATTCTTAAACAAAGTCCTTGGAGATAGTTCATTGTCCTTAAACAGAGTTCCCCCTACAGTATATGACGCTGCCGAAGAAATTCCTGCGTTAACCAATTCATCCCAACCCAAAGGATTCGGTTTGAACTGGAAGGGGTCGGCTACCTGTAACTCACCTACAAAACTCACCTTTCCTAAACTCTCAGGAGGGATCAATCCACCTGCTGCATCCCTTGTTTTAGCAGCTACATCCAATGGGATAATAACCGAAGCACTTAAAGTATATCCTTTTTTATTTGCCATAGACAACACACCGTCATTTAACCTTCCGTGAGAGCCGGTGTCTGTGCAAACGGCATTATTCCTATTGGTTGTATCTTTTTGGAAAGAGTTGTAATAATCCTTCCCGATCTTTTCTTCAAGACCGTAATGCCTGATTTTACCCCGTATGACCTCTTCCCTGTGGCAAAGCCGGATAGCTTCTTTGTGTGTTAAAACAACATTAAACCATTGAACGTGCTGAAATTGATGATCTTTGTCATCAGAAGTTGTAGCAGGAATATTTGATAACATCCAATCCACCCCTGATTTTGCGGTTTTTGTAATCGTACCTAAATTACTTCCGGTATTATTTGAAATCAGCACCCTTCTTCCCGTAGTATCAAACCCGTAAATCTCAATGCCTGTCCAATCTTTATTCCCGTTATAGGTGATAAGAAGAGGATGCCAATTACCGTCATTGATCGCAGGTGACGGGTAGGTTTTACCTAATATATCAGTTCCTACTGTGCCGTTAGAAAACGCCTTTCGTATCCTTTCGGCAGCAGCCGTCCACAGATCAATAGTTATTGCTCCCCCTTGCGAGTGATCAAACTCCCACCCCTGGAAGTCTCCTGACCAAACTCTGTTGGTCATAACCATGTGGGTTCCAACTCCTGTTTCGCCACTCTTGATAAAGAAAAATACAGAAAACTTCTCCGTATTCTCAAAGTCTATAGAGTCAACATTGCCGGTAGAGTGAGGAAACTGTAAATCAATACCTGCCTCGGACTGATCATAGCAATAATTATTCTGCGGGGCAAGGTCGCTTTCACCTAATTTGTCAAGAACATCGTTACCGACCACCTCTTTAGTCCATTTTGCTAAAGCAGATTCAAGTGGTGGTGGAATGGTTATTATATCTTTTCCAGTACCAATCTTTATTTGTTCCCTTTTAAACTCTTCAGCCAATACACTTTCAGGCTTATCAATAGCTATTTCAGTTCCAGTTGGGATAACCTTTGATGGATCGATAGATGCACGAATAAACTGATGCAGCTTATTTAAGTTCCCATGTTCCTGCAAAGCTGCATCAAACACAGTCTGATCTTTTAATGTGGTGTATTTATTAGCCATTATGGATCAACAATTACAGGATCGATTGTTACACCGGTCAAAATTCCTTCAGTGAGAACTTTGAATGCATGGTGACGAGTGAGAATAGTATCGTATATTAATACAGGATGATCGATATTGGTTGCGAAGTTATCGGCTTCCTCCACCCCTTCAATGAAAGAAGAAAATAAAGGCTTCGTACTATCTTCGCGTTGAGAAAATCGGGTCATTACATTATCGAACCTTTCTAATAAATCCCAAGAGTCGGTCTTGCTGTGCTGATAATCCTCAATGGAGAAATGGAAGATAACCTGCATTTCAAAGTTCTTAATATCGTATCCAATGTTATCAACATCAATCACATTGAATTCTATAAAGACTGCCGGTTTAGGGATACCCCTCTCCATCATATCGATCTCTTCTCGATTGATTTGATTATCCCACTTCTCAACGGTTTTGATCTCGTCAATGTCGGTTTCTATCTTATCCTTTATAAAATCAAAAAATTGCTTCATGTTACAACCATTATTGTTTTTACCCAGGCTTCTATTAAGTCCACTGATTTTACATCCAACTCTAAAGACGAACCTGAGAACTGACGTTGAGGGATTTTTGCCGTCCCTACATTGTGTTTCCCTGCATACGGTGTTTTGTTCACAATTCTTACTTGCGATTTGGAACTCGTTGAAATGCGTGTGGCCTTTTTCAGCCTACCGGTTTTTATTAATATTGGCCTCCCTGGATCAGTGTTATTTTTCCTTGGCAACCATGAGTCCACCCCTCCATCCACAAATCCCTGCTTCTCAAAGTTTTCGTTGAAATGCTTAACGGCAAGTTCTCCGAGTCTACGCACCATACCTTTTTGACCTCTTCTCAGAAGCCTACGGTGTGTTTTTATATCATTTCGTAACTCAACTAATGCTGCCATTATATTTTCAAGTTTTTCTTAATCCACCGCATTACTGCTTTTGGTGGTGTGCTTGTCGGCTGAGTAGGTTCATGTTCCCCTTCCTCAGTTTGAACCCTGTTGAAATAAGGAGCCACAGGAACACCGTCCACTCCATAGGTTCTTTTTATATATTCCTCAGAGAGCCAAAATCCCATCTTCGTAACTGCAATATCTTTTTCATGCTTCTCTTTCAGTGACAGTTTCTCAGTAGTATCCCACCAAAAACGTCCTACCATACTGATGTTCCTGTCAGCCATGAAAGGGAAAAGAACATCATTGATTATATAGGCCAACCATCGAGCATCATCTTCACCATATAGGTTTGACACATTTTCTCCCGTTTTACCTACAACCTGACCGGTGTTATTACTCACCACGTTCTGACCAAATATCCTCTTATCAACCTGCCCGTCAATGGTAATTATCAACTCCTTGAAAACATCGTGAGCGTCCCTTCGAGTAGAACCTACAGTTTCAACTTTGTCGGTTTCAGGATCAGCAATCATACGGCCTGAAGAACCGAGTCCTTGTAAGGCAGCTTTAAGTTTAATCCTCGCATCCCCCGTTGAGTCCGAATAGGCAACCAATAAGTCCTGACCAAAAACCTCAGCGAACTCTCCCCAATTGGCGATTGTCCGATCCTTGATCAAGACCATGGCTGCCACATCGACCAAGAACCCAAAATTGTGCGTTTCTCCGATAAATATGAGTTGGTCTGAAAATCTTCCGCTTGTATATGAGAATCCTTTCGCATCATTTGGTTGCTTAACAATGTGTCCTATTTCCGGTTTTACGTATTCGCGTGGGAAGTCGGTCACATCATCATACATCCTGCCGTCTGATCCTTTGTATGGCATAAAAGCCCTTCTTTCCTCGTTCCAGTTTGTTAACTCAATCAATGAAAATCCATAGGCTTTTGAATCCATTGCCAAGCTGAGGAACCGGTAAAACCATGGCTTTTTCAATTCCATCGTAGCGTCCTCCATCACACCACCGTCCTTGTCTTTCAAGAAAAAGTCCCTGGATAATGTCTTTATTTTTCGTGTATTCCACTGGCTAGTCAGGTTCGGGTCGTACATGACCTTTTTGTATACCTTCAGTAATTGATCCCTATTCCAGTGTCCGTCAATTTCGGCTTCATTAATAGCATCCAAAAAGACCTTTAAGTCCTTTCGCATCAATAATGGTGACAGCCTGACTAGCTCGGCTCTTGCACTCTTACCTGTTCCGGTTTTATTATGAGCAGCGTCAATTCTCTCCTGACTAACCAATTTTACTTTAGCATTTTGTTCCATTAGGGGATCGGGGATTTAGGGACGGTAGTTGACTTTGCAATGCTCATATCGTCATGTGGATGGAAAATAAACTTATCGTTGGAAAATAGTTCTGTGTTTCTTGCCAATTCTGCTGCTGCGACCAAAGGAAGTCCAGGGTTGATTTCTTCCTGGCGCATCATGTCGAGCATCGATCTGCATTTCTCGTACTGATTTTTTCTGCCAACAGGGATGTCGGTAGGTGCTAGAACAAAATGAATTTCATAAAGCACCATATCCAGGTAACACTTCATAATCAGCCGGTTCCTGCTGTTCCCTGTTTTATTGAATTCTGCCTCGATCTCGTAAACATCAGTCAGAAAAGCTCTGATCTCAGCCTCAGCAGTCAGTTCGGCATCCTCCAATATATCATCACCTTTGAACCCTGTTTGGGTTGCTGCCTGTGATAAAATGTCATTTAGGTGCTTTCTTTGGATACGTAATGAATAATCGTCTTTTGATAGATAGGCCATAATACACTTGCGTTTAAAACAAATGTAATAAAAATCTACCTCTTTTTCACAACCGCAGGATAGTAGCCCTCTTGGACGTTGATTCTTTCCCGTTGTACGTTCTCTGATTTTTCCGGTACATGGTTACGGAAATGGTCGTATTCTGCCCTGAAGAAATAACACATTAAATAATCAAAAGCGTCCGAGTGGTGACCAAATTGCTCAAACCGCAGGCCGTCTTTGATAATTTGCCTTTTGTGCTTTCCTCCATCCGGCTTACTACGGACTTCAAAAAAATCTGTGATCACATGCTTACACGATGGATCAACCATGATCCGGATTCCTGCTTCCTGCCTTTTTAATATCGCATTGATAAACTGGCCTCTCATGGTGACCGATGGAGCTTTTCGTGCCACTCTTTTCTGAGGACGGAACATTACCAGGGCTTTTTTGGCCTGACGGTAATCGTTGTGGCCTTTCTCACGACTTGTATCTTCTTTGCGTCCGGAAGGATCACCGTAAATAAACAGCCCTGCATTGTGCTTGATGTACTTATCCTTGAAAAGTTTGCTTGCTTCCTCAGTAGTGTTGTGTGGGTCTTTCGCTGCAATTTCATCGATCACATAAACAATCTTTGCGACAATTTGTGTCACTACAATGGAAATGTAAGGATTAACATTGAAATCGTAGGAAATATGCAGGGGTAGCTCAGGCCGGTAGCCACATGGCATAATGTGATCCTTTCTAGTGAAAAACCGGTAAAATCGCTCTGTTACATCCCTTCTGCCCCAAAATCCTTTGCAATAGACAGTATGCCAATACTCATTGATCTCAGACAACCTTTCTAATTCACGACCAAAATCATCAGGCAGCCATACATTATGAGTATAATCGGAGTGATGCACATGAAATTTGGAGACAAACCTTTCTAATTTACCCGTTTTCTTGGATACCTCTTCAGTAATAACTTCACCGGAATGATGCAACTCCCCAGGATACCAACCGTCAAAAAATCTCTTCCAAAACCAATTATCTGTGTGATCCTCCCCTTTTACCTCCGGATTGATTGAGAAGATTTCTATCAGCCGGTCAGCCTTTGGAGTACGGACAGATGTGCTAATGGTGATAAATGAATCTTCATCCGGCACATCCTCTTCAAACCAACAGCATGTAGGGTCGGTGAAGGATTTTATCTTTGCCGGTTCATCAACTCCCATGGCAACAAATATATTCCCGTTTTTACACTCTATCTCCATTCGGGAATCCCTGAAGATAAAAGCTGATTCTAATCCCAATCCAATAATTCTGTCTTTAATAGTGCGGTAGCAGGAGCCTCGAACGGTGACTTTTTCCTTCCTGAGCATCAGGCAACGGAAGAATTTGTCATATAGGCAGTAGAATATTAGTTGATCTGCAACGAAGTGACTTTTAGATGATCCTCGCCCTCCATACAAGATCAGGTAACGAACAACAATGCCTACCAAGGGAAGAAATGAATCGTTTACAATATCTTCCCAGGCAGGCCAAACAATTTTTAATGCCATTAAGCTGCTTCAAATTTTAGCTCGATCTGACCTTCACCATGTTTTTCTCCTTTGACATAGAGTTCAGCTTCCTTCTTAATCCTCTTAATTAAGGACTTTAACTCCTTCAGTCCGGCATATTCGTTAATAGTGGAATCCAAGCTTGTTTTGGGAGTGGTGCATGAATAACACTGTCCGGAACGGATATACTTATTAACTGAGATCATTACCGAGTTTCCATCATCAAATAAAGAAAGAGTGGTGACGGTGTGCTTTTCCAAGGTATCTTTATCAACCTTGTCAAATAGGGATAATTCCAAAAGAAGAATTGCATGTTTGTTCAACCCTTGAAAGGCTTCCTCAAAATCCTTATGTGGTGCAACTTCTGATTGCATGGGTATCTCGGTATTCAATACCCTTTCATCTTCAGTGAAATGGTGGCGAGTGTACGCTACCAAAACACCTTTTTCATTGATTGCGATCTTTTTGATCGTTGTCGCTGTTTTCATTGGTCTTAATTTATGTGAAAAATAATTTTCTTTGATGTGACCCTCTATGCTTCCTTCCATACTTCCGGTTGTCGATATGCCTACCAAGATCGTAATCTAAATGACATCTTTGACATAGGGCTTTTAAATTATTAAATCGGTTGTTTTTCTTATCGTGATCAAGGTGAGCAATTGTGAGAATAATCCTTGTTGTAGAACGGAAGTATTTTGTTTTAGTAACTTTTACTGAATGATTTTCTCTCCTACAATAAGGAAACCTTGGGGTTCCTTCACAGCAGTCATTAGCTCTTTTCATAATAAGCCTACGAATGAGCTTCCATTTCGGATGATATTCTTTGTAGTCGATTGGCATTATAACTTCAATATCCTTACTAAGTTAGCCTGTTTTTTGTCTTTAGAATAGATTGCAAGCATATATAGTCCTTTGTTGATCATACTCAAATTAAAGACAGTTCTTTCGTGCGTAATCTGCATTTCTGAGATAATTTTCCCGTCCATGGTAAAAAAGAATAAAGTGAACTCCTTTTCGCGAACATCCACCACAACGGTAATAAAATCCGTTACTGGATTTGGATATACCCTGAATTCAACTAATTCGTAATCATCTTCGATTCCGGTGACCGGATCAAAGTCTTGGCAGTAACTCCCTACAGCCAAAAACAATAAGGCAATAAATAATATCTTTTTCATATCTTGTTCATTAGTTTAACTTTCGGGGTCATGTGCTTAATGATCACTCTTTTAGAGGCAACCAAAATTCCTTCCAATTGTCCCATTTGATACTTCCGGATCGTGAATGACATTGGTTTGGGCTTAATAAAGACAATTACGTGCAAATGTCCCGATCCTTGGATGATCCCGACCATCCAACGCCAACCAAGCGTTTTTATCTCATGCATGCCTTATGGTTTTATCTTTACTATAAGCTTACCATCATAATACAGCCCCGCAGGATAATCGGGCTTATAACCGTTTATCTCAAACCTGTCTTTGTACTCAGTAAATTCATCGTTGTACCATCTGCCATCTTCAATAGTAGGCGTGGACAATGTGTGTGCGTGGGTTGTAGTTACTTCCTGAGCAATTGTCGGAACATCCCCAACATGAGCATGCATCTGATAACTTGTAGGGATAACTTTCGCTCCCTCGACAATTACAACAGGGGCAACCAAAGCCCCTAATCCTAATCGTTTTAAAAATGTAGATCGTTTCATGGTTTTTTTATTGTAAAGTTACATTCAATTGTTTCAACTGATTTTTTTGGAACTAAAGATATTTCCCATACCATCTTATCACCTTCAAAGAACATCCGTTCAGAAATGGAAGAGAAATCTTCAATATCGAATCCTTTAAGTTTAAGAAATTTTTCTGCTAATGTTTCTTGCATAATTCTTTTAAAGTAAATCCAAGGCTGCGACATGCAAGGCTCATTCTGTAAGCTGCAAATCCTAAAGACGTTCGCATTCCATCCCTGTAATAAGGATCGTCTACCAAGTCATACCCGAATGTACGGGAAAGAATATAATCAGTCAACAGTTCCTCTTCGTGTTTACCCATCTTCAGGCTTTTTTGAACCGAAATCGAACGAATTCACTACAATATCGAGACTTTCATTGTCAACTCCCTCAACTTGCCACTGTTTTAGCTCAATTTGGCCGAAAAGCACTATTTTATCCCCTTTATGGAACCATGTCTCGATTAATTCAGCAGTCTTGCCCCAAGCGGTACAATTCCACCATATTACCACATCTTTCCTCGTTTTGTCCGCAACAGAGAAATAACAGAAGTTTTTCCCCGATTGTGTGGTCTTACTCTCCGGATCGTTCCCCAGGTTGCCACTAATTGTTACACTGTTCATTAATTCTCATTTAAGTTGAACTTCTTTACCCCTTTCTCATATCCCTCGCAATATCCGGCATCATAAATCCTTTCGATAAAATCTCTAAACTCCTGCGCCTTGGCGATACATTCCGATGGAGTCATATTCTCTCTCGGAATCATTATGACCTCCATAATGTGGTTGTATTCTTTATCTAACTCCTTTTTGTTCATGCTCGTAACTTTTCTGTTGAATCCAATGAAATATTCTTATCCCTAAAGCCCTCACATTCCTCGACACTCGGATAGGGTTCTTCCTCGGCAATGTCAATATGTAAATGATTATTACCTGCCAAGCAAAATCCCTGCGGAGACATACTGAAAGGTATCCCATTTCGGAACTTGATCGTTATCAGCTTTCCTGGTATAGCCGGAGCTTTGTAATACCTGCAACTTTTACATAATGATTCCATATCTATTTTGATTGAATTAGTTCCCACTTTTCGGTCTGCAATAGTTCCCACTCCATTTGTGAGGAAAAACTGCGACCCTGAGACTTTGCACGTACCTCGATACGAGATTTAAGCTTTTTGTCGATTGATGCTGATATTCTGACTTTACCCATAAATAAAAGGATTATCCAGTAGTACAATCTTGAACTCCAATAAATCATCACCTTCCGGATACGACTTTGACCGCACTACCGA
>SDBT01001378.1_pt1 | contig 42673 bp, 40 predicted proteins | sample 2277101 | NCBI WGS metagenome assembly SDBT01 (sample SAMN10404973, study PRJNA504765) | marine sediment metagenome | isolation source: marine sediment core GS10_PC15, 103 cmbsf | place: Arctic Ocean: Southern Knipovich Ridge | collected 2010 | reverse complement strand
TGAAAAGCGCCTGTTTTTGATGATGTATCCCTAAAATTCGCGAATACTTGCGCAGTTTTCGGCTCAAGGTGGAGTACTGTCCCAACAGGCTTTACCGACCCGACCTTTTTTCAGTGGACTCATGTCATGATTTGCGATGTAAATGCTCCCACGATCCCACAGCGCGGCGTAGCCGCAGCAAACTCTTTACCACAAAGACACCAAGTCACAAAGAAAAGCAGTGTGGAACGGGCTTTCAAAAAACTTCATGTCTTTGTGTCTTGGTGGTAAGTAGTGCTCATTTCTCCAGTTTCAGCACCGCCATAAACGCCTCCTGCGGGATCTCCACGTTTCCGATGCGCTTGAGGCGTTTCTTGCCCTCCCTCTGCCTTTGCAGCAGCTTGCGCTTGCGGGATACGTCACCGCCGTAGCACTTGGCCGTGACGTTCTTACGCAGCGCCTTGACCGTCTCCCGCGCGATTGCCCGCTTGCCGACAGAAGCCTGGATGGGCACGGCGAAGAGCTGGCGGGGGATAACCTCTTTCAGCTTTTTGGTCAGGGCATTGCCTATGGCATAGGCCTGGTCGCGGTGGACGATGAGGGAGAGGGCATCCACTGGCTCCTTGTTGATCAGGATGTCCAGCTTGACCAGATCGCCCGGACGATACTCGGCGAAGGCGTAGTCCAGCGAGGCGTAGCCGCGGGTGATGGATTTGAGCCGGTCATAGAAATCAACGATCAGCTCGGCCAGCGGCACCTTGTAGGCGAGGAGCAGCCGCTGCTGATCCAGGTACTCCACCTGAACCACCTCTCCCCGCCGTCTGGTCACCAGTTCCATGATCGGTCCGATGTACTCGACCGGGGACCAAATCTGAATGTCCATCCAGGGCTCCTGGATCTCCGCGATCTTCCCTTCGGGAGGCAAATCAGCCGCCCCTTTGACGATCACCATCTCTCCCTGTCTGGTGATCACGTGGTACTCGACGCTGGGAGCGGTGGTCAGCAGCTCCAAATCGTACTCCCGCTCCAGCCGCTCCTGGACGATTTCCATGTGGAAGAGTCCCAGGAAACCGCAGCGAAAGCCCAGGTTGAGAGCCTGGGAGGTCTCGGGTTGGTAAATCAGCGAGGCGTCGTTGAGCCGCAGCTTCTCCAGAGCATCCTTCAGCAAGCCATAGTCCTCAGGCTCCACGGGATACAGGCCAGCGAAGACCATAGGCTTGGCCGGACGATAGCCGGCGAGGGGGGCATCGGCGGGGTTCTCAGCCAGGGTAATGGTATCCCCCACCGAACAGTCCCGCACGTCCTTTAGCCCCGTGGCAACGTAGCCCACCTGGCCGGCGGTCAATCCCTCCACGGGGACCATGCCCGGTCTGAAGCTGCCCACCTCCAGAGGCTCGATGACCTTCTCGTTGGACATGAGCATCAACTGCTGCCCCTGGGCCAGTTCCCCATCCATCAGACGCACGTAGGCCACCACACCTTTGTAGGTATCATAGTGGGAATCGAAGATCAGGGCCCGCAGAGGTTCCTCCCTCTGACCCGACGGGGGAGGGATTCGCTCCACGATGGCTGCCAGCACCTCCTCGCTGCCGATGCCCTCCTTGGCCGAGGTACGGATCACCTCGTCGGCAGGCACCCCGATCAGTTCCCCTACCTCCTGAGCCACCTCATCGGGGTAAGCCATGGCCAGATCAATCTTGTTGATGACGGGCACGATCTCCAGGTCTTGATCCAAGGCCAGGTACAGGTTGGCCAGGGTCTGGGCCTGGATGCCCTGGGCGGCATCCACCACCAGGATGGCCCCTTCGCAGGCTACCAGGGCGCGGGAGACCTCGTAGGTGAAATCAACGTGGCCGGGGGTGTCAATCAAGTTCAGCTCGTACTCCTCGCCGTCCTCGTGCTCGTAGATCATCCTCACCGCCGAGGCTTTGATGGTCACCCCCTTCTCCCGCTCCAGGTCCATGCTATCCAGCACCTGTTCCTTCATCTCTCGGGGGCTAATAGTGCCCGTGTGCTCCAGCAGGCGGTCGGCCAGGGTAGACTTGCCGTGATCTATGTGGGCGATTATGCAGAAGTTGCGGATACGATCTTGATCCATTGTCTCAGTCCGCTTCATGCTAGCTCCAACTTGCTTCGCACAAACCGGCGTATCTCTTTCACTGCCCTTGCCGCATCTTTAGCTTCCTCAACTGTCGCATCCTCGCCAGGATAGCAAAACTCCACAGCATAAGGAGCTAACCGAATCAGCAGATCAGTGATGAGATCAATGGTCGGGTCCACAACTACAGATAGGCGACGCAACTCGCGCAGATCATGGATTTTGGGGAATGCCACTTGATGCCGAACGAGAAAAGCTTTGAGATACTTTTCCGCGCACTGCTGGCAGTGGAAACACACGGCATTTGGTGTGGGCCGCTTTCGCTTGCGAACCAGCATAATAGCCACTTCGTAGTCCTCTTCGGCCTTACCTACCCATTCCTTCAGGTACTCCTCGCTCATATAACACCTCTCCTCGTTCCAAGATTTCTCGGATGAAGTAGTCACCAATCTCCAACCGGTAGTGAATCTCATCCGGCGTGCGCACTAAAATGTCCATGGGAAAGGGAATGTCCAGCAGCGCCCTAGCGATAGCAGCGCTCCGTGCCGCCGCCCGCTCGTTGCTTTCCATTACCACCAACAAGTCCACGTCGCTATCAGGCATCGGTTTGCCATAGGCATGAGACCCGAAGAGGAGAATGCGCTGCGGATCGCAAGCTCTTTTAATACGTTGCACCACCTCCTGCAACTGTTCCCTGGTAACTGGGGGAAGGTCAGTGAGAGCCCCCCTGGAGTGTGATATATCAGCCATGGATTTCTCCCTTTGTTTTTGGAATCAAGTTGGAGTAGTCTCCCCGACATCAGTGATCGTTGGATATCCCCACTTGAATTATACATCATCTTCACGAAAAGAAAAAGCCCGGAGGCGAACCTCCGGGCCGCGCTGAGTCGACTCCAGGATTGGCGCTCAAGATTCTGTCTTGTACTCCTCTGGCTTCTCGCGCACAGCATACGTCGGCGTCAACGTTACCAAAGGCTGAAAAACTCTCACTTCTTCTCTTTCCCTCCGAAACTTGAAGGTGCTTACTGCATCCCCGAACGATTCCAGATAAGCATAGTAATCTTCGGCGACGGCTGTGTAAGCCAACTCATAGAACTGGTGACCTTTTTTGAACACGATCTTTCTCTCCATGATGGGTGTGTCTTTGGCGTCCACGTTGTTGATCGGCAAGGGGAGAGTGTAACTGATCTCGATCTCTACGGCGTCAACCCCGACCAGGGCGCCCCGCGCGCGAGAGATTTCGCGGAAGTTCGCGAATTGGCGGCTTTTCCTCAAATAATCCTCCACCACTTCTGCTACAGTGGCGAACTTGCCTTTTCGCTCCCAGGCAGAGAAGACGTGAACGGTTATGGTCAAGCTGAAGGTACCATCTCGATTTCTAGGCCCCAAGATGAAGACCCCGCTGTGGCCTTCCTGGTCAAACTCCCTTACCTGCCAGGCCCCAGGATAGAGAAACTTGAAGTCCAGACGGGAGTTGGTACTGGTGAAGGCTGTCCTCTGTTGACCCACCTTGCGGGGGATTGAGGCTTCCCCTTTTTGCTGTAACCGCCGCCGCCGAACTTCCAAGTCTATGGCAGCCAGATCAGTTCGAGGCTCTGGGATGCCCATTGCACGGCGCCGTCGTTCCCATTCGTCTAGCAGTTCCCACAAATGGCTATCGTCAATCATTCTGGTCTCGCTCATGGTTTATACACCTCCGTGAGACTTCCGCCCTTCCCCTTGTAGAAAGCCAATCCGTAGCGGCGACACATCTCGATATTGGTGAGATGCACGGCCTCCGAGAATGAGACGTTCAGATCATCCATGTGCCTGATTAGTTCTTGATCGAATGCTTCTCGGAGTTCGTCAGTATCTACCTCCTCCGGTGTCAAGTCGGTTCGTACCAGGGCGTATGTGTCATCTCCACTGCGAACTAGGCTGACCTTCTCCTGAGTTTCTAGCGCCGAAGCGATGTCCTGGTCACTGAACGCCGTCGTTATCCCTTCCTCATGGGGATGAGTATGGAAAGTCCCAACGAGCTTCTCATCCTCGGCGATGTCCAGGTTGGGTATAACGCTGTTGCTCGTCCCCTCCACAGGATTGACCAGCTTGAGTTCGCCCTCCTGGCCTTCCACCAGGGTCGCAGCATGCTCTCTGACCACGCCCTTGTCTATATCCTGGACGCTCTTTTGCCACAGAGTGTCCATCTGTCGAGCGACCTGCTCCCCTAACTCGAGTTGCTTTGGCAATTCAGTTCCAGTGCTCATCCAAGCCATCTTCACTTGATTATACTACTTTTCAGCCTGGCGGTCAAAGTGCTCACCTTACCGCCCTCACCGCGTCCATATACCGCTTCACCCTCTCCACATCCACCAGGTTCTCGGCGATGCCGTCCACTTTGAGAGCGGTGCCGACGATGGCCCCGTCGGCGTACTGGAGGAACTCGGCGACGTTATCAGCGGTGGTGCCGCTGCCCATGAGGATGGGGCGAGTGGCCAGCTCCCTGGCTCGCCTCACCTTCTCCAGCTCTGGCGCAGCGCCCGTCATCTTGCCGGAGACGATGAGGGCATCAGCCAGGTAGAACTCGGTCCACTCGATGTGGGTGGCCAGATCAATGCCGGGGAAGGCCACGGAGTGCTTCTTGTCCACATCGGCGAAGATCTTGATGTGCTCCGCTCCCAGGTTCTTGCGCCAGCGCAACAATTCGGCAGCGCAGCCGCGGTCAAGCTCCCCTGTGTCCCAGACCCTCGCCCCGGTGAGAAGGCAAACGCGGATGAAGTCGGCCCCCGCCGCCACGGCAATCGCCAGCGTCACCCGCCCGCCGTTGTGGATCACGTTGATGCCCACCGGCACGTCCACAGCCTCGACGATGGCGCGGGCGGCCACAGCCTGGGCTGTCATCTCCTCAGGCGGCACGTCCGCCCCCACGTAGTAAGGCAGGTCCCACATGTTCTCCACGACGAGGGCATCAACCCCCCCGCTGATGAGGGCCTCCGCGTCCCGCAGAGCGTGCTCAATGACAGCCCCCAGGCCATAGAAATCATAGCCCGGTGCGCCAGGCAAGGGGAGAAGATGTATCATGCCGATGACGGGCTTCTCCACTCCAAACATCTCTTTCAGCGATTTCAACCGCAGGCTGTCCAGCCTCGCTTTCCAATTCATGGTCATCTTTCAAACCTCCTCTGCGACTTTGCACAATCTAGCCCAGAAACTCAATAAGAAACCGTAACTCCTGCTGCCAGCCCTGCCACGCTGGCTGGTCCAGGTGCGCCTCCAGAAAGGCGCGAACTTCTCCCCTCTTCGCCAGAGAAGTCCCCGCTCCTTCAACCGAGGCGGTCAGCGCGCCCAGGGCGTCGGCCAGCAAGGCCGATTCCCGCCAACCCCAGCCCTCCAGCCTCCCCAGGATAAGGCCGGCATCGAAGCTATCGCCAGCGCCGGTGGTATCCACCGTGGGTACGGCGAAACCGGGGACTGTGAACATCTCCCCTTCGACAGGCTCAGGACACCGCTCAGCACTGCCTATCGCACAGCCGCGCTTGCCCAGCTTGAGAGCCACAGTCCCCACACCGTAGTCCAACAGGGATTCAATGGCCCCCTCAATATCTCGATGGCCCGTCAGATATTCCGCCTCAGCCTGATTGGGGAAGAGGATGTCAATCTCGGGCAGAATCGCCTTTACCCTGTCGGTAACTCTCATCACCGCCTCCAGCCCCAAATCTGCCGTCACCGTTAGCCCCGCTTGGCGAGCCACCTCCAGGGCGCGCAGGGCAGCCTCCCGCTGGGGAACCTGCAACAGGGAGTAGCCGGAGAGGTGAAAGATGCGGGCCTTGGCAATGTAGCTTTCATCCAGCAGAGCGGGATCTGTGCGGACGTTGGCTCCGCGGCAGCCGAACATGGTGCGCTCGCCATCGGGGGTGACGGCGATGAGCATTATCCCCGTCATGGTCTGAGGGTCTCGCTGGATACAGCGACCGTCCACCCCCGCCTCGGCCAGAGCGGCAAGGGCCAGCAGTGCCAGGACATCCTCCCCCACCCGCCCGATGATGCCCACGTCCACGCCGAAGCGGGCCAGAGCGACGGCCGTGTTGGCCGCTGAGCCCCCACAATACACGTGTCCCTGCTCAGCCAGGCCCTCCCCGCCTTTTTGCGGATAACCGGGGATGTGGGCGATGACGTCTATGTTTATGTCGCCTATGGTGACAACCTGGGGCATTTTGCCTCCTCCTCATAATCTTCATAACAGCCGCAGTCTGGTCACGCGGGGATCAGTGATCACCTCTTTTCCCCTTCTCCACTCTGCGGCACCGGGACAGGGAGTGGCTAATGTTTTATCCAGGCTGCGACTCAGGCGTCGGATCGGAGGCTAAAGCAATCTGCAACTGACGCCCATCCCCCAGATAAATGTGATCACCTTGAACGCGAATGGGGCTGGCCAACGGTGCGCTGAGCTGTAGACGTCCGCTGACGATGTGCGCCTCCAGGGTAATCAGTACGGTCGTCGGCCGGGGCACGTGACACTCACGGTCCAGGGCCTGGATAGCATCTTCATCGTCTATCTCAAGAGTTTCGACCGGTAGCCAGCGCAAACTGTCGCCGGCCAGCACCTGCTCCAACTGGTCCAACGACAGCCCCTGCTCTTGAATCACCTGGTTATAACGTCCACCCAGGTATTCCCAGGCCAGCGAGTAACGCAGCGTGATCTGCCCGTTGTGCGTTTCGACGGCGTAGGCATCGCTGTGCCATGTACCGTCCCCCCCTCTTCGTTGCAACTTTCTGATTCTGGTCATATTACACTCCCCCTTGTCTTAACTGTTCCATATATGCTTTGGCCTCTTCCACGCGATCTTGCTCCAACAAAAAGACACCAATGCTGCTTTCGAGAAGATAATTCAAATCTGTGTCATCGGCGCGGCTGGCTTTGACCAGCGTTGCCACCTCAAAGTAGCAACCGTACTGCCGGAGTAACACGTCTTGCAGATATAGATGTTCTTCGTAGATAGCGACCACGTGGGCCGACAGGTGATCTGCCAACACGCGCGCCAGTTCTTTTTGGGTGTAACGGTAAGGGTCAATTCCAGCCTGTTGTAAGGTGCGAATCTCGACAATCTCGTGGATCAGAATGCTGGTGCCGTAAGGCCCACCGCTTTGAACGGCCTCATCCCAGACCGTTTCATTCAGTCCTGATTGTAGAATGTGGATGTACCTTTCGATACATCGCAGGTCATCGGTGGTAATATTGTAGCGGTTGAGCCCTACCGTGTCAAAACGAGTCCATAACTGCTGATACTGGCTTGTTGGCATTGCTGTCCTTTGGTTGGTTGAAATAGTCATCCTCGTTGGCTGGCCCAGGCAGCGTGCGCAGACGTGAGCACGAGCCAACACTGCAAGTGATCAGGTGAACTGATACCCCGCCAACCACAGCTATTCTATCACAATGTGTCCCCTCTGTCAATCTTCAACTTGACATTTACCCCGTTTGTTGGTAAAATACTTGCACAGGGTAAGGCGCATTCGTCTAGGGGTCTAGGACACTGCCCTCTCAAGGCAGAAACAGGGGTTCGATTCCCCTATGCGCTACCAAGCCAAGAGCCCAAGTGTGAACTTGGGCTCTTGGTGTTTCACAAGCTCACTCAAAGAGCTTGGCAATCTCATCCCTCTCAAAGTAGGGAAGCCCCCTCGCCACCCCGCCAGACACCAATTTCAACCCCTCTTCCCGGGCTACGACCTGGCCGATGACCGCCGCCGCGATGCCTGCCGCGTTCAGCTTCTCAATGACCCGCGCTGTGTCTTGCGGCGACAGAACGATGAGCAGCGAGCCTGAGGCGATGACCCCCAGGGGATCGAGACCATAATCGCCACAGAGGAGGGTCGTCTCCGGCAGCACCTTGATCCGCTCCTGGTGCACCAACAGGCCCACGTTGGCCGCCTGAGCCAACTCCCGCAGGCCCATGACCAGCCCGCCCTCGGTGGGGTCGTGCATGGCGTGAACCCGCGCTTGAGCGGTGGCGATCTGAGCCTCACGCACCACGCTGATGCCCGGCTGGTGGAGGAAACCTTGGCAGCGGTCAATGAAATCCGCCGGGTATTTGCTGGCCAGCTCCCCCGCCTTCTCCTGGGCAATGATGGAGGTGGCCTCAATGGCGATGCCCTTGGTGAGGATTATGTCGTCCCCCACTTGGGCCCCGGCGGTGGTCACCAGCTTGTCCGGTTCCACCTCGCCCAACATCTGCCCCACCACGATGGGTCTATCCAGGCCATGGGTGATCTCGGTGTGGCCGCCGCAAAGGGAAACCCCCAACTGACGGCAAGCATCGGAGAGCTGGGAGAATATCCCCTCCACCAGGGCCCTATCGGTGCTCCCCTCGGGCAAGAGGAGAGTGGCCAAAAACCACCTGGGGATGGCACCAGTGGTAGCCACGTCGTTGGCGTTGACGTTGACCGCGTACCAGCCTATCTCCTCGGTGGCGAAGGTGATGGGATCGGTTTTGGCCACCAGATAGCGGTCGCCGAAGTCTATCACCGTGGCATCCTCGCCCACCCCAGCGCCTACCACAATTCGCTCGTTGGCCTGGGTATACTTAGCCAGCATCTGCCCCAGGTAATCCATCTCCAGCTTGCCCACCGGCAGATAATTCGGCATCTTTCCCTCCACTTGCCGTAGAAAAGGACCTCCAAAGACAAGGGGCCTCCTCAACTTGATGAGGAGGCCCCTCCCTTGCACGCCGTAGCTATCCCTCGCGGACAGGTGATGCTACGGCGCTGCTACTACTACAGTGGTCCATTGGCATCACCTCCTATATATATGATAGCAACTAATATTATCCTTCAAAAGGGGAAATTTGTCAAATATGGTATCCAAAGCCTCGGAGTCTAGCCAAAAAGAAAACCCGCTCCACTGGATTGCATTGCAGCTACACCCCTGGAGCGGGTTATCTCAACCAATGTCTTGACTCTAACCACAGCGATCCATCTATTCCTTCTTCTTGGGCAAGAACTTGAACATTCCGCTGCCACACTCGGGGCAGGTGCCCTTAGCCGCCAGGCGGCCATTCTTCATGGTTACCTCTTTGGCATCTTTCATGGCTCTCTTCTCCCTGCACTTAACACAATAACCTTCCACTTCCACTGCCTTTCACCTCCTTCCATGTTATTTATTGAGGCTATTATAGCATAAAATGCCTATCTTGGCAATTTCTCTCCACTCGGCCTCATTGACCTGCCCCAGCTTTTATCAGTCGCCCGGCCAGCATTCCGCCTAGCACGGCCAGGTCCTCCGTGGGCAGGTAATGGCTTGCCGCTGCGTCGAAGAGCACATTGGCCGAGGCAGAGAATTCCTCGTCCGCCAGGTAGAGGACGGCAGCCAGCCGTAGGCGCGGAAATATGGGGAAGAGAAAGGACGCATCGCCATAGGTCAAGCGCGTCCCACCCAGGGCCTCAGCCGCGGCCACGAAGCCGTCCAGATCGCTGCCAAAGGCCTGGGCCAGGCGAAGGTTGGCCCGCCGCCGAAAGGCCGCATCGTAAACCCGCCCACCAGGCAGTTCACGGAAAGCGACCCAAGAATCGGCCGGGCGGGCGCCATCGGCGTTGATGAGATAGTGCAGAACGAGGATCTTGACAGCAATAGGCGGCTCTTGCCCTGTCTCCACCTCTTCCACCGAAACTTCAGGATAGAGGACGACGTAATCCTTTCCACAGAACCTCACTTCAAACTGGCTGCTGGCATCGGTCAAGCTGGTGTGCTTGGTGTCGCTGCGCAAGGCCACCAGCCAGGGATCGAGGGATTGCAAATCGGCGACGGCCTTGTCCAGGGCTGGTCCGTAGCTCTCCTCCGCTGTTCTTTGTTTCATACCGACCTCCCATCAAGCTGCCCTTTATTCTACACGAACTCAACCAAATTGTCCAATCAGCCGGAGACGTAAAGCAGTTGCGTGTTGCGTCATTGGCACGATGAAGCGAAAGGTAGTATAATAAGCTTGACTGGAGTCTATCTTATGGAACCATCCCTGTCCACCATGTGGATTCAACATCGCTTCGATAATCTCAACGATTTTTTCGCCGCCGGTAACGCCCTGGGCTTCGAGCAATTTGAGCTGGGACACGTCGTCAGGCCTGAAGTGTTCGATGGGGTGCAGCCAGGCCAGCAGAAAATCTCCAGCATCCACGCCCCCTGCCCAGCCAACCCAGGCCCGTGGGACTACCTGGCTTCTCTGGATGAGGGAAAACGCAAGCAGGCTGTAGCTCAGGCAATTGACACCATCGCTTTGGCGCAAAAGTTCAAGGCCCCCGTCGTGGTGCTGCACATGGGGAAAGTGGCTATAGAGCCCTCGCTGGAGAGGCGCTTGCGTGACCTGCACAACGATGGCCAGCAGGATACTCAGGAGTACGAAGACGCAATGCGGCGGCTGGTGGAAGCCAGGGCCAGGGGGCAAGCGCGGAGCCTGGCTGCGGCGGCCATGAGCCTGAGGGAGATCAGTCAATACGCCCAGACCGTTGGCATCGGGCTTGGCCTGGAGAACCGCTGTTACTACTACGAGATCCCCAACCTGGGGGAAATGAGAATCCTCTTGACCTCGTCGGACCCGGCGACGGTCTTCTACTGGCACGACACCGGCCATGCTCAGAATCTGGAGAAGCTGGGATTCACCCGCCACGAAGAATGGTTGAAAGCCTTCGCCTCGAGGATGGTGGGCGTGCACCTCCACGACATCATGGGGCTGCGGGATCACCTCGTCGCCGGCACGGGCGAGATGAACTGGCCCATGATCGCCTCCCACCTGCCTGTCCAGGCCATCCGCATCTGTGAGTTCGATTGGCCCTACAGTGAGGAAGAAATCGTAGCCGGCGTGGAATACCTGCGCCAAGTGGGCTGCCTTTGAGACCAACTTTGAACAGAACATGACCAACTCCCCTCCTCAAACCCAACATGTCGCCTGCGTCAACCGCACAGGTGGCTTTTGTGTTGCCAAATGAGGCATGATTTGCAAAGAGATGAGATTCATAATATAATCTAGCTAGAGAGAATGGGAGAGTTGCAAAAATCTCAAATCAGAAGTATAATTAAGCAAAGGAGGATAGAATGACTATATGTATTGCAGCAATTTGTCAGCAAGGTTCGAGTCTAGTTCTTGCCTCGGACAGCATGTTAACAAACGCAGCCCTTTCAATACAATTTGAGCACCCAACGAAAAAAATGACTCGTCTAGCGGAAAGCTCCGTGGCACTTACAGCTGGGGATGCCTTAGCCCACACAGAACTTTTTGATATGGTACAGGTGGAAATCGCCGGATTAAAGGCGCCGACAGTCATTGCAATGGTCGACAAGATCAAAACATGTTACCAGTTTATAAGAGAAAGAGAGATAGCTGAAACAATCCTAATACCAAGGGGCTTCCGCAGCTTTGCTGATTTCTATCGCGGCCACAGCATTTTGAATCCAGAGATAGTATTCATGATACAAAGCGAGATTGACCGCTATGACTACGGCTTGCATATATTGGTTGCAGGAATGAGCGAGGGCATTGCTCACATCTACGGAATCTCTGATCCGGGGGCATCGAACTGTTTTGATGCCATAGGCTTCAATGCCATTGGCTCAGGGTTGCCGCACGCTATAAATACCCTTATAGCTCGCGGATGTAACCAAGGCGTCTCCCTAGAAGAATGCCTCTTGATTGTTTACGAAGCAAAGAAAATGGCTGAGAAAGCTCCCGGAGTAGGCGCCAACATAACGGACATATGCATTATGAATCCTCAAGGAATTGCTGACTTTCCACGAGACAAGGTTGAGCTATTGGATGAAGTTTATGGGAAATGGGTTAGAAGAGAACCAAATTGGGCAGATGATCTCGATGCATTGCTTAAAGAAATAGGGGTTGAGAGATAATGAAGCCATTCATACAGAAGGACCTCAGGGATTTCAGAGTCAAAATCATCAAAAGCAAACAACAATACATGCCTAGAATAGTAGAATTCAAGCGGAGAATGCTGGCAGAGAAAATAAGAGTAGTTGCTTTGCCAAAGAAAAAGAAACCGTGGTGAAATGGCTCTACCTATCGGTTCCTCCTTGTGAATGGGAGTACTAGGGAATCGCCGATGGGCGGCTCCCCGTCAGCCTGGTGAGGGTCTGGCGGGGAGTTTTTTGGTTTGAGAACAGAGCTTCGAGAACTCAACAGTAGTAATTCACGTTTCTCTGCTCTCTCAGAGAAACCAGGAGGTAGAAACATGCGCATGTCAAAACTCTTTGGCCACACCCTGCGCCAGGTGCCGTCCGAGGCTCGAATCGCAAGCCATCAATTGCTTCTCAGGGCTGGCATGATCCGCCCTTCAGCAGCGGGCATATACACCTATCTGCCACTGGGACGACGAGTTCTGCACAAGATCGAACGGATCGCACGCCAGGAAATGGACGCCCTCGGCGGACAGGAGCTGTTGATGCCCCTCACCTTGCCCGTCGAGGAGGTCGTGGCTGACCTGTGTCGCACGGAGATCGAATCCTATCGCCAACTCCCCACCCTGATCTACTACATCCACTCCAAATCCCGCGACGAGCACCGCGTCGGAGTGGGCTTGATGGAGCCCCGCGAGTTCACAGCGCAAGAGGCCCTCAGTTTTCACTCCGACTCAAAGAGCCTGAACGACTTTTACCCCCGCCTCTACCAGGCTTACGTAAACATCTTCCAAGCCTGTCGTCTGGAGACCGTGGCCGTAGAAACCGAGGACGGCCACGAGTTCATCGTCCCCTGCGAGGCAGGCCAGCGCACTTTTATCTTGTGCTCCGACTGTGACTATGCCGCCCACACCGAGAGGGCAGAATTCGCCAAGCCGGCAGCGCCGCAGGAGGTAGAAAGGGCAGTCGAGAAAGTAGCGACGCCAGACTGCAAAACCATCAAGGATCTGGCTGACTACGTCGGAGTGTCCACCGCAAAAACCCTGAAAGCTATGCTCTATGCCACCGAGGAGGGTGAGGTGATATTCGCCATCATCCGCGGCGACCTGGGGATCAGCGAGACCAAGCTGAAAAACGCTTTGGGGATCGCCGACTTGTACACTGCTATAGAAAGAGAGATCGTGGCTGTGGGGGCCGCGCCTGGCTATGCCTCCCCCGTCGGGCTGAGCGGGGTGAAAGTGGTGGCCGATGACTCGGTGCTGCTGGGCTCCAACTTCGTGGCCGGGGCCAACGAGGATGGCTACCATCTGATGAACGTCAATTATCCCCGCGACTTCCAGGCCGACATCCTGACAGACATCGCCCAGGCCCAGGCCGGCTATGACTGCCCTCACTGCCGCAGCCAACTGACGGAAATACCAGGCCTCGGGGTCGGCTACCTGAAGCGTGGCCAGAGCGTTGGGGCCACCTACCTCGATCGAGATGGCAAACCCAGGCCCATCGTCATGGGCTCCTACGGCTTGCACCTGGCGCGGCTGATGGCCGCCGTGGTCAAGCAGCATCACGACCAGCATGGCATCATCTGGCCGCCCCCCATCGCTCCCTACCAAATTCACCTGGTCGTCCTGGGATCTGATGAGAGGGTAGTGGCCAAAGCAAAGGAAGTCTACGCCGATTTAGAAGCCCTGGGCTACGAAGTCCTCTATGATGACCGCGATGGGAGCGCGGGGGTCAAGTTCAATGATGCCGACCTCATCGGCATCCCCCTACGCTTCACCCTGAGCCGCCGCACCCTGAAGGAAAACGCCATTGAGGTCAAGCTGCGTGGGGAAGAAGGCCGTGAAACCATCGGCCTGGACGTGCTCCCCAGAGAACTCGAAAAAAAGTCGTGAGCGTCCAGGTGTCATTGCGAGGCACGTTTTTTTGTGCCGCCTATCCTGAGCCTGTCGAAGGGAAGCAATCCCCAACCGCCGATTCGGAGATCGCTTCGCAACGATTGCCCCCAACGACGGTGGAGATTGCTTCGCAAAAACCGCTCGCAATGACACTGGGCTGAACGATTACAAAAAGTCTACTTCTCGTCATTGCGAGCCGAAGCCGCGAGCACGGCGTGGCTGCTCTCGATAAGCTTATATGTTCCCGATCAGAATCTGTGCCGCCAGGTTGGTATTCTCCTTGCTGAGCTGTTTTCGCACCACAGGCATGACCACGCCCAACTCGCGGCTGCCCGTCTCCTTCATGGCCCGTTCAATGTAGGGCCGTACTGTCTCCAGCCTCAGCTTCCGATCCCACAGCTTCTCCGCCTTGTGCACGTGGCGGGCCACGGCCACTTCCACGTAGTCCTCCATCAGCTCCGCCTGGAGCTGACCCCAGACCAAATCCCACCCCTCCCCGGCGAAGCCGTCGTCGTAGACGCGGCAGACGGCCTTGAACAGGATCTCCCTGGGGATCTCAGCCTGCTCGGCGGCCATGACCGACATGTGGGCCTCCTCCAGGGTCCTGGTCTTGCATTTCACCAACTTGATCGTGTCGGGGTAGCAGAAGGTGAACACCACTCCCTCGTCCACCAACCTATCGGGCCGATTCCTCTCGTCCAACTCCAGGCGAAATCTAAGCCACTCGGCCCGCACATCGGGCTTGTCGGTCTCGAAGACGACCTCCGGCGTATGCAGCTCATACCTCTCGGCCAGGGCCACCAGCTCCCCCCAGGGCCGAAGCCGCCCCTGGCTATCTATGGCCACGATGAGGGAGAGCTGGAGGGGGAAGTCGTAGACCAGGCTATGCGGGTTTCGATAGCCATAGCACTCGAAGGAGAGATTGAGCTTGGTGTCGCGGACGGCTGGCAGGATCCCTGGGTACATCCCGTAGATGTCGGGCAGGAGGTCGTAGACGGAGTGCATCTCCGAGGGCTTGTTGAGGACGGCCTGGCGGGTCTTGGGGATTATCTCGACCATCTCGCCCTTGTCGTCGAGCAGCGCAAACCAGGTGACATTCGTGCCGTCAACCTTCTGACGCAGGAGCACCCTCTCGTAGCCAGTGGGCAGGACGATGTCATCGGGGGTGACGTTCTCCAGGTCAACCTCCTTGTCCCGCCGATAGGGATAGTGGATCTTGGGCATGCCGTAGACGAATTGGCCTGTGCTCTCCCCGCTCACGGCCTCGATGAGAAGCGCCCCCAGCCGGTGGTCCCGCTCGACGCTCATCCAGGCGGTCACCTGGCGCCCTGCGGGGCTTATGAAGTTGTAGGGGCGGACGTCGCCTAAAATCGGGTGTTTCCTCATATCAACCTCTTCACCTCCTGCGTCTCCGTCGCTACCTTTTCTTGCTGGCTCTATTATACCACTTTGCAGCGAAATCGGCAATAGCAGTTGCCAAAGCCGCCGAAATCTGCTATACTGTCATCTGCCGGGATGACTCAAGGTAGGAGGGCATCGAAATCGTGGAATGGATCCTATTCACTCTAACGTCCATCGTCAATTTCATCTGCTTGGCTCTCTCCCTGTGGCTGGGCTTCTACATCGTCACCCGCAGCCCGCGCAGCAGGATCTCCTGGCTGGCCAGCGCCACCCTCTGGTCCCTCTCTGGCTCCTTCCTGAACACCCTGACCTACATCAACATCTCACCAGAGCAGGCCACTCTACCCTGGTGGTGGGGTTGGAGCGCTGCGCTCGCCGCCCCCTTCTGGTTCCACTTGAGCGTCTCTTTCCTACCGAGCAGGCTGGCCAGGAAACAGCGTCCGCTGGTCATTCTCGTTTATCTGCTGACCCTGAACTTCGTAGCCATGGAAGCCTATACCCCCTGGGTGTTCGCCGGTGCGACGATCAAACCGCTCATCTACCACAGTGCCCAGCGTCCCGGTCCCCTTTTCCCTCTCTTCGGCCTCTCCCTGATCGCAGTCCCCGCCCTCTCCTTCCGCAACCTCTACCTGAGCTGGAAACAGGCCAGAAGCCCCACTATCAGGCAACAGCTCACCATGCTCCTTTGGGCCACCTCGTTGGCGCTCCTGGGTGCGGCCTATGCTAACCTATCCATCTGGCTCGGGCTGGATACACTGACATTAGTGAACACCCTCTGCCTGGGTGTGGGGATGGCCCTCCTCGGCTACGGCGTAGCTCGCTACAACGCTTTGATCGAGGGGCGGGCCATCGGGCTGGACTTCCTGTACACCTTCCTGGCCATCAGCCTGGTAACCAGCTTCTACCTGCTGGCCACCTTCATCTCCTACATCGTTTACGGTGTCCCCTTCATCGCTTTCATCTTCATCATTATGCTGGCCACCGTCTCCCACTCTCTTTACGATTGGCTTCGGACCTACCTGGACCGGCTCTTCTATCGGAGGCAGTATCGCGAGCTAAGGGCCAACCTGCGGGATTTCGCCCGCGAGGCTGCTCCTGGTTATGATCTGCCAGGCCAACTGCAGGTCATTGTCCAGGCCCTTTGCCGATCCCTGGACGCTGGCAAGGGCTTCATCGCCTTGCAGGAGGCTGAGGGCTTTGCCATCGTCGCTGCCCACCCAACGGACCTTCGGGGCGATGGCATCTCCGCCGAAGCGTTGGCCGCAGACGAGATAACTGCCCTGTCCCTTCCCGTGAGATCCCCTAACCTTGAAGGCATGGCTCTGCTGGTTCCCATGCACTATGGTGGCGAACAAATAGGGGCCGTCGTTCTAGGCCCAAAGACGATGGGAATTGGCTACTCAGAAGATGACCTTGACTTGCTGGAGCACCTGGCAGAGAGAGTGGCCGGCGTGGTGCACAGCGTGCGTCTGCAGGAGAAGAGCGTGCGCCAGATAGATGCCCTGGTGACGGAGTTCCGCGAGCGGGAGAGGGAGTTGAGGCTCAGGATTCAAGAGGTGCTGGAGTCAGAGCCGCCGATTCTGGAGGGGGTGGACGAGAGGGAAGTAATCTCCCTGGTTGAGGACGCCCTGCGGCATCTGTACGATTACGCCTATCTGGGAGAGCACAAGTTAGCTCAGCTTCGCATCGTCGAGTCACACCTCGATATCCAGGAAGGCACCTTCGTCACCCACCTTGACCGAGGCAAGGCTTTACTGGAGGTGCTGATAGCCGCCCTGGAAAAATTAAAGCCGCCCGGCTCACAGCCGTCGCTCCCCACTCGGGAGTGGCACCAATACGTCATATTGCACGACTCCTATGTTCTAGGAGAGCGGAACCGCGACATCATGGCCAAGCTCTACATCGGCGAGGGCACTTTCAACCGCGCCCGCCGCCGGGCCATCCGAGGGGTGGCCAGGGCACTGGAAGAGATGGAGAGGGAAGCCCAGCGAAGGATCCAGGTTTAGCACTTCGATTGGCAGTTCTTGGCAGCTTTTGCCCTTGTAAGTAATGGCAGGCCCTTTGTGGTCTAATAGAAGCACAAAAGGGCCGCCTTTCTAAGAGAGGAGCATCCAATGGCCAAACAGGAATCTCTATCGAGTAAGATCGAGAAGTGGGTAACGGAGGGGTTGATCTCTCCTGACCAGGTCGAGCCCATCACCGCATACGAGGCCCTGGCCGAAAGGCGCCGTGTATCCCCACGGGAGGTATTCCTCTACATCGGGGGCTTCTTCGTGCTGACGGCCTTGGTCTTCGGCCAGGACATACTGTGGCACGATCTTGATTCGCTGGGCCGTGTGGTCATCGTCGCGGCGCCCGCCCTGATCCTGTGGGCTGTGAGAGAAGCGTTGCACCGCCGCCAGGGACCGCTGCTGAGGCGCGGCGTCCGGGCGTTGTGGATGTTGGCCGCCTGGCTGACCGCCTTCTTGATTGCTGTGATCCTCAACGAATGGCTCGGGCTTGATCTGAAAGGGGAGTGGTTCCTGCTATGGGCCAGCCTGGGGGCGCTGCCGCTGGCAATCATCGCGCTCTTGACCTTGCCTGGCCTACCGCAGGGACTGGCCGCCGTAGCCCTGGCTTCGGGCGTTGCCATCGGCGCCACTTTTGTCGTCCGTGCAACCTGGCCGGAGATCCCGTGGGCTCTTGGTCTCCCCGGGCTGGTGGTAGGAGCCGTGGGTTTGGCCGCCGCCGAGGTAGCGCGCCGGTGGGACAAAGGGAGCCTTATCTGGCTCTTCAACCTGTCCGGTGCCTGCTCATGCCTGCTTGGGCCCCTTTTGATCGCCATGATGGTGGATGAGAGAGCCAATATCTACGTGATGGGTGCGGACGGCTCCAACCAGACCAGGCTCACCCGAGGCATAGAAGGGGATTGGTCTCCTGCTTGGTCGCCCGATGGCAACAGGATCGCCTTCGGCTCCTGGCGCGATGGGAACCTGGAGATATACGTGATGGATGCGGACGGCTCCAACCAGACCAGGCTCACCCGAGGCATGGCAGAGGCTTGGTCTCCTGCTTGGTCGCCCGATGGCAGCAGGATCGCCTTCGAGTCCTGGCGGGATGGGGCGTCGGACATCTACGTGATGGATGCGGACGGCTCCAACCAGACCAGGCTCGCCCGAGGCATGGCAGGGCTTTGGTCTCCTGCTTGGTCACCCGATGGCAGCAGGATCGCCTTCGGCTCCTGGCGCGATAGAAACCAGGACATCTACGTGATGGATGCAGATGGCTCGAACCAGACCAGGCTGACGCAGGGACAGGGTTGGTCTACTGATTGGTCGCCCGATGGCAGCAAGATCGCCTTTCAGTCCAACCGCGATATCTACGTGATGGATGCCGATGGCTCCAACCAGACCAGGCTGACGCAGGCAGGGGCTTGGTCTCCTGCTTGGTCGCCCGATGGCAGCAGGATCGCCTTCCATTCCGGCAGCGATGTCTACATGATGGATGCGGACGGTTCCAACCAGACCAGGCTCACCCGAGGTATGGCAGGGGCTTCGCCTCTTGCTTGGTCGCCCGATGGTCGCAGGATTGCCTTCGACTCCTCGCGGGGTGGCGACTTGGAGATCTACGTGATGAATGCGGACGGCTCCAAGCAGACCAGGCTCACCAGGGACCTCGCAAACGATATGGGGCCTACCTGGTCGCCCGATGGCAGTAGGATCGCCTTCGGGTCCAATCGCGGGTGGAGGCATTCGTTGCTAGCCTGGGACATACTGCTATTCATCGAGAGCCTGATCCTCATTGCCTGGAGCGTGTCCCGGCAGTCGTGGGCCTTGCTCGGCAGCGGTCTCCTCTTAATTCTCGTGGGCACTCTGCAAATCAACTCTCTCTATTTCGGAGACCAACTTGGGCTGCCCGTGAAGTTGCTGATGGTAGGTGTAGCCTTGATTGCCATTGGGCTTGGCGCGGCCCGGCTGCGCTGGGGCAGGCTAGAATCTGAGGCGCCTCGCTAGGTGTGGAAGTCGACACAGTATCATGGAGGTGAAGGCAATGACCGAACTAAGAAAGCAGCTTAAGAACTGGCGGGAGGCTGGACTAGTCACGGCTGACCAAGCCGAGGCCATCAGCGCACATGAGGGCCTGGCCGAAAGGCACCGCGTATCCCCACGGGAGATATTCCTCTTCGTCGGGGGCTTGTTCGTGCTGATGGCCGCGCGCTTTGGACTGCAAGTGCTGTGGGCCAAACTTCGCTGGCCGGGCCAGGTGGTCGTCATCGCGGTGCTCACCCTGATCCTGTGGGTTGTGGGAGAGGCGTTGCGCCGCCGCGAGGGACCGCTCATGAGGCGCGGCGCTCAGGTCTCGTGGATGGTGGCCGCCTGGCTAACCGCCATCCTGATCGGGGTAACTTTCAACGAATGGCCGGGGCTTGATCTGAAAGAGGAATGGCTCCAGTCGCAGGCCCTCATAGGTGCGCTGCCGTTGGCAGTCATCGCACTCCTGGTCTTGCCCGGCCTACCGCAGGGGCTGGCCGTGGCGACCCTGGCTTTAGGCGTCCCCTTCCATGTCCTTAATGTTCTTATGGCCGATGGGATCTGGGGAGGGACTCAGTGGGCTACGTATCTCCCCTTTCTGGTGGTAGGCACCGTCCACCTGGCCGCCGCCGAGGTAGCTCGCCGGCGGGAGGAAGCAAGCCTTAGCTGGCTCTTCAATCTGTTCGGCGCCTGGTTTTGGCTGTTTGGAGTCTGGATCAACGCTAGTATTATAGGGCGTTATCGGCTACCCTGGGACGTGCTGTTACTTATCAAAAGCCTGATGTTCATCGCCTGGAGCGTGGCCCGGCAGTCGCGAGCCTTGCTCCTTAGCGGCGCTTTCTGGCTGTCTGTGGCCATTGCGGTGATCCGCTTTCCCAATTTCGAAGAGCAACGTGGGCTGCCGGTGGAGATGCTGGTCACAGGTGTAGCCTTGATCGCCATTGGGCTTGGTGTGTACCGGCTGCGCCGCCGGCTATGGCCTAGTACCTGAGGTACGTCGCTAGGTTTGTACAGTTGCTATTCACATAGACTCTTGGCGCTTCGATTGGCAGTTTTTGGCAGCTTTTGCTCTTGCAATGGCAGCCCTTTTGTGGTTTAATATAGGCACAAAGGGACCGTTCTTTTGAAAGAGAGGAGGAGCACAATGGCTAAGCAAGAATCTCTATTGAGCAAGATTGAGGAGTGGGTGGAGGACGGGCTGATCTCTCCTGAGCAAGGCCAGGCGCTCAGACGGAGAGAAGGAGAGAGCGCGATGGTATCGGTGCCGACACGCCGGGTGAAGGCCGACGAGATCTTCGTTTACCTCGGCAGCCTGGTCGTCTTTCTGGCGATGGCCTTCCTGGTGGAACAGAACTGGAGGGCACTGGGGAGCGCGGGCAGGATACTGTCGGTGCTCGTTCCCACAGTTGCCATGCTGGCCTTGGGCTGGCGGCTGCGCGGCTCGGAGAGCGCGGAGGAAGCGAAGCGGCTGCGGCTCAGGCGGGGGGCGCAGGCCCTGTGGCTGGGAGGCTGCCTGCTGAGTGCGTTATTCTTTATGGTGACCTTCCATGAACTGGGCCTCATTGATTGGTCTGAGCGAGGACCTACCGACCCCTGGGTGCTGCTGAGCTGCCTGCTGGCGACGGGTGTGGCCGGGGTTGCCTTCGTCCTGCTCCCCACCGTCACTCAGAGCATTACTTTCCATCTTTGCGGCAGCGCGGTGTTATTGACGTTCCTTGGCTGGTTGGACCAGACTCTTCCGCCCCTCAACCATTTCTATGAAAGTCTGTTGATCCTGGTGATCGGCCTGGCGGCCGGCGGCTTATGCCTGGCGCTCTCTGAGTGGCTGCGGTCCAAGGGGAGGAAGGATCTGGTAGGGGTGTCCCGCATCTTCGGAGCGCTGGCCGTCCTGGGGTTCACCTTCATCGTAGCGACAGATGAATACTCTGCAACCTGGCAGAAGATAACGATGGAAGCCATAGCTTTTCTGGCCAGCATCGCCTTCATCGCTGCCAGCGTGAAACGGCAGTCGCAGGCCTTCCTCTACAGCGGAGCCGCCTTCCTCCTCTTCGTGATCATCAATGTGAACTTCGAGCACTTCGCCGACAGAATCGGGATGCCCATCGCGCTCCTCATCAGCGGGGTGCTGCTCATCGGGTTGGGCCTGGGAACGGAGCGCCTAAGCAGGCACATACGGGCTCCCAAACGAAATGAAGGGCCTTGATTCTCGTTTCGGCCACTCGACTTTGATTCGGACGCAGATGAACGCTGATAAACGCTGATTTTTGATCTTATCTGCGAAAATCTGCGTTAATCTGCGTCCTATTCCAGATTGCCACTCGAGCTCGTGGCCGAAACGAAGACCAACGCCAAATGAAGAGAAGGAGGATCGCATGATTACAAAAAAGCCTCTCGTTGCTTCAATAGTGGGCATGGACGGATGCGGTAAGAGCTCCACCTTTCGTGGTACGCTCAACACCCTGGCCGACCGCATCCGAGTGGTAGGCATCGGCGATCAAGTGTTGAGCGGCGGACCGGACGAGCCGCTCAAGGAACGCCTGGACATCTCCCTCTCCCGCTCCGCCCAGATCATCTTGCGCTTCGCCAAGGGGCTCCGCTGGCAACGCCTCTACAAGAACCTGAAGCTCATCGAGCTCACGCAGCGGACACGCATTCGCGACTACGTGACCGCACATGATCCGCCGGATGTCATCCTGACTGACGGTCAACCTCTGGTCAACTGCGCCGCCTGGTCCGTGGCCCGCTTCCACAAGGAAGACTTGCTGGGCGATGATGAGGAGCTCTACCAGGAGCTCCGTTATCTGGCAGGTGAGGAGACGATTCCGCTCCGCGAGCTGCCACGCTACCTGCGCCGAGCGTGGCCGTTGGCGTTGGTCAATCGGCTGCGGCTGGGTTGCTTCAAGCTCCCGCATCTGATCTTCGTCCTCGATCTAGACCCCGCCGTGGCCGTGGCCCGCATCCATGCGCGCGGCAAGCCCCTTCAGGCGCACGAGACCGAGGCCCTCCTCGGCGAGGTGGGCCGTGGCTACGCGCGGGTCTGTCGCCTCCTCCAGGAGCGGTCCGGCATTCCGGTGACCACGATTCGCGTTGACCAGGTGTCTCTGGAAGAGGCGGTGCAGATCGTCGCCGACGGGGTGCTGGAGCGCGTCCTGGGCGGACAAGACATCGAAACCAGCGACCAACCACAGCCCGGCGCCATCGAAGTGATCGCCACCACCATGTCCGGTTCGATTCAAGACCAGCGCAAGGTGCAGCAGATCGGGCCGGAGTTCCAGTCACGGACGTCGCGGCCGGTACGCGTCCACGCGGCCGACAGCCATGCCGAGGCGCGGGCGATGGCGCACGCCATCGTGACCGAGGGTGGCCGCACCATCGTATCGGCGGGCGGCGCCGGCACGTTCAACGCGGTGCTGGAGGGGGCCCATCTGAACGGCACTGTGCCCTCGGACCTGCACCTGGCCTTTCTGCGTAAGGGCTCCGCCGACCTGATCGGCAAGGTGCTGGGTATCCCGGACCAACTCCCTGCAGCGGTAGAGGCCATCGTCGAGGGCATCGAGGCCGGCCGCCGTGTCCAGGCCGACATCCTGGCCGTGGAGACGACCGAACCCGGTGGTCAGGTACAGCGCCGTCACTTGGTGGGCTTCGGCGGCATGGGTGCCTTCGGCGATGTGCCGCGTTTCACCGAGAGCCGCCTGATCAAAGTTTACAAGGGCATCCTGGGATCGCTCCTGGGCGACCTGGGTCCCTTCTTCGTCGGCCTGGCCCTGGCAGCGGGGTGGTGGCAACTGCAACGCGCCTTCGGCCGCGTGCCTCCGATGTCCCTGACGCTGGACGACCACCACATCCCGCCGGAAACCTGGGGCGCTGTGCTGGTGCTGAACGGCGACCTGGGACCCGAGTTCCCTCTGGGCCGGGGGCTACGACTGGGAAGCGGATCATTCCGCGTCATCGCCCTGCGCTACAGGGGGCTCCGCCAGGCGCTGCGGCAGATCAAGGCGGCGTGGCGTGGCACGATCCTTGACGAACCCGAGAGCTACGGTGCCGTGGTGGGGACCGTTCGCCGCCTCACCGTGCGGCCCACCGAGGCACGTCCGTACATGGTCAACGTGGACGGCGGCCGGATGCTCACTCGAGGGGAGACACGCATATCGGTGTCAGGCCAGGTGTGGCTGATCAGAGGCCCTCTCCCCCCCGACCCCCCTCTCCCAACCCTGGGCGAGGGGGGGAACGGACTCCCCTCCCCTGAAGTTGGGGGGGGCTGGGGTGGGGGCCTGTGAAGAAGGCGAACGTGATGAAGATCCAACACACATGGCAGCGCTCAGCGGCGCGGGTTTTGATGACAATCACCATAGTCTTCTGGCTCTGGTTCGGCATCGGCTCAGCGTACGTTGAGAGAGCCAGGCTACTCAACTGGCTGATGCACACCCCGGTGCCAGGAGGCACACTCATCCTGAGCCTGAGCACGCTCGTGGCCTGGCGCTGGGAGGGGATCGGAGGGACGTTATTGGCCTTGGAAGGCATCGTGGCCTTGGGCTTCATCACAGGCGCCTTTCTCTGGGGAAGCTTCACCGCCTCGACCCTGGTGCTCATGTGCCTGACCCTGGGCCTCCCCCCGCTGGCGGCAGGAATTCTGTTTTTACTGTGTTGGCAGCGGTCCAGATAGCACCACCCCTTGGAAGCGAGGAAATGCAAATAAAGGACCGACTGGAATGACAGGATCTCAGGCATCAGAGGTTGACAATATGCGTTTCATGTGCTATGCTTAGGCTGAGTGACAAGAGGTAAAAACAACTGGAGCGGCTTTGCCGCCTATCCACCGCAAGAGGCTGGGCCTTTTGTTTGTGAAGTGAGCGGGGCGAGAGATGAATGACTCTTAGGACAAGGAGAGACCACGGAGGTGGAAAATGGACGAGATGTGGCTGCTGATCGCGCCACTGGCGATACTGCAACTGGGGCTGATGGCCTTCGCCCTGGTGGACTGGGCGCGCCGTCCCCAGACCCGCTACCTGAATCGCTGGGCGTGGCTGGTGATTATCGTCATCTTCAGCCTCCTGGGGCCTATGGCCTACTTCTTCCTGGGCCGCGAGGAGGGGTAAGATGAATCCTGGAGAAAGCATAGCTATCCGCTGCCAGGGGCTATCCAAGACGTATGGACAAATAGTGGCCCTGCAAGACCTGGACCTGGCTGTCGAGGCAGGAACGATCTTCGGCTTCCTGGGGCCGAACGGTGCCGGCAAGACGACGACTATCCGCCTGTTGGTGGGGCTGGCCAGGCCCACCAGGGGGCGAGGCTGGGTGGCCGGGCACGAGGTGACCGCCGACGGGAAAGCCGCCCGCCAGTTGATCGGCTATCTCCCCGAGGAGCCGGCCTTCTACCCCTGGATGACCGGGGCCGAGTTCCTGGATTACGTGGGGCGGCTGTTTGGGCTCGCTGGGGTAGAGCGGAAGAAGAGGGTGGAGGAGTTGCTGGATCTGGTGGATTTGCGGGAGGCGGGTCGCCGTCGCGTGGGCGGGTACTCGCGGGGGATGCGGCAGCGCCTGGGGGTGGCTCAGGCCCTGATCAACCATCCCTCAGTGCTCATCCTCGACGAGCCGGCCTCGGCCCTCGATCCCCAGGGACGACGCGACGTGCTGACCCTCATCGAGCGACTGAGGGGAGAGGCCACCGTGTTTATGTCCACCCACATCCTCTCCGACGTGGAGCGGGTGTGCGACCGGGTGGCCATCATTGACCGGGGACGGCTGGTGGTCGAGGCGGATCGAGAGGGACTGCAAGACCGCTACGCGCCGCCCGTCTTTGAGCTGGCCTGGGACGAGGGGGACAACGAGCAGGCACAGGTGACGGACTTCGTGCGTCTACTGGAGGGCGTGCCCTGGGTGAGCCAGGTGGAGCGCCAGCACCGGGCCTTGCGGGTGCACGTCAGCGATAGGGCACAGGCGCGGAGGGAGCTGTTGTCCCTGGTGGCGCAGAGCGGGCTCGTCCTGAGCCGCTATGAGCTGGTCCGGCCTACCCTGGAGGACGTTTTCCTGCGCCTGGTGAGTAGGGAGGGTATCCGATGATCTTTCTAGCGGTATTGCGCAAGGAACTCTTGGAACAATGGCGCACCCGGCGGTTGGTGGCAGTGGCCGCAGTGCTCCTGTTCTTTGGATTTCTATCACCGCTCAGCGCCAAACTGCTGCCCGACCTGATGAAAAGCCTGGGCGACACCGGCGGGATCGTGATAGAGTTTCCCCCGCCCACCGCCCAGGACGCCCTCTTGCAGTACGTGAAGAACACGAGCCAGTTCGGAGTGTTGCTGGCCGTGTTGTTGGCTATGGGCGCCTTGGCCCAGGAGAAGGAACGGGGTACAGCGGCGATGGTCCTCAGCAAGCCGGTCTCCAGAGCCAATTTCCTGCTGGGCAAATTCGTGGCCCTGACGCTGGTCTTCGGCCTATGTCTGGCCCTGGCCGGGCTGGCCTGCTATTACTACACCATCGTGCTGTTCAAGGGCATCGGAGGAGCCCGTTTTGTGGAGATGAACCTGCTGTTGGCGCTGTTCGTCGAGTTTTACCTGGCGGTGACCTTGCTGGGCAGCACCATCGCCCGCAGCCAGGTGATGGCCGGCGGGCTGGGGCTGGGGGCGATTTTTGTGGTGGCGATCCTGGGGGCTTTGCCCCGGCTCGGAGAGTACATGCCTACGGCGCTGCTGGAATGGGCGCGAGTTCTGATGGTCGGGACCGGGGAGCCGGCCTGGGGCGCGGTGGCCGTCAGCCTGGCAGTGATCGTCGTCTGCCTGGGAGCAGCGCTGGTGGTGTTTGAGCGACAAGAGTTGTAATCAATGTCGTGGGAGTCTGATCCTGGCCTTTTTCGTGGGAGCCGCGCTGCTGGAGTTCGCCAGCAAGGGAACGACGGTGGGCTTTGGGCGATGAGAGGTTGACAATGTGCCTCTTATGTGCTATGCTTGGGCCGAGCGATAGAGGTGAGAACAATGAGTGAAGACGTTCCTTTAGATAAACCCACAAACCCATACGGCGATGACGCAGTTGATATGCTGCGCCAACGCCTTGGCAAACTTGACCAGCGCCAAATCGCGGCTTGGCGAGCGATGAGTCCTGCCCGCCGCCTGGAGTTGGCATTTCAGGCTTACCAATTTGCTCTCGATGCCGTGCGCCTGACGGAGCGGCGAGATCATCCCGACCTATCGCCAGAAGAACTGGCTTGGCGGGTAACACGACGCATGCAGGGAGATCCCAAACTGGGGAGGAGAACAGCGGATGCGCAGGATTAACAGATCCGAACAATCCGCTAACCCTGCCACCTGTCCTGAGCTTGTCAAAGGGATCCGTGTTCTAAAAGGAGCGATGAAAGATGATCGCCATTGAAACCAACAATTTGACCAAGAGATTCGACGGCCTGGTGGCTGTGGATCGCCTCGACATGGAGGTCGAGCGAGGCGAGATCTTCGGCCTGCTGGGCCCGAACGGCGCGGGCAAGACGACGACCATCCGCATGCTGTTGGACATCATCAAGCCCGACGAGGGAAGCATCCGCCTGCTGGGCCACCCCCCAGGTCGCGAAGCTCAGGAGCGCATCGGCTACCTGCCCGAGGAACGGGGCCTCTACCGCAACCTCAAGCTCCTGGAATGTCTCACCTACCTGGCGGTGTTGAAGGGCATGGATCGCAAGCTGGTCCGAAAACGGGCCGAGACGCTGCTGGAACAGGTGGGGCTCGGAGGGGAGGGTGGCAGCAAGGTCAAGACCCTCAGCAAAGGGATGCAGCAGAAAGCGCAACTGGTGGCTACCCTGGTGCACGACCCGGAGTTGGTGATTCTGGACGAGCCCTTCCTGGGACTGGACCCCGTCAGCACCGAGCAGGTCAAGGAGCTGATCTGGGATCTGCGAGAGCGCGGCAAAACGGTGGTGCTCAGCACCCACATGATGAACCAGGTGGAGCGGATGTGCGACCGCATCCTGCTTATTAGCGAAGGACGGCGGGTGCTCTATGGGCCACTGGAGGAGATCAAGGCCCGCTACGCCCAACACGCTGTGCTGGTGCGCTGCTCGGGTTCGCTGGAGGGCCTGGTCGGGGCACGGCGGATCGAGCAGCGCGAGCGAGATCGCCTCATCGTCCTGCAGGACGACATCTCGCCCCAGGACATCCTGCGCCAGTTGGTCGAGCTGGAGGTTCCCGTCCAGCGCTTCGAGGTGGCCAGCCCGCCGCTGGAGGAGATCTTCATTCGGGTCGTGGAGGGGAAAGATGCGTAAGATTCTGACCGTAGCCCGACACGAGTTCGTCGTCAGTCTGAAGCGGCCCAGCTTCATCATCGCCACCCTGGCCATACCCCTGCTGGGGATCGTGGGACTGGTCGTAGCCACTTACTTCGGCGGCCAGGCTGGCGAATTTTTCGAGAGACAGTTCGTGGGGTCGCCAAAGGCGGTGGGCTACGTTGACCAGGTCGGCCTCTTCATCCCGCCGCTGCCTGAGTACGAGGACCTCTTCATCCCCTATCCGAACGAGAAGGCAGCGCAAGAGGCGCTGTTCGCTGAGGAGATCGAGACCTTCCTGTTGATCCCTGGGGATTACACAGACACAGGCCGGGTCGTCGCCTACAGCAAGGGGCGGGGACTCACCACGGCCATCGCCGTGAGCGAGGAGCGGATTCGGCCCTTCCTGGTTGACCACCTGCTGGCTGGACAAGTGGACGAGGACCTCAGAGCCCGGGTGCGCGCTCCGCTGAACTTGCAGCCGGTATCCCTCAGCCCGGAGGGTGAGGGCAGCGAAGACACCGCCAGCTTCGTGGCCAACATCGCCATCCCCTACGCCTTCTCCATCCTGCTGGTGATCTCCATCTTCACCTCCTCCGGCTTTCTGTTACAAGGAGTCAGCGAGGAGAAAGAGAGCCGGGTGATCGAGATCCTGCTCTCCTCGTTGACGGCGATGGAGCTTCTAGCTGGCAAGATCCTGGGGTTGGGAGCCCTGGGGCTGGTGCAGATCCTCTTCTGGCTCGGCTCTGGCTGGGCGCTGATGGAGATAGCCGTTACCGGCCTGGCGCTCTTCGGGGCCATCAACCTGGAGTTGACGACCATCGTGCTGGGCCTGGTCTACTTTCTGTTGGGTTACATCCTCTTCGCTACCCTGATGGCCAGTGCCGGCTCCCTGGGCACCTCGGCTCGGGAAGGGCAGCAGATCGCCGGCATTTTCTCCGGCATAACGGCCATCCCCTTCATGGTCAGCAGCTTCCTCTTCACCAACCCGAACTCGCTCCTGGTCCAGGTACTGAGCTACGTGCCGCTGACCGCACCGGTGATGATGCTGCAGCGGCTGGGCATGACCGAAGTGCCGCCTTACCAGATCGCCATCAGCTTGATCTTATTGATCCTGGGCATCGGCGGGGCCCTGTGGGCCGGGGCCAAGGTCTTCCGCATGGGGCTTCTCATGTACGGCAAGCGGCCGTCGGTATCGGGGATCCTGCGCGCCTTGCGGCAAGCTTGATGTACGTTCGAGCCAAGCATCACTGATCCTGCATCTTCCCCTCCTGAAAGCTGTGTCCACCTGCCCAGATAGTATATCATTCCTTTGGCGATAACAAAAAGCCACCTGCGCGGTTGACGCAGGTGGCTTCCCTCCCGAAAAGAGTGGAGCCGGAGGGACTCGAACCCTCGGCCTTCTCAATGCCATTGAGACGCGATCCCAACTTCGCCACGGCCCCAGAGTGGAGCTGAGGGGACTCGAACCCCTGACCTCATCAGTGCGATTGATGCGCTCTCCCATCTGAGCTACAGCCCCGACTGCTGCTATAGTATAGGGCAATGTCATAAAGTTGTCAAGCTGCGAACGCGCTTATCTTTCCTCCAACGCCTCAATCCCCAGGATCCGAGCCGCGTTTCCCCCCAGGATCTTGGCCGTGGCCTCCTCGCTGAGGGGCAAGGCGCGGATGGCCTCAATGTTGCCCCCGATACTGGGCACGCCGGGCCAATCGGTGCCGAAGATGACCTTGTCGGCCAGTCGCTCCAGCTCAGGAAAGTAGTCCAGCAGCTTGTGGGGCGGCAGGCCAGCCACTTCCATATAAACGTTGGGATGGATTCTGGCCAGGAACGCCGCCCGGTCGTACCAGAAGCCCCGCCCGCTGTGAGCCTGGACGATGACCAGGTCGGGAAAGTCCACCGCCACGTCGTCCAGAAACAGGGGGTCGCCATACTTCAGCCGGGAACCGCGGAAGAGCGAGGAGCCGGTGTGGAACATAACCGGGATGCCCAGCTCTTCGGCCTTAGCGTAGACGGGGTAAAGGTTGTTGTCGTTGGGATAGAAAAGCTGATAGGTGGGCAAGAGCTTGAGCCCCCGGCAGCCCAGCTCCCGCACGCAGCGCTCCAACTCCTGGGCCGGCCTGGCCACCATGAAGGGATTGATGTTGGCGAAGGGGATGAGACAGTCCACGCCTCGGCAGAACTCGGCCACGTACTCGTTAGTCGTCACCCCGGTGGTGATGGGGCTGATCTCGGCCAGCACGACGCCGTAGTCCACGCCGCTCTCCCGCAGCACCTGCTGAATCCCCTCAGGGGTCAACAGATCCCCGATGTGCTCCAGGAAATCCTCTTCCGCGAAAGTCTGCATCCACTCCGCCACCCACGGATGGTAGTGCTCAGGCTGAGCGGCGTGCAGATGAAAGTCAATGATGGGCGCGGGAAGTCCTCCCTCCACAATGGTCCTCCTATTGGGTAATCGTCAGGGCCAAGCCAAACTTGAACTATTTGCCACTATCTGGTATGATAAGTAAGGTTGCACAATATCTGTTCACGGGAGGAGAAATGCTCAACAGCGGTCTTTTGATAAGTGTTGTTATCGTATCACTCGGCGGCCTGACTTTCGCCACCAGTTCCCTCGAAGCCGACCCGGTTGGCCCCCTGCTGGCCGGTAGCCTGGCCTTCCTGATACCAGCGGGCTTCACTCTGCTGGCCAGCGGCGGGATGCCAGAGGAGAAAGCCGTGCCCACGGCCATGATGGGCCTGGCAGCCACCGGGCTGGCGCTGGCGGGCTACCTGGCTTTCGGCTTCGGCCTCCAGTTCGGCGGCATCGGCCTGGTCTCGGACCTGCCGGGCTTGGGAGGCTTGGTCTGGGAGTGGTCGCCTCTGGATGCGACCTGGGGAACCGGCTGGGGAGCATTGGGGCTGAGGGGCTTCTTCCTACAACAAGGCGCCGATACGCTGACGGCCTACACCCTCTTCTTCTCCCAACTGCCCCTGGTGATCACCGCCTGTCTCATCCCCCTGTTAACCCTAAGAAAGCGAGCCAAATCCCTGGCCCTCGTGCCGGTGGCCTTGCTGATCGCGGCCGTGGTCTATCCCGTCATCGGCAACTGGGTTTGGGGAGGCGGCTGGCTGGCGAACCTGGGCTCGAACCTGGAGCTAGGCCACGGCTTCGTTGACTTCGCCGGGTCGGGGATGGTACATCTCCTGGGCGGAGTGGCAGCGTTGGGCGGGATTCTGGCCTTTGGTCTCCGCTCCGAAGAGACGAAAGAACCTGCCGAAATGCCACCCGTCCATTTGCCCCTCCTGGCGATCCTGGGATCCCTGCTGCTATTCATCGGCTGGCTGGGCCTGGTCTTCAGCAATCCCCTGTACACGTCGAACGAGAGTCTGCCCAGAGCTCTCATCGCCGTGAACGTCGTCCTGGCAGCCAGTGGCAGCCTGCTGGTGGCCATGCTTTACACCTGGTTCACCACTGGCAAAGCCGACGCGCTGATGACCGCTCGCGGGCTGGCGGCTGGCCTGATCGCCATCAGCGCGGCCTGCCCCTTCGTGCCTCCCTGGGCGGCGTTGATCATCGGCGCTGTGGCTGGTCTCCTGCTCCCCCTGGGCATCTACCTCGTCGAGTACCTGCTGCGGCTGGACGACCCGGCGGCAGCCATCGCCACCCACGGCCTGAGCGGCCTGTGGGGGCTCCTGGCCGTGGCCATCTTCGCCGATGGGATCTACGGAGCGGGCTGGAACGGGATAGGCGCAGAGGAGTACCTGGGCATCGCGGGGCAAGGGGTCTCCGGTGGCCTCGTCGCTGCCGGCTTCCAGATCGACCTTCCAAACCAGCTTTTCGCCCAACTGGCTGGGATAGCCACCATAGCCATCCTCGCCTTCGCCCTGGCCTGGCTCTTTTTCAAGACGCTGGATGTGCTCATCAAGGCCGGGACGAAGTCCAGCGGGACCTGGTAACTCGTAACAAACGAGTCAAAATTCTGGACGCAGATTAACGCAGATGCCGCTTCGCTTACGCGCTGATTTTTCCGTTTTTATCCGCGAAAATCTGCGAGTAAGCGAAGCGGCATCTGCATCCTATCCGGCTTGTCGGTTTAAGGCAAAGCTTCGCTGGACGCTTACGGTAACTCGTCAACTCGTCACTCATTAGCCAACTTCAGGGCTTTGTCCACTGCTTCAGCGGGAGTCGCCGCCTCCACGATGGCCGACACCAGCCGGCCCTCCTGGGCCAATTGCCAGGTTTTAAGGCCAACGACCGGGATGCCCAGCTTGAGGGCATAGGCGATCTCCGACAGGGTGCCATACTTACCATCCACGGCGATCACCGCCTGAGCGGTACGGACAACGATGACGTTGCGAGCCCCACCCAGGCCAGTGACCACGGGGATGTCCACGTAGGGATTAGCCTCGTGGCGGCTGGAGCCGGGCAAGATGCCGATGGTCAGGCCGCCTTCTGATTTGGCCCCACGGCAGGCAGCCTCCATCACCCCGCCCAGGCCGCCGCAGACCAGGGCAGCCCCTCTCCTGGCCAACTCGCGCCCGACGGACTCCGCGACCCGTGCCACCTCTTTCGAGCATTGCCCCGCCCCGATGACAGCTATGATCATGTTCCCTCCAATCTCACCGCTGCTAACTGGGTATACACCGCCCCCGTGGGCCTCAGATCGCTCTTTATCAAGCTGACCGCCCGGGCCTCCATCTGGCCTAGCTCGCCGATGTCAGACTCCTTAACAAGCCGGCCCAGGCGCCGCACATCGCCCGAACTGGTCCGCCGCCGGACTCGCCCCAGGGTCAGGTGAGCATGGAACCTCCGTCCTTCCGGAGCAAACCCCAATTTCTCCATCCCGTCCTCAATGGCTTTTTGAAGACCTGCCAAAGTCCCGCTCTCCTCCTGCACCCCCACCCAGACAACCCGGGGTCGCTGGGGGTTAGGGAAGCAACCCAGCCCGCCAACGGACAAGGACAAAGCAGGGAACCCCACGCAAGCCTGGGTGAGAGCTCGCTCTATCTCCTCGATCCTGTTGGCAGGCACATCGCCCAGAAACTTGAGGGTGAGATGGATGCCCCCCGGCTTGACCCAGCGCACCGAGCCTTGAGGTATCTTAGCCTTGAGCTGCCCTTGCAAGTCAGTTAAGGCAGCGTTGATGGTCTCATCCAGCTCAATGGCTATGAAAGTGCGAACTTGTTTCATGTGATGCCCTCCATTCGTGCGAATTACTGACCTATTATATCACACTTGGGAGAGGAGTACAAAAGGTGCTGCATTCGCTGGCGCTCAAAACAAAAGGTTCTGGCAAACCATCCACCAGAACCTTTTGCTTTGTGATCTAATTGTGGGTATGGATTTCTAACCCCTGCGCCTCCTGACCACCGCAATCGTAAGCGCGGCGAGGGAAGCCAGCACCGCCAACCCCAGCCACGGGGCCAACAGCCCCAGCCTGTTCACCGGCACGATGATCCCGCCGACGGGCTCTGGGAAAGGAGTGGGGTCGCAGATATCGCCCATCCCGTCGCCATCGCTGTCCTCCTGGCCGGGATTGGGGATGTTGGGGCAGTTATCGTTGACATCAGGGACGCCATCGTTGTCGGTATCGAGCACCGTCCCCGTGCCTTGGATGGCGATATCGTACGGGTTCTCGTTGGCATCGTTGTTGGCGATGTCCATGTCCAGGCTGAAAGCTCCGGCAGCGCCCGCGTTGAACGAGACCTGCAAGTTGGCCGTACCCCCAGCAGCCACGTTCAGCGGCAGGGCCGTAACCACGGCGAACCCACTGCTGTTGACATAGTTGGAAGCCGTGGCACCCGTCACGTTGAGCGCAGCCGTGCCGGCGGTGTTGTCAATGGTGTAGGTCAGGTTCACCGCGCCCACGGTCTGATTGCCCACGTTGTCCGTGCCGCCATCGGCAATGGACGTCCCGGCAGGACGCTGCACGTCTATCTCGGGAACGCCGCCCGTGCCCGTGCCGCTGACAGCGATGTCATACGGATTCTCGCTCGCATCATTGTTGGCGATGTCCATGTCAAAGCTGAAAGCGCCGTTGACTGGCACGTTGAATGACACCTGCATTGTACCGGTCGCACCGGCGGCCACGTTCAGCGGCATGGCCGTAACCACAGCAAACCCACTGCTGTTAACGTAGTTGGAGGCCGTGGCACCCGTCACGCTGAGCTGATCCGTGCCGGCGGTGTTGTCTATCGTGTAGGTCAGGTTCACCGCGCCCACGGTCTGATTGCCCACGTTGTCCGTGCCCCCGTCGGCAATAGACGTCCCCGCCGGACGCTGCACGTCTATCTCGGGAACGCCGCCCGTGCCCGTGCCGCTGACAGCGATGTCATACGGATTCTCGTTCGCATCATTGTTGGCGATGTCCATGTCAAAGCTGAAAGCGCCGTTGACTGGCACGTTGAATGACACCTGCATTGTACCGGTCGCACCGGCAGCCACGTTCAGCGGCATGGCCGTAACCACGGAAAAACCGCTGCTGTTAACGTAGTTGGAGGCGGTGGCGCCGGTCACGCTGAGCTGATCCGTGCCGGCGGTGTTGTCTATCGTGTAGGTCAGGTTCACCGCGCCCACAGCCAGATTGCCTAAGTTGTCGGTGCCGCCATCGGCAATGGACGTCCCTGCCGGACGCTGTACGTCGATTTCAGGCGCGCCTACAGTCCCGGTAAACTGCAAATAGTGATCCTCCACCTCACCGTTGGTCACCAGGCCGGTGGTGGTCATAGCCACGGCGTTGTTGTCGTCCAAACGAAAACGCGAAAATTTATTGTATGTCGCTGCCGAAGGAATGGTCCCGGCCGGGATGTCGAAGCTCAGCGTGTGCGTGCCTGCTGTTACGGCTTCCATGTCGAAGATCTGATCGCCGGCGTCGGCAAAGCTGTTGTTGCCGTTCCAGTCGATCCAGGCGAAGAGGTAGCCCGAGCCGCCGGTCACCACGACCTGCACGGAGCCGCCATTTGTACCATCTTTCCAGGGCTGGCCGGTGACAGTCACGCCGTCCTCATCGTCGGTGCCGGTGCCGTCATCGCCGCCGCCGCCGCGCCCGGCGTCCCCGTCCTCCTGCCCGTCGAATTCGCCGTCGATTTCGGAGCCCAGCTTGATGACGCCGGCATTGGGAACGTCATGCCGCGCGCCGTCGTCCTCAGCCTTTGTCAGGTTGTAGGCGGCGGGAAGGTCGCCGAAATCCATATATGCATTCAGCCAAACATAGTCAGTTGCCCTGTTCGCCCAGAACGCATCCAGATCTCCATCATCATCCAAATCTCCCAATTGCACGATTTCACCGTCCACAGACTTATACGTCTCACCGTTCCAGGTGAAGACACCACTGCCGTCGTTGATCCACACTGTGGGTATGGTGTTATTGATCAGAAACACGTCGAGATGGCCGTCGCCGGTCAGATCCCCGAATTTTACATCATCACCCGTTGAAACACCGAGGGACTGTCCGCTGTTGGTGAAATTGCCGTTGCCATCGTTCAACCATATTTCGCTGGCGACACCGTTCTTTCCTACGACAGCATCCAGATAGCCATCGCCGTTCACATCACCTAAGTCAACGCTCGCACTGGAGCTATTCGTCCCCAATCTCTGGCCACTGTCGGTGAATGAGCCGCTGCCGTCGTTTAGCCAGACGTAGTCGTAGTTACCGCTTCCATATGCAGTAACTCCGTAGGCATCCAGGTCGCCGTCACCGTCCAGATCACCCAATGCAATATCCATGCAGTGGTTGGACCCATGGTTCAAGGACTGACCACTGTCGGTGAAGATACCGCTGCCATCATTCAGCCATATCTTGTTTGCCACACTTTGATTGGCCACAATCGCATCCAGGTCGCCGTCGCCATCCACATCGCCCAGATCGACATATTGGCTACTGGCACCACCCAGGTATTGGCCAGTGTTAGTGAAGGTGCCGCTGCCATCGTTCAGCCACACCCTGTTAGCATAGTTATTGGCCGCAAACGCATCCAGATCGCCGTCGCCGTCCAGATCGCCCAGTTGAACACCTCGGGTTGACTGATCTCCCAGGATCTGTCCCGTATTTGTGAAGTTCGCACTGCCGTCGTTCAGCCACACCTTGTTTCCGCTTGAACCCTTGTCCCCAATAAACGCATCCAGATCGCCGTCGCCGTCCAGATCGCCGATGTCTAAGCCATAGCTGTCCGAGCCCGTTATGTTCTGTCCGCTTTCGACAAAAAGACCCCAGCCGCTGCTCACCGCCGTGCGGAACTGCCACACCGTGGGAGTGATGGGCGCCTTCCCGGCCAGGCTGAGCGTGCCGGTGGTGGCCGTGGTCTGCACCAGCTCGCCGGGGAAGAAGGCATTGGTCGGGGTCAAGATGATCGTCCCGCCGTTGACGCCATAGGTCTCGGTCAACTGGCCTGTTAGCATGGCGTGCACGGCAAAGGTCTGGGTTGTCACCGTGGTCGCGTCCATATTCTGGTCGTAGGTGGCGGAGACGGTGGTGGTCACCGGCGCGGTGTGTGTGTTGCTCACCGGGTTGATAGCTTGCAGCGCCGGCTCGCCCACGAGGGCCAGTTCCGGGTTCCCGTTGCCCGTGATGATTGGGTCTCCCGCGGGCGCCGCAGGCGCTTCCACTGCCGGTGCTGCCTGGGCGGACGCAGCCGCCTGCCTGGTGGATGTGAGTAGTACCACGGTCAGGGTCATCAGTCCCAGGCCAAGGGCCAGCGCCATCCCCAGCCGGGCGAGGGTGGATAGAAAGTGCCGTCTTCGGGTTGTCATTTTGGATATCTCCTTTCGAGGTTTACGCCCAGAGGGCTCGAATAATGATGGTTCTCCCCGCCCATCGGCGGCGGGGCAAACAAAAACGCCAGTCTCAGGCGCTCGTGAAGCACCTAAGGCTGGCGTTGCGTATAGTCATTGGGGCCAGGCGTGCGTAACCGCCGCCGCTTTTCAGGGCATACGTCTGGTAGGCTGGTAGGCCACCGCCGGCTCCTTTGCAGGACTAGTCTTCAACTCTGAGGTTTTGATATAGGTGGTGGCAGCCCGGCCGCATCTCGACTGCGCAGCTATTATAACACATGATTTTGAATAATGCAAATCAGAGCCGCTTCATACGGCCTGTTAAGACGGATCTTGACGGATGCTGAGTATTTTGAGGTGGTCTACGCCCAATGCCCGCCGGGATAGGCGGTTCAGCAGATGAACCTTTGACCCTGCCTCAAGGTATAGATTGAGGAGAACCATCCTCCACCGCAGGAGTTATCGCCATTACCATTTTCCGCCAAATGCTGGTATAATGTACTCCGGCATACGCGCCTGGCCAAAGACTATTACCCGAGAGGAGCGCAAAACCATGAACACCGTCCAAGCTACTGCCGAGAAGGTCATCGAGAACGTGGAGAAGGTCATCATCGGCAAGCACGAGGAGATAAAGCTCACCCTGGTGGGCCTGCTCTGCCGGGGGCACCTGCTCATCGAGGACGTGCCCGGCGTGGGCAAGACCATGCTGGCCAGGTCCATCGCCAAATCCATCGGCTGCACCTTCCGCCGCATCCAGTTCACGCCGGATATGTTGCCCAGCGACGTGACCGGGGTGACGGTCTTCAATCAGAAGACGCAAGAATTCGAGTTCCGGCCCGGCCCGGTGATGGCCCAGATCGTCCTCACCGACGAGATCAACCGCGCCACCCCCAAGACCCAGTCGGCCCTGCTGGAGGCCATGCAGGAGCAACAGGTGACTGTGGACGGAGTCACCTACCCGATCCCAGAGCCCTTCCTCGTCCTGGCAACGCAAAACCCCATCGAGTACGAGGGCACCTTCCCCCTACCCGAGGCCCAGTTGGATCGCTTCATGATGCGCATCAGCCTCGGCTACCCCAGCCCTGAGGACGAGATAGCCATCCTCGATTCTCAACAATACGTGCACCCCGTGGAGACCCTGGAGCAAGCGATAGACGTCCGAGAACTGCTGGACGCTCAGGAGAAGGTCAAAGAGATTTATGTCGACCCACTGGTCAAAGAATACATCGTGAGCCTGGTGAACGCCACTCGCGACCACCCCGATGTTTACCTCGGGGCCAGCCCGCGCGGGAGCCTGGCTCTCTACAAAACCGGTCGAGCGCGTGCCGCCCTCCTGGGACGCGACTACGTCATCCCCGATGACATCAAGGCCCTGGCCATAACCACCCTGGCCCATCGTCTGATCGTCAGCCCCTCGGCCCGTATCAAAGAGGTTGATCCCAGAGCGGTGATCGAGGAAGCCCTCGAATCCGTACCCGTGCCCGGCGCACGAGTGCGCGTATGAGAGAGCAGGCGGTTGAAACCGCTCCTGATGAGCTAAAGCTGGCTGTCCGCCTACGCGGACAGGAGCGTCTGCGTAGGCAGACGCCCGGCTATCAGCCCTATATAGGTGACTTCAGTTGATCCTAGAGTTGTGATCGAGGAGACCCTCGAATCTGTACCCGTGCCCGGTGCACGAGTCCACGTATGAGCGTATGAGTATGAGTATGAGCAGGCGGTTGAAACCGCTCCATGATGAGCTAAAGCTGGCTGTTCGCCTGCGCGGACAGGAGCGTCTGCGTAGGCAGACGCCCGGCTATCAGCCCTATAGAGGTGACTTCAGTCACTAAAGAAAGAGCCCAATCCTATGCCCAAAACAAACTTGGTTTTACTCCACGCGCCCAGCGTCTACGACTTCCGCCAGGAGTCAATCCTCTACGGCCCGGTTAGCGACGTGGTACCATCCACCACCGTGTTCGAGATGTATCCCATCGGCTTCACCACCCTGGCCGAACACCTAGAGCGGCACGGCCTGCGGGTGCGCATCGTCAACCTGGCGGTGCGCATGTTGAACGATGCCCAGTTCGACGTGGAGAAGCAGCTTCGCCGCCTCCACCCCGACGCCTTCGGCATTGACCTCCACTGGCTGCCCCACGCTCACGGGGCCATAGAAGTAGCCAACATCGTCAAGAAACTACACCCCCACACCCCCATCATCTTCGGCGGGCTTTCGGCCACTTATTATCACCAAGAGCTGATGGATTATCCCGCCGTGGATTATGTCATACGAGGCGACTCCACCGAGGAGCCGCTGCGGCAACTGATGCAGTGCATCATTGAAGGCAGCGAGCCTCACGAAGTGCCCAATCTTACCTGGCGGGATGGCCAGGGCAAGGTGCACGTCAATCCCCTCACCTACAGCCCTGAAGACCTGGATGGTGTCCTCATGGACTATGGCTACGTGGTCAGGGCCGTGGCTCGCTACCGCGACCTGGCCAACTTCGTCCCCTTCCAGCGCTGGCTGGGGTATCCCATCACCGCCGCCCTCACCTGCCGAGGCTGCCGCCACAACTGCCTGACCTGCGGCGGCTCGGCGCGGGCCTTCCGCGAATTCTACGGACGAGCCAGGCCAGCTTTTCGATCTCCCGAGGTGCTGGCCCAGGACATCAGAAACATCCAGCGTTTCAGCAAGGGGCCCATCTTCGTGCTGGGCGACATCCGCCAGGCCGGGATGGAGCAGGCCGAGCGTTTCCTGAAAGCTATCGAGGGTTTCGATGGCCAGTTGATGCTAGAGTTTTTTGGCCCTGCTTCCCGCGACTTCCTGCAAAAGCTAGGCCGGGCCGTGCCCAACTTCGTCCTGGAGATTTCGCCGGAGTCCCACGACGAGGAGGTGCGCCGTACCTTTGGCCGACCCTACTCCAACGAAGAGCTGGAGGACACCATCGGCTATGCACTGGAGGCCGGCTGCCAGCGCCTCGACCTCTTCTTCATGATCGGCCTGGCCAAGCAGACTTACCAGACGGTGATGGGAACTGTTGATTACTGTGACCGCCTGCTGCGACGCTTCAACAAGCCTGACAACCGAACGCGCTCGACATATGATGGTCAGCCCTCTTATGTCCACCCCTTTATCTCGCCCCTGGCTCCCTTTCTCGACCCCGGCAGCCTGGCCTTCGAGGAGCCAGAGGCCCACGGCTATCGGCTCTTCCACCGCAGCCTGGAGGAGCACCGCCGCGCGCTCTTGCAGCCTAGCTGGAAGTACGTGCTCAACTACGAGACGGAGTGGATGAACCGCGACGAGATCGTGGCCAGCACCTACGAAGCGGGGCTGCGCCTCAACTCCGTCAAGGCCCGCCACGGCCTGGTTGATCGCCAGTTAGCTGAGGCGGTCGAAAAGCGCATCCAGAAGGCCGTCAATCTAGTCAGGCAAATAGACGACATCGTGAGCATCCCTGATGAGAGGCGGCGCAAGAAGCTCTTGACGGCCCTCAAGCCCCAGGTGGATGCCGCCAACCTATCCACCGTCTGCGACAAGCGGGAGCTGGAACTGCCCCTGGGATTGCTCAAGCTGAACATACCCAGCGCGGCCATGCTCCTCTTGAGCGACCTGGTAGCTAAGGCGGCCAAGGGGGGCAAAAGAGCAATAGCAAAGGTGTTGAGTAGATGAAAGCCAATCGCCTGGTTTTCCTCCTGGGGCTGGCCTGCCTGATAGGGGCCCTCGCCACAGGGCGAAATCTGTTCTATAACCTGACCTACCTTATCGCCGCCATCCTCGTCCTCTCCTACCTCTGGACCTGGGCAAGCATCCGCTGGGTGCACGTTACCCGCTACTCATGGGCCAAAAAAGCCGAGGTTGGCAAAACCTCCGAGGAAAGATTCACGGTGCGCAACACCAGCCTTCTGCCCAAGCTGTGGCTGGAAATCCGAGACCATTCGGACCTGCCCGACCACCAGGCCAGCCAGGTGCTCAACTCATTTGGAGCTCGCAGAGAACGAGGTTGGACAGTCAGGACACTGTGCCGGCAGCGAGGCCGCTTCACTTTGGGACCCATTACCCTGACTACCGGCGATCCCTTTGGCCTGTTCAGGATGCAGCGCGAGTTGTCCCAGACCTCAACCATGATCGTCTACCCAGCCATCGTCGAGCTGACGGCCTTCGCCACACCCAGCGGGCAACTGCCGGGCGGAGAGGCCCTCCACCGCCGCACTCATTATGTCACCACCAACGTCCGCGGAGTGCGGGACTACGTGCCGGGTGACAGCTTCAACCGCATTCACTGGCCCTCCACGGCTCGCAAGGGACGGTTGATCGTCAAAGAATTCGAGCTGGACCCTATGGCCGATATCTGGCTGTTCCTGGATATGGACAGATCGGTTCAAGCGGAGCTAGAATGGAAGCCCGTTCTCGAAAGACGTGAGCCGGCCCTTCTTTGGACCAAGCGGCCCGGGCTGGAGTTGGCCCCCTCCACCGAGGAATACGGCGCGACCATCACCGCCTCCCTGACCAAGCACTTCATCGTCCGCAACCGGGCAGTAGGGTTGATAACCTATGCTCAGCAGCGCGAAGTGATTCCCGCCGACCGAGGCGAGCGCCAACTCTCCAAGATTCTGGAGACTCTGGCCGTGATAAAGGGGGTGGGGAGGATACCGCTGGCCCAGGTGCTGGCTGCCGAGGGCATGCATCTCGTGCGAGGCACCACCATCATCGTCATCACCTCCTCGCCCGATAAGAACTGGGTCGCCGCTTCGCGCCATTTGGAGCAGCGAGGTTTGAGAGTGATTGCCGTGCTCGTCGCGCCCGATAGCTTCGGCGGGGAGTGGGGAATGGAGGAAGTGTCGGCCGAGCTGGCTGCCGGGGGCACGCCCACCCACGTCGTAAGAGAGGGCGAGGATCTGGCGGAAGCTCTAAGCCGAGGAGCGCGGGGTACGATCGAGCGACCTCGCTACATCTTGAGGAGGTGAGCAAGACATGAGCCTCCCGAACACGCCCCATCTGGAGAAGGCAATGCCAGAGACGCCCGGAAAGCCCGAAGCAGTTACCCTGCGTGATGGCACGGCGGTGACGATCCGGCCCATCCGCCCGGACGATGCCCGCCATCTGCAAGCGCTCTTCGACCGTCTCTCGCCAGAGAGCATATCCCTTCGTTTTCTGGGGCATCCGAAAGAGCTGCCCGACGCACAAGCCAGGCAACTGGCCAACGTGGACTACCGAACGCGGATGGCGCTGGTGGCCACGCGCGAGCAAGGCAGTGAAGAGCACATCATAGCCGTGGCGCGCTACGCAGTGGATCCAGCAGGCCAGCCCGACCTGGCCGAGGCCGCGATCGTCGTCGAAGACGAGTATCAGAAGCGAGGGCTGGGAACGCTCCTGCTGAGCCGGCTGGTGGCCTATGCCCAGGCGCACGGTATCCGCGCCTTCATGGCCACAGTCCACCAGAACAACATCCAGATCATGCGATTTGTTCGGCACAGCGGACTGCCGGCCGAGAGCACGCTGGAGGCAGGGGTATGGGAGATCGTGGTGAAATTGGAGCCAGAGGCTGAGCACTGAGCGTGATTTGCAAAGGGGTGAAAGAGGGAAAGCCGCCTGCGCTAACCGCACAAGTGGCTTTTTGCATGGTGCCAAAGGAATTGGTCACCTGACCAACAAAAAGACTGGACACCTGTCCAATGCAAAAACCCCCCAGATGCCCGATGCGTCCGGGGGATTTTTCTGTTATAGTAGGTCTAAAGAGTTGGAAATGAGGTAAAGGTGGATGCAAATGCTGGTGGCGGATAAACAACCAAGGGTGCGATTTGGACTGCGCGTGTTACTGGACCAACAAGCAGGCTTGAAGGTAGTAGGAGAAGTCGCCCATGCCGAGGATCTATTGACCCAAATAGAGGCACACCATCCCGATTTGGTATTGCTTGGCTGGGATTTAGCAGGCCTGGCAGCGGTTAGTCCTTCGGCAACCCTTCGACCGTAAGCGGCGCGACGCTCAGGACGGGAGGGTGTCCCGCGCTCAGGACAACGCCCCTCGGCAAGCCGTCGTGGTGAGCCTGTCGCTTGTACTGAGGTCCCCCCTGAGCATGACGAATGGCCCAGTCGAAGTGGACCATCAGTACAGGGTCTGTTGTCTGCTTTACGTAGAGCTCATCCTGACTTGTCAGTGATTGCCCTCAGTGGGCGGCCAGAGGAGCGTCAAGTAGCTCTGGCTGCCGGAGCTGATGCCTTCGTCAGCAAGTGCGACCCGCCGGAACGATTGCTGGCGGCCATTGGCAATTGCTGGCACGAGTAGGGCAATCAGTACGCCCAAATGGCGAAAGCGACATTGGCCACCTGCCTAGTGCATCGCGGCGGAAATAAGCCCACCAATTTGGAGTGTTTGCCAGGCAGAGGTATAATAAGCCCCTATCTCAAAAAGGCCTGAGGAGGAATACGACCGATGCCTGGCTTGCGTCCACCT
>SDBT01001377.1_pt1 | contig 42676 bp, 84 predicted proteins | sample 2277101 | NCBI WGS metagenome assembly SDBT01 (sample SAMN10404973, study PRJNA504765) | marine sediment metagenome | isolation source: marine sediment core GS10_PC15, 103 cmbsf | place: Arctic Ocean: Southern Knipovich Ridge | collected 2010 | reverse complement strand
CTCTCCTATAGACTGATGATGTTTTATAGATACCCATGTATAACATATATAAAACAACGGCTTTCGGGGGGATAGTATGGCAAGTAATGTTTCATTAAAGGACGCAGCCAAGACAGAAAGGGAGCTTAAAGCTCTAAAAAAGGAGAATCTTGAAATAAGGGCCAGTATTAAAGTGATAGAAAAGAGGGTGCAAGCTAGGGAGAGAAGGGCTAAGAAAACCAGGCGGGCCAAAGCAACGGCCAAGTCAAAAACAAGAAGGACTAGGTAGCCACACCAATACAACACATATAAAACAACGGGGATTGTCCCCCAATAGTATAACAAAAACAACGGCAATGCAATATAATATAGACAATATAATCATCTACCCGGACTGGAGGGAAACGCCTCTAGTTTGGCCCGAAAGCTCTATGGTACTATACGGCACATGGTGTGATTTGACGTATTGGGAGGGGTTCTGGGCCAGGAATGAGGACTTATCCAAGATGAGGGTAACGAACTTTTACGTGTTTCTGTGGGGATTGGGGCCGACATGTTAACGTATCCACCACTATTCACGGACTTCTTCCTCAGAAGGTCGGTTATGGAGTGGTACTGGGCGTGTCCATACGAGGAAATGGGGAACATTCGGGACGAATTAGCCATGAAAGAGAAGGAGTTGTCCACAATGTCAACAACTCAAGCCATGATAAATAAGGATAGGTCATGATGAGGTGGTATTTTCTACGTATGGGTAGTTGTGATGATACACGCTTGGGTGGTACTATTACATACGGTGAGTGGAAGCGTGTCATGGATGAGGCCGAGGATAGGTTGGCGAGGCTAAAGTACAAGAGGCTGTATGGAGGATATAGTGGCAGCACACCCGAAGAAAGCTAAGGTTAAGAAGAAACCCAAGAATGGATAGCATGACGGCATTGGTTCTAATACTCCTGATATACGCCGTAGTGATGAATTATGGAGTATAAACCCATCAACGGATGTGAGAGGTGTGGGGGCATGATGTATATGGACTATATCCCATACAGGGACTTGATGGGCGGTATTGATGTAATGACGTGTTTCCAGTGTGGAGGGATAGCAGATAAGATGTACGATGCCAATCGGACTTGGGGTGCAGCCGACCAGCGGAGGGATATATTCACCAATGGATAGTCTTTACGCACACATAGAGAGCGATGGCAACCCAGAACTGACCACAACTACTACAATGGTTACTCCGGATAGGACATGTCAGGCATGTGGTTCCGATGAGGTCTATCTGATGCTAGTTGACAGAGCCACCTTGGGGTTTGTGTGTGTGGATTGTGGACATGCTGAGACACCCAACTACTTTAACAACAAAAGCCTTATTAAAATAAGTGGGTATAAACTTTAATAATGCGTAAGAGATACTTCCCCGACGGTGGAGAGCCGTGCCGCCCTTGTGTGCATGTTCACATATGTGCCTACAGGTGGAAGTTGCACGGTACCAAGGGGCCGCTTAGACCCGACATTGAGTTCCGTTTGAGGGCATCTGGTGACGCATATTACAGAGAGGGGCCGCCCTGTCACGGGGATGACTTCTTGAAGGGGGAACCGGATGGGTGAGTTCTTTGTCCAAGTTGAGGGTTTTGACGATGGGGATGATGTAGTTACGGTACCCACCACCACAGACAACCCGGTTATATGGATTAATAGCGATGGTACCATATACAGCATAACACCTATGCGGGGTAGCCGAGAATGAAAACAACCCGTGGACACCCCAGCCACACCCAACTACTAATTTAGTAGATGTTGGTAGATAACTGGTAATTAGATTCTGTTAACCGGAAAAGTAGTGGTTAACAACTGTTTTTTACTTATAGTTCGGGATACACAAGCATACTGATACCAAAACCTTAACAAGGAGGAACAATGAACGAGTTTAAGTCTATGATTAAGTCCAAGACCTTATGGGGCGTAGCTGTGTCAATAGCCGCTATTGTGGCAGGCAAGTACGGTCTGGTCATCGGTGACGAGTCTGCGTGGGTAAACGACATCGTAGCCCTGATTGCAGCCGCATTCGCCATCTACGGCAGGATTGTAGCCACCAAGAAGCTCTCAAGCGCGGTATAGCATGGGCGATTCTTTTGGTTTTGTTAACATTGAAGACTTCATGCTGAAAGCCAGGCGGTTTCCAGATGTGTACTCATGCATGAAGTGCGGAAAGGTGGTGCGCGGATTGCTTTACCGTGGCACGGTTGGTGTGTGTGCGGAGTGTATGATTTGCTCATCATCGTTATCGGCGGTATCCTAATACTGCCAATCTTGCTGGTTCGGCATGCTTTGGCGATGGTGTTTAAGTGAATCTTACCCTGTGGGCCATCGGAGTTGGTAGTATCGGCCTATTGGGGGCCATCTGGAAGGCGTACCGTGTCGGATATAAAGCAGGGAGGGCTGAATTTGAGCGTAAGTTCAAGAAAAGGTTGGGTAGCGAGGTCGTTGATGCTCTCATTGCTAATATTGACGACCCTAATTCTATCTTCGTGCTTAAATCCAAAAGTAAAGAAGATTGAGCTAGACGAGGGTTGGTTTAAGTTGGCACAGGAAAACCGAGAGGTCTACTGCATGACCGAAACCGACATGCGTAAGCTCATGGCAGAATACGTGGTGCTGAAACACGCGAGGTAACAATGGCAACGCCAATAGCAGAAACCCCGACATTGCGTGGTAAGGATGCCGCTAGGTTTCTGGTTGAAATGGAGTTAGTTAGGTTAGGAGACAGGAAGTTATCATTGGAGGAGTTAGTTCAGTTGAGGGCTAGTTACGATAAGATAAGTAAACAGTTTATGGATGATTAGTCTAAGGAACAATCTGCCTGTAGTAGTCGTGGCGGGATTCATCATTATGATGGGGCTATATAGAACCGTTGACCAGGGCGGTATCGGCCCCACATACGAGATGGTGATGCGGCTGGCTGGCATTGTAGCCTTCGGTGTAGTCCTGATGAGGGCAAACGTCTTCTGGGGACTATTTCTTATACTGGTTGGTTTCTCATCTGTGTGGCCCTCGTATAACGCATACAGTCAAACGGCCATGATGAACATTCTGGTCGCCTGTGTCTGGTATTATTATATAGTTCAGTATGTAAAAGAAGACCACATAGACCACATACTAGATGCTATCTGCTTTATTTCGGTCGTAAGTGTCATATCTGCACTCGCACAGTTTTACAGTGACGGTACGTTCCACTATTTCGGACTGGAAATGTCGTATGGTGACCCGACTGGTCTTTCTGGTAACAAAAATGGCATGTCGGCAGTCATGGCTATGGCAGTCCCGGCGTTTATGAGGCCCAGAAGGTACGTTTTTGTTTGGATACCTCTATTGGGTTTGATTTTGGCTGATTCTTTTGGTGGTTTACTGGCCGTGGGGGTGGGTTTTGTGGCTTGGGGGTTCCTCTGGGGTCGAGGAAAGACCGTTGTTGCCGTTGTTTTTGTCTCTATGGCCCTATTTGCTGTATTTATTGACGCTCCGAGTGGTAGTTCCCGACTGGATACGTGGAGATTAGGTTGGGATACCTACCTGATGCGCCCGATACACGGATGGGGACTCGGACAGTGGGCAGTAGTAATGAAGGATGTGAAGATACACGGATTGTACTTCATGCAGGCCCATAACGACGTGCTACAGGGAATGTTTGAACTGGGTATTGGCTTCTTTGTGTTGCTTTTGGGCTGGTTTGCTCAAACAATCGGCAGGATTCACGACTGTGATAAGTATCCAGTTATGGCCCTGTTTATTATTGGAACAAACGCCCTAGTTAACTTCCCATTTCATGTGGGATTCACGGCTATGCTGTCTGTAACGTGGCTGGCTATTCTAGAAAAGAAACTGAGGTCTTCAAATCAGATACCTAGTAGCATTCATCACGCCCAATAGGAGAACACTGTACTGGGAGAACTGGGGCACTGGCCTGACTGACAGGCGCAAGAAGGCCCGCATATACCCCAATGTGGAAGTTGCCCAGGGGGCTTGTGAGAACATAGCGTACTCTCAGGGTATTATCTGCCAGACCGAACCCATAACATGACCGAACTAGACGAACACATAAAACGGTGGCGTAAGCACCCCAACATATTCGTTCGTGAAATGATAGGTGCAATCCCCACAACCCAGCAAACTGAGGGTCTAAAGCTGGTCGGTAGTATGGCTACGGCCAAGATACGTCAGTTTAACGGGCAAGAAATGAAGAAACCCCGTAGGGAGCTTGCTCGTAAGCTTGGTATAAGCATCAGGTCTGGTCATGGAACCGGTAAGGATGCGTTTCTTGCGTGGGTGTATATATGGCTTCTATTCTGCTTCCCGTACCCCAAGGGACTGGTTACGGCCCCAACCGGACACCAGTTGAAGGACATTCTATGGTCTGAGATAAACAAGTGGATACGGCATAGCGGGGCCAATAACGAGAACGGCAAGAGTTTACTCACCGAGAACCTCATTTGGCAGAGTGAAAAGGTCTACATGAAGGATGCCAAGGAAGAGTGGTTCGTGGCGGCCCGTACAGCAAGCGTCAAGGGTTCTGAGGAGGAGCAGGGCGAGGCGTTGGCTGGTATGCACTCTGATTACATGATACTTGGTGTTGACGAGGCCAGCGGTGTTCCACGTGGAGTGTTTACACCACTTGAGGGTGCGTTGACTGGTAAGATGAACTTCTCGATAATGATTGGTAACCCCACCAAGAACAATGGATACTTCTTTGATACGCACAACGAGGACAGGGAACGTTGGGCTTGCCTACACTGGAACGCGGAAGAGTCAGAGAACGTAACCAAGGAGTCCTGCGAGGACAAAGCCGCCAAGTACGGTAAAGACTCCAATATGTACCGTATCAGGGTTCTGGGGGAGTTCCCTCACGCAGAGCCGGACGCACTCATACCGCTTGACCTCATACAGAACGCCGTTGGCAGAGAGTTCATACAGGATGACACCGTTGGAACTGTAATCGGTGTAGACCCCGCCCGGTACGGAGATGACAAGACTGCAATACTTATAAGAACAGGTAACACCATAGCCCCCATAATCACCCTCGATAAGCACGATACGATGGAGGTTGCTGGTAGGGTGGCTACTGAGATTACTGATGCAGAACCCCTAGACACCTTTATAGACGTTATTGGGCTTGGGGCTGGAGTATACGACAGGCTTCGTGAGTTAGGTTACAGGGTGAGGGCCGTTAGTGTCTCCGAGAAAGCTCCCACAGAGCATAAGTTTATGAAGTTGAGGGATGAGCTTTGGTGGCGTGTAAGGGAGAGGTTCGAGAACGGGACTATCTCTATACCGGACGACGATGCCCTTATTGGTGAGTTGTCCGCCATCAAGTTCAAGTACGAGTCCGATGGACGAATAAAGGTAGAGGGTAAGGCCGACATGAAGAAGCGCGGTCTGAAATCACCCGATAGGGCTGATGCCCTGTGCCTCACTTACTTTCATAAGGACAAGGTATATACTAAAGAGGGCAAGGACGCATACAGAGAAGAAGACAATTTTAAGCCCGCTAATGACGAACATGCTTGGATGTCGGCATAGGAGAATGAATGATACTTAAAGCCTTAAACGCCGGTAAGGGGCCACATACTCATGTGGTCTATATTCGACCCGACGGGACTGGTATAACCTCCATAGACCAGGAACATGCCCATAGAATAGACGAAGAGGGCAACATGGAGGAGGTCAACGAGCATGTCCATGAAGTAACTGAGATGACGCTGGTTAAGTCCAAGAACGAACCCAAACAGAAGGTTGAGCAAAGAGCTTTTGCGTTATTCAAGGCTGCCAGTGAAAGGGAATCCAAGGCACGTAAACGTATGGACGAGTCTGATGGATTCTATACTGGAGAGAAACAGTGGACTAAGGATGCAAAGGACAAACTAACTTCCAGCGAGAGGGCTTCGCACACAATAAACGAGATTGCACCCAAAGTTAACGTTCTTAGCGGCTTCCAGAGACAGAACAGGACTGACTATGAGTTCTTCCCCGTAGAGGGTGGGGACGCAAGGGTTGCTGACATACTCGGTATAGTTGTAAAGAATGTAACAGAGCAGAACGACTTCTCTTATGAGGAGACTGATGTATTCGAGGACGGGGCTATAGTTGGTAGGGGATTGTTCAACACCTTCACCGACTTCGATACCAATCTTGAGGGCGATATAATAGTAGAGCGTTTTAACTGGAGAGACTGCTTCTTCGGCCCCCACGAAAAGAAGGACATAAAAGACCTTGAGTATCTATGTAAGGCCAAGTGGCTCAGTTGGAGCAAGGTCAGGTCGTTGTGGCCCAAGGTTGCCAAGAATCTCGTAATCAGGCATGGTCTAATAGGAACGGAACTTGACGCTTCTCCGAAGGAACTACACGGTAAGGCTACTGGCAACTACAATGACCCCGATGCCAGCGTGGAGGAAAACTCCAAGGCCGACCCGCTTGTTGCTAATATAGCCAAGAAAGAGTTTAGGATTATAGAGACGTGGATTAAGGAGTACGAACGCGTTACGGTTATATTCAATCCGAAACATGATTTCTTCACCAATACTTTGGGGTGGTCATCTAAGGACAAGAAGGCAGTGAAGACCATACCAGACCTGGATTCAGTACCACGCAAGCAGCACAGGATGAGGATTATAACCACAGTTGGCGGGATATTGGCCGATGATGACTTTCTTTCTGTTGGTAAGCAGGAGTTTCACATAGTACCATTCTATGCCACCAAGAGGGGTGAGAGTTGGTACGGCATAGTAGAGGTAGCCAAAGACCCGCAAAGGTCTATCAACAAGCTCCACTCCCAGTTGTCCGACATAACCAACAAGATGGTTGCGTATGGATGGTGGATTGACGACGGTACGTTTGTAAACAAAACTGACGAGAAGAACTTCAAGGATACCTCCAGTCAGGCAGGGTTTGTCGTAAAGGTTACTAGCACAGATAAGCCTCCAGTTGGTGTTGACGGGGTTAAGTTTCCGAGCGAACTAGCCAATACTATAGTAATGGAGAAGGACAATCTTAGCAGCATAATGAACGTGAACCCCGAATTGGTTGGTCAGACTGGCCGTGCTGAGTCGGGTGTTGCAATAGACAAGAAGCAGCGTCAGTCCCTTATGGGCAACGAGTTCCTATTTGATAACCATAGCAGGGCCAAGAAACTCCTCGGTAAACTGATTGTTGCCCAGATACAGGACGTATATACCCCAGAGAGGATTATGCGTATTCTTGAGAACGAAAACCTCCGCAAGCCGTTTGACATGGGGGGCCAGCCGTTTGGCGAGGCTATGGGCGAGGATGCGGAAAACCCAGAAGAGGCCGAGATGAATCGTCAGGCCATAATGTCTTTACTGGAGAACGCAGACCTCACGAAGTACGATGTTGTTGTTAGCGAGTCCGTGAATACGCCAACTAAGCGTTACTCCACGTTCCTTGAGTGGCGTGAGCTTGCGGTAGCCGGGATATCAGTTCCCCTCGACTTCCTTGTGGGGCTTAGTGATATAGCGGATAAGGAAAAGGTGATAGCATCTATACAGGCGCAGCAGCAGCAGGAACAGCAGCAGGAGAAGGCAAAGATAGATGCCGAGATACAAAAAACACAAATAGCCCACGCCCCTCAACAGGGCGAAGTCCAAGGAGGATGATGTAATGAAGAGATTTGGAATTGTAGTTCTTGTATTAATGGTATTTGCCGTAACTGCTTATGGTGCAGGCAAGAACCTCTTAATTGAGGGTAACAAAATCAGGCACTTCGACGGCTCGAATTGGTACACGCTGTCGGCCCCTTCCCTTTCAGGCACTTTGGCTACTACGGGCGGGACTGAGACGCTTACTAATAAGACAATCTCCGGTGCTACGCTTACCACGGGTGTTCTGTATCCGGCGGAGGTAACGACTGCTACTAATGCACTCACGGCAGCCGAGTGCGGTAAGACCATCTATTTGGATTTTGCCACTGAGTTCACCACCACGCTTCCAGCACTATCTACCGTAAGTGCGGGTTGTGAGTTTGCATTTGAATTGGGTCTTGCACCATCCGGTAATGACTATGTTGTTAACACCACGTCACTTGAGACTGGTATAATCGGTACAGTCTTTGCTGCAAGCGGCAACTCTACTAACATTGTTGCTACTGGCAGCACCATGACGTTTGTAGACGGCCAGGCTATAGCTGGTGATGGTGCAACAGTTAAGTCCGATGGAACGTCTTGGTTCGCCAGGGGGTTCGCAACCGTACCCACCGGACTAGTATTCAACTAACACGGGAACACCGTCTACTTTGTAGATGCCCAAGCGGAGGGAATACCTCCTCATGAAACGGGGACAAGGGTCATTTATGGCCCCCCACGGAGCGAACAATGGACGAGACTAAAGACGTTGAGACTCAGGATACCGACACACCGGAGGCGGAACCCCTCGAATTGAGTGGTGAGGCGTTAGATGCTCACCTGGAAAAGAGGCTCTCTGAGGAGGAAAGTCCCGCACCGGAAAAGGAGAGTCTTACGACTCCTCCTGTCGCTGAGACTCAGGCAGATGCTAACAAAGCACCTGCTTCTCAGGAGGCTACAACTCAGGATGCTGACAAGGGTCAGGCTACCGTCACTGAGCAGGAAGATGTAGGGGAAACAGAAGTCGAGAAACTACTAAGGGTGGCAGCGGACAATAAGGCGTTCATAGATAAGCAGGGCAATGAGCTTGGGATTCTAAGGAGCAGAGCGTTGGAACTTGAGAAGGCAGCCTTGCCGAAACTCAATCCAGAGGACATTCAGGAGAGGATGAGCGTTGACCCCGCACAAACACTTAGGCAGATTGAGGAACACAACAGTCAGATAAACGAGTTCAATACACGTCAGGAGCAGACCTATAGACATCAGACGGAGGACGCCGTTAAACGCGCCTTCCCTGATATAGAGAAGCTGTTGCCGGGGATGGTTGAACTCGCACGTAGTGAGGGGGCGAGTGAGGAGGCTCTTCGCTCGTTCCAGGTAGACCCATACCGTGAGGACTTGGGAAGTATTCTAGGTTATGCCCACAGAGTTCGGCAGTCGGAGCACATAGCTTCACTAGAGGCCGAATTAAAGGAATCCCAGACCAGGGTTACGGGCGTTACCGCCAAGATACAGAAGGCTGCTGGTATAAAGCCAACTGTAACTGATTCCACAGGGACTACTTCAAGGGATTCTAGCGTGACGATGGAAGAGTCTCAGATAGACCAACTGACTGGTGAAGACCTTAACCGCTATCTCGAAGAACGTATACAAGCAGAAAGCGGGGGATAGACCTCCAAGGGAGTTTACATAAATGGCTAAAACAGCTTTTGCAACAGGAAATGCACTCACCAAGAAGCTGTGGGAGAAGAAATTGTTTGAGGATACCGTGAAGGAATCCTACTTCCTCCCCAGATTTGGTGGAGTGGATAGTACCACGAGTATCGTAATGATTAAAAACGACCTTACCAAGAGTAAGGGCGACAACATCACTTACGCTATTCGTATGAGACTCGATGGCGCAGGCGTTACGTCAGGCGAGGCACTGGAGGGTAACGAGGAGAGTCTTACGACTCACAGTGACAGTGTATCCCTAGAGGAGTACGCCAACGCAGTACGTGACCGTGGGCCACTGGATAGACAGAGAGTGGCTTTCTCTATTGACCAGACAAGCATGGACGCTATTAAGGACTGGGGTACCGAGAAGATAGACCAGCTTATCTTTACGGCTATTGAACTCAGCCCTACTCGCTTCTTCTCTCGTCAGAGTGGAACGATATCCAAGGGAACCTCCACTCCTGCCGCAAGCATAGAGGCGACAGACACACTGACTCCGGGCCTCATCAGCTTCACCAAAACCTGGTGTCAGACTGGTGGCGCGAGGACTCAGACTCCGCTTCGGATGGTGAACGTGGATGGCAAGATGTATTATGTTCTGCTTGTTCATCCTGACGTGCTTTATGACCTCGAAATTGACTCAACCTTTGCACAGGCAAGACGCGAGGCAGAGGTTAGGAGCAAGGAGAACCCGATTTTCACTGGCGCGTATGCCATCTGGAATGGCGTGGTTATCCACTCCCATGAGAACGTGGCCCTCTCGACCACCTTCGGTTCGGGTGGTGCTGTAGCGGGTTCAAAGAACAGTTTCATGGGCGCACAGGCTGTAGTGTGGGCTAATGGTATGCCAGCCACAGTGGTATCCAAAGAGTTCGACTATGGCCGTGAGCATGGGTTTGCCTTTAAGATGATTAATGGCACGGAAAAACCCACGTTCAATTCCAAAGACTACGGGGTTGTTGCGGTCTACACTGCAAGAACCAACGTGTCGGGTTAGGGGGTGAATGACTAATGGCTACTACACATGATTGGACAGGTGGCAACGACATCACTGGTGGTGTAGCACAGAAGCACCTCAGTAACGAGACGGTGGTCTATACGACCTATATAGACGCCAGTGCGATTACCATGGCGGCCTCTGACGTTTTCCAGATTTTCAAGGTTGTGGCTGGTTTCACTCCGACTCGTTTCGTGGTGAACGTGGCTACAGCAGAGGGTGGCGGTGCTACGCTTGACATTGGTGACGGCAGTTCTACCGCGAGGTATGAGACTGACGCAAACCTTAACAGCGAGGCTACCACGGGTACGATGGACGCTTATTTCGTTTACACGACGGCTGATACTATCGACATTATACCGAACGCGGAGCTTGACACTGCGAAGTTCTCGGTTACGATGTTCGGTGGTTACACCGACCTGTCGTAGTAAAGGGCCAGCTATGCTGGTTAACTTGGGGGGAGGGGCTAAAGAGCGAAGCTCTCGTGATTCGGCCTCTCCCCCACTCTTCTTGGGGGTTCTAATTGGCAACGACTTGGCTTATCATTAAGACCAGAATACAAGCAATAATAAGGGATGCTGATTTTCAGTCTGGTGGAACAAACGAGGGTGTTCTTCTCACTGATGCCACAGATGCCCAAATGAAGATATGCGAGCTTGTGGATATACGTAGGATGCTCAAGACAGCAACCGTAACCACTACTATCACCGATTACATATATGACATGCCCTCTGACTTCCTGCGTCTCTCTCCTGAGACGAGAGCCATAGCTGCATCCAACGACTATTTCACACCCATAGAGACAAGGGAGTATCTAAACTGGGTAGACCCCGACCACGACCAAACCACAACTGCGACTAATGGCCCCACGTTCGTTGTGCTGGACGGAAGTGAACTCTTGATATATCCCATGTGGGCCGGGGACATAACCATACAGGACTACATACGCAGACCCACGCTGATGACCGTGGATGCTTCAACTCCCGACATTCTTAGCGAGGGTATAAATGCTGATATTCTGGTTAAGGACGCTATTATAGACTATGTATGCTATAAGGTATACGATACGTTTTTACAGCAGGACAACAAGGCACAGAAGCACTTGAGCAGGTTTAAGGGCGGGATAGCGGAGTTAAAGAGTGTTAATCCCACATTTGCAGTTGATACGTATGTGAGGTCTGCTTTTGGCCGCTGAACCACAGAGACTAGTATTCCAGGGGACTGTCAATACTGAAACCGAACGCGCACTCTTGCCCTCTGGGGGGTTTTCCGGTAAGCAGAACCTTAGGGACATGAACCCCGGAATGAAACAGCGCAAGGGGCAGAAGAGGCAGCACACCACTACCGATAACGTACAGGAAATAAAGAACCTGTTTCAGTACGAGGACAAGGGGAGTGTCAAGTATCTTTACAGCCAGAGGTTAGATGGTTCCGTACATGCGGCAACCAACAACCCGCCAACTCAGACAGCTGGAGATTTTGGGGTGGAGGTCTTGGCTGCCGTAGCGAGTTCAGTAACGTCGTCTCAGGCCATTCTTGGCGATAAGTTATTCTACACCGATGGGGTTAGGCAGACTCAGGTGTTTAGTGGAACCAAACACAGGATAAGGGGCTTCTTTGTTTATAAGGGTGCTGCCGCCATACCGGTGATGCCGGAGATAGGCGAGGATTACACGCAAGAGGTTACCGACAGCAGAGCCTCCCGTGTGGCTATTCTTGATGACCTTAGTACCCTCGCCAACTTCGATGCTATATATGTTGTAACAGAGACACCGGCAACGGGATTCAATTTCACGATAGGTAAGGCCAATGGCAACGCGGCTACGGTAGTGATAAAGTACTGGAACGGTGCATACACCACCGTTGGGGCGGTGTCTGACGGTACTGCATCCGGTGGTGCTACGCTTGCGATTGATGGTACTATGACGTGGACTCGCCCCGCTGACGAGATTTCCTATTTTCAATATGGACTAAGCGGCTACTGTTACCAGATAAGCGTGTCTGCGGCCCTGGATGCAGAGGTTGAGATTGAAGAGGTTACATATAACTCTGAGTGGCTTGACGTAGAGAACGTTTGGGATGGAATAACCCCGGACGCTATAACGGCCAAGGTATTCCTTGACGACTCAACCAAGTACTTCGACTACGGTGGTAGTGGAATAGACGTGTCGGCAGTGTTTGGCAATGTACTTGATTTTGTTTACTTCGCAACGTCAGAGCCGATATTCGGGTTGCATGTCGATTGCGGGAATACCCCAAACGTACTGAGCGCAGTACATACAGGCTCTAGCGACATCAACTTTGTCGCTGATGGTGACATTATCGAGAGCGAGGCGGCTGAGTGGGCCAACAAAGGCTTCGAGCCAGGGATGTCCATAGTCGTAACCGGAACCACCAACAATAACCATACATGGACTATCCAGAGAATGACATCGTATCAGTTGTTCGTGGAGGGTTCCAACGCCGTAGAGGACGAGCTTAACCAGAGTGCCACCGTTACGTTCGATAATACGTCCGCCACGATGCCTGCTGGCAGCTTTGGCTTCTGGGATGGCAACTCATGGGAGGCGGTCTCCAACTTTAACGACGGAACCGCTGCTCTGAGTAAGACTGGCTTCATAACCTTTGACCGTACAAACACAGCACAAAAGACTGACTTTAACCAAGGTGGATTCTACGTCTACTGGTATAGATTCCGTCTTGATACCATCACGACCAATAACGTACTGATAGCAATAAGGTACCTTCCGTACTTCGATATTGAGGATTTTGGCCTTGGGTACACCGTATCGGCATGGAAGAACAGGCGCATTACCTCTTACGATAAGTTTGGAAAGTTTATATACATAGACACCAAGGGCGCACCCCTGGTCAGTAACGGGGACGACTTCGGCATTCTTCCCGTGGGTGACGGCAGGGACAATCTGATTAAGGCCCACACGCCCTACCACAATGACTTAGTGGTTTGGCAGGAAGAGAAGGGCGAGAAGGGTGGAACCACAACCATAGTTGAGGGTCACAGTCCAGAGACGTATGGAATCTATCTCCTGTCTCCTGACGTTGGCATACTTAACGCCAAGTGTTTTGTTCTTGTTGACGGCCTTGAGGTTGGAACCAACACATACACCAGACGACAGCAGTTGGTGTTCTGGATTTCCAAGAAGGGTGTTTATCTGTCCGATGGCACGAGCGCACAGAAGATAAGCGACATGAAGGATAAAAACGGCGGGAGCATACAGAATTTCTTTGACCCACTGGAGTCTAATTCGTTAACTAAGGGTCAGGAAGATAAGCACTGGATAGCACACGACTCCGCATTTAACTGTCTAAGGTTGGGGTTGGTTACGGGCAGTGGCTCGACCGAGTGCAACACGTACCCGATAATAGACCTTAATGGGTTTGCGTGGGGTTTCGACCTTCCCGGCCAGAACCTCTCGTGTGCCAAGGAAATATCAGCCGGAAGCGGTGCTGTTGACATACAGATGGTTGGTGGTGATTACAGTGGATTCGTTAATCTACTGAATACCGGAGGGAACGACTACTCATCTAACGGCACGTCGGTTACCACGAGTGGTGACGACCTGGCCTTTGCCTCATCCACTACAATAACCAGAACCGTGGGCAGTTTCTCTACAGATGGATGGACGGTTGGTATGGGCGCACGCATAAGCGGTAGCGTGTCTAACGATACGTCTACCGGGCAGGTGGCACAGGCAACTACAGTAGCAGCACAGACACTTACGTTCAGCGGTGCATCGTTTAACGTGGTGGCAGCAGCCAGCGACATAATCCTTACAAATGAAGTGCCGATAGATGCTTTCGCTACAATGGAGATTGACGGCGGGGGCCGCAAGTTGACCATTGACGGTGCGATACTCCGCGTGAAGTCACAGGCAGCGGGTAGTGTGGTCATAGACCAAGCGCGTGAGGCCAATAGCAGCTTTGACTCTAATCTACAGAGAACGTCTACGATGGTTGCTGCCGTATCGGGTGATGGCTACAGGCGCACCAAGTTTATGGATAACCAGCAGAGTGGTCACTTCACTTGGCGGTTCAGGAACAACACAGCGTCTCAGGAGCTTTACCTGCTAGATGTTGCCATTAATCTGGGGGCTAGAGATGACTACTAGGCTCTCTGTGGACGAAAAGCAGCGTATCATACAGGCGAGGGTCGTTAAGGGCAGGAGAGAGCGTCTGGTGGCCATAGAGAGGATAAGGAGTGGTATGCCTAACCTGATAAATCCAAGAATCATAACGAGAGAAGAGCGTATAGCCAAAAGAGATGCCGGAAAAGGGGAACTTACGCTCCTTGGATAAGGATTACGGCAGGCGCCCCCACCTCCTGAGATTCGGTGAAACGTATCGCTCCCGCATGGAGAGGGACACTGAACTTGCCAGGCGTGGGCGTGGTGAGTCGTGGGTTCACTCGGACGACAAGAAGCCGTATCTGTATCCGGGCGACTACGATGAGATGGAGATGGCCTCCACCCCATACAATTTTAATATACACCTAAGACCCATAGACCTTGGAGCCATAAGAAGGCTTCCAGCTACGGACGCGGGACTCGTAATGGCAGAGGATGATGCATGCAAGGAATGCCAAGATAACCTAAACATTCTTGCTAGTATCGTAGAGTGTGTTGATGGCATACCAGACCAAACGAATATATGGGTTGAGTACGTAGACCATCCGGGTATTTCGGCTGGAATAGTTGAGGGTGACGGCAGTTTGGTTCCGTGGGCGTTCTATCCCGCTGGCTTTGACTGCCTCAGACGTATAGACCACCTTAACGTGGACTGCGACTTTGGTAATGTTGACGGATGGGAAGAGTTTGCATCATGCCAGTTTCGCAAGCGTATTGTTGTCGGTGTATGCGGCATACCCCAGGCCCAGGTTTGGGTTGTAAAAGACCTGAGTTGCACAGATACCATAAGCGGAAGCGATGAGGTCACCCAGAACACTACAGAACAGTATTCTATAGGTTGCGAGGTAACGTGGAGCGTGTCTGGGAGCGATACGGGGACTCCACCTTCAATAAGCGCATCTGGTCTGTTGTCTGTCAATGACGGGTGCGGCGCTCTCAGAGTTACGGCCACAAATTTTTGCGGTAACACCGATTCCATTGATGTAAGGGTTACTGATAGCGGAAGTTGGACGTTGATTGATACATGTAATGATACCGATACTTGTGACCAAGCCGGGGGGTGTGGCCTTAGTGGACAAGACATAAGTGGAATAACTAGAATTGATTGGATTGCCATAAGGAGCTACTGTAATTGTGTTGACGGTGGAGATAATCGTATTATTTGCCCCGGTTTTGGCCAAGCCTGCAATTTAGAAGCCTCCTGCCACAACAGTTTTCTTACTTGTTATAACGATAACTCGAAGTGTCCAGGCTTCCCCAAGGAGGCTGTGGGAATATCTCATGTTGCTGGTTGTCCCATAGGCAAGCAATGTCTACAAAGGTATAAAAGTAATTTCTCAAAATACACATGGGAGTGTTAGGTGGATTTTACAGCATTAGACGCACTTATAAACTCAAAGATAGCAGACGAAGACCTTGACGACATTGGCCTGACGAGAGGCACTACAATGCCGGACGGAATGTACCGCAAGTACGGGGAGTGGTTCTACTTTGAGATTGGAACCGAGTTGCCATCCAAGGACGCTCTCGCAGAAAAGGCCGAGGCAATGAACGAGGTGCTTCCGCCATGTCCCGATTGCGGCAAGAAATTAACTATCCACGGCATCTGTAATGGATGCGATGATGGCAAGGACGGATACAAGAGCAAGTACGTTTGCTCATGCGGTTATACCAATAAGTTTAAGATAAGCGTACAAGATAAACTGGAAGAACTAAAGGGAAGCAACGCTTCTTAGGGGGGATACTGATGGCACACGCATTTAATGTGAGGGGTTTTCAGCAACAGAGGGAGCAGTTACAGGAGGCGTTTGGGCCGCCCCCTACGTTTCCAGACCCCCCTGAGTTTCAGAGAACGGCCCAATTCCAGCCCCCGGCATTTGACAGGGGCAGGGTAAGATTCCTTACACAGCAGGCAGCAGCCCCCGGCCTACAGAGACTACGTGGTGGACTGTTGAGAGCATTGCAGGGTGCTAGGCTGTCCGAGAACCCCAATGTAACGGGACAGATAAGCCGACAGGCTCTTGCTGGATTTGGCGAGGGCATAGGCAATGTACTGGGTGCTGCCGGGATGAGGGGCTTGCAGCAGTTCGAGCAGGAACGCGCACCAGAGGTATTCAGGGCGCAAGCAGAGTTCCAGGAAGACGTGTTCAGAGACAGGGCAAACTTCGAGGCATTGCTTGAGCAGCAGAGGAGAGACTTCGAGACATCACTACAGCAGAGGAACTTACTGAACCAGCAGGCTTTCAGCCAGTCAACCACACGTCCAACTAACCGTGTAATATCCGCCCCCAGGCCACAGTTGGGGTCTACGTTCCAGGAACCATTCAAACCCATACTTGCACCGGAGGGACTACCTGGCATATCCGATGCGGAGGCACTTGCCAGTCTGGGCGGTGGCGGCATAAGTGATGTGAGGACTACCATAGCAAGTATACGTGGTGGTCAGAATGTAGACCTGACGGGCGGATTCCAGCCAGCACCGTCCTCGTTTAGTTCTCAGAGAACCTTCAATAGGACTAGACCAACACTAGGGGACTTTTCCGTGAGGGGGTTCTAATGGCAGAACATCCTACGAGGCTTCGTGGTATCCAAAGACTACAACCAGCACAGACCGTAAGCACTACAGCAAGGCAGCAGCAGCCCAGACTTCCCGTGGACGCGCCGCTGCCCGGAACGCCACTTTTCACAAACGTGAACTTGCAGCCCTTTGGTCAGGTGCAGGGACAGCAAGCTCCCCAAGGCGACATGAGTACCCGTATAGGCCAAGAAATAGACAGGGCTATCTCCGTGGGAGAGATTACGAGCGCAGAGGGTGACCAGTTGAGGGCCGAGAACGGAATACCTACGTCTGCCATCCGTGAGTTTACTCAGAAAGAAGTAATCAAGGCATCCTTACGTGCGCCCGCCGCACCCAAGACTGCACTGAACTTCATACTTAGCGGGGGGGGGGGGACAGTTCTCAGTCTTGATGGTGGTCGCACATACCAGGATGAATCCGGTAATAGTATAGAGATGCCGTTCGATGCGGTTAGGGTCACGTCAGCTACCACTCTGGGTGAAATAAGAAGACAGGAACAGATTGGTCAGGCACAGGCGGAGGCGGTGTCGGGCGGGGAGGGGAAACCCAAACCAAAGTCCAAGATTAACCTTAGAGATGCCGCATTAAACGGGACTGGCCCCTTTGCTACATTTCTGGCTACAATAGATGCAATAGTTGGTGGGGCGGTTGGTGGGGCCGATATCGCCCCCGTGACACAGCAGGCTAGGCAGATGCTAAGAACAATTAGGCAGATAGGATTGCCAGCACTGGCCAATAGCGCGAGGGGGGCCGTTTGGGATTTGGAGAGAGCGAGTGTGCTTTTCCCTGACCCCGATGCTTTCTTCACTAACCCAAAAGTCGAGGCTGCTAAAATTAACACACTCCTGACGGTTCTCGGGGAGGAGAGGGCTTTCAACACTGAGACTGTAGCCCGCGGTACGCTATCCGGAAAAGCAACAGAGAAAATCCTCCAAAGTAACCACGAACTAGATGCTCTTATCAGCATACTGAGTCAGGGCAATCAGTCGTTGGGCGGAATAAGCGCAGAGGACGACGCACTAATAAACAAGTATTTGGGGCCATAATGGGTAATTACGAGAGGGCGATAACAGCACTAAGGGCAGCGAATGCCGCTGGCAACACGGCGGATGCACAGAGGCTTGCCGTAATAGCAGACGGACTGAGGGGCCAGAAGACTGGTGCGTTGCCATTCGTCAATAGGGCTATTGCGGCCAGCCTTGGTGCGCCCGTAGACGTTGCGCAGGCCGCCATAAACCTTATCCCCGGAGTTGACATTCGGGGTGCGTTCGGTGGCAGCGAGAGCATAGAGAGAGGCTTCCGTGCCTTGGGAATTGAGTTGCCGGAAGAGGGCCAAGCCGCCCAAACACTACCCCAACAGGTCGGTGCTGGTGTCGGTGAGGTAGCAAGCCTCCTTGTCCCATCGACACTGGTTGCGCGTGGACTAGCCCGTGGTGCTGGACTCACAGCAAGGGTCGCCAAGGGAATATTCGAGACCATCTCCCGTCAGCCTGTCACGACAGCAGCGGGTGAGTTGACCGCAGGCGTTGGCGTGGGTGCTGGCAGGTTCTTCGCGGAAGACGAAAGTCCAGTCGTTAGGTCACTAGCTGAGATTGGTGGCGGACTGGTAGGCGGACTTGTTCCTAGTGGACTCGCCCGCGTCCCATCTGTTGTTGGCTTACGTTTTGGTGCTAGGCAGTTGCGTAAAGCATCCCTTCCGTTTACTAAGGAAGGGGCCAGGTTCAGGGCTGGTGAGTTTCTCAAAGGTAGGGTCAAGGAACCCGGAGAGGTCGCAGAGTTGGTTGTTGGTGAAACCATAGGCGACCTACCACCCGTAGTTGCATCAGGAGAGAGGAGACTGGTATCCCTCTTTAAGCAGTTAAGGGAGACCGACCCCACCCTAGACGGTGAGGCCATCGAGAGGATAGGCAATTCCATAGTCAAGCTTGAGAGTGAGTTGCGTAAGATAGGCTTTGGTTCCCCTGAGGCGTTGCGCAATGTCTCTACTAGAAGGATGGCTGTACTAGAGGCGCGGATGAATAAGAGAACCTCCGACGCTATGGAGATAGCACAGAGAAAACTAGATGACCTGCCCGTTTCTGAGCGTAGAGGCAAGGAGTCTGTGATTGTAAGAGACGAGCTTGACAAGGTTATGACAGCATCTAGCGACAAAAACACGGAGCTTTGGGCCGCAGTTGATAAGAGCCAGAATATGAACGTGGTAAAGTCTAATGCCACATATGAGGCTCTGTTGAAGGACACCCCCCGCGCACAGAGGGGAGACATACCTGCCATCCTCAAGAATAGTGTTGTGGTTAGGCCGAGTAAGGCCAGAACACCCAAGAATGCCTCCATCGGAGAACTACAGGGCTTGAGGGCTAAGTTGGGCGAGGTTTCCAGAATGGCTAGGTCTAGGGGCCAGTTCAATAAGGCCAGAATAGCCGATGAGATGTCTGAGGCCATACTGGACGACATGGGAGCAGCAGCCGATTCCACTGGGAGTCAGGTTGGAGAAACCCTGCGAGTGGCAATATCGGCAACACGTAGGCACAAGGAACGATTCAGAACAGGCGTGGTTGGCAAGATACTCGGATTTTCCGGGGAGGGCGCACCCGCCATATCGCCAGAACTTACGCTTGACATTAGCATAGGCAGGTTGGGCCAGCGCGGGGCGGTTGATATAAGCAAGGTTGCTCCCACACCAGAGGCCATCGCAGCCACGGAGAGGTACATAGCAAGAAGTTTTACCGACTTCGCTACCGACATAACCACAGGGCAGATAGTTCCGTCCCGTGCCGCCAAGTGGGTGAGGAGTAATGAGGCCATACTAGACCAGTTTCCACAACTCAGAAGCCAGATGGCCTCTGCATCTGAGGCACAGAAACTTGCCACGAGAACCATGGGGATAATGGATGCCAGGATAAAGAGAATACAAGACCCCAGGATTTCGGCTACAGCCAAGTTCCTCAAGTCAGACCCCGGAAACGAGATACGTGATGCCTTGCGTTCGCCGGAAGCCTCCAAGAGAATGGGGGAACTAGTCAGGCTGAGTCGTAAAGACAAGTCCGGCGAGGCACTTGAGGGTTTGAGGGGTGCGTTTGTAGACCACATAATAGAAAAGTCCACGCTTGGTGGGTTTAATGAGGTGGGGGAGAGAACCCTGTCAGGCGGAGCGTTGCTTGGTTTCCTAAAGGCCAACAAATCCTCCATTAATAGAGTTTTCGGCCCTACCCACATCGTCAGAATGAAGCGAATCGGGCGAGAGTTGGCAGCACTAGAGGCAACGGAGAGGGCCAAACCAGCCCAAATAACCCTTGAACAGAAGGACTTTACCTCCAACATGCTTCGTTTGGTTAGCAGGGTCGGAGGGGCGCAGTTTGGGAGATTCATTGCAAGGGTGACTGGCGGTGGAACGGTTCAGACTCCGGGAATTTTCTCTGAGAGGTTTAAGAACTTTGCCAACAACTTGACCAAGGACAGGGCGGCCCAGTTAATCAACGACGCCATAACGTCACCAGACCCCAAGTTACTTGAGTCGCTGTTGCTCCCCATCAAGAGACCAGAACTGGCAGCAATAGACAAGAATCTGTCCATTATCGGCAACAGAATGAATCTGTGGCTACTCGGTTCAGGTGCTAGGGTGTTGGCAGACATAGAGGATGAGATTGCTACCGATACACAGCCGGAGTTGGCGGGGCCATGATGTGCTTCGCTACTCACTACTTGAGAGATTTAGGGCTGTCAAGATATTTACAGATTGCGTGTGTCCGCACGACAGGCGCAAATGTATACCACTATACTATGCAGAGGGGTGTCTGAAATGCGCGGAGGAATGGTCTAATGGACGAGACAAGGGAACTGTTGCTGGGGATAGACAAGAAAGTAACGAGGCTGGACTACACAATCCACGGGACGGGCGGCGCAATAGGACTAGCCCAGAGAGTGGAGAGCATAGAGGAAGTAGTTAAGGAAAACGCCCCATCGTGGAACGCATGGAAGAAGGTTGAGAACATTGGTATGTGGGTTGTAAGGGTAGTAGTTGTCACTGGTGTGCTGAGTGCTATAGGAATCTTAATTAAGGTTTCGGGTATGGTCTAATGCTGGTTAAACTAGGCGTAGACATATCCAGACTAGACCGCCCCATACGCAGGGCATTGGGGGTGGTAGACAGGCTGTGGCGGAAGGAGACAGGCCACGAGGCTGTTGTCACCAGCACATACGAGGGAAGCCACTCGCCGTCATCGTTGCACTACAGACACCTTGCCTTTGATGTAAGGAAGGCTTCCGCTGTTTTGATGAGGGATAAGTTACGGGAAGAATTGGGAGACGACTACGATGTAGTGGCAGAGGCCACCCATTATCACATAGAATACGACCCGGAGGGTAAATGATAATACCCGAAGATTTCACCACCTATACTGAGGTTGACCCCAATAACCGGATAACGGTTGTATCATCCAAGATAACATTAAGTGGCGTTAGTAACGAAGAAGATGGCTTTGTTTATAAGGATATGGGGTCAGCTTTCTTCGACGGTGATTTTAGCTTCTTTTTTGAAGTTGAATCTATGAATGGTACAGGCGGAATCGTTATTGCATCCATCACCAATGTGGTTGGCGAGTGGCAAGGAATATACAGTGCGGGTGGTGCCGGAGTTGGCGTCGAAGCCACCCAGGGCGGACCGAGTGGAGAGGGTTTTTTTAAACTACAATTACGGGAAATGAATAGCGGGATACTAACAGTTCATAACTCCACACCCCTATTAACTGGTTTTACATATTTTGTAATATTTACCCGCAATGAGTCGGTAGGTTCGTTCGGGGAAATAAAGGCTTTTATATATTCCGATTCCAGCAGACAGACCTTAGTTGACGAGTTAACGGTAGCACTGGCAGAAAGGGTAGATTTTAGGTATGTTTATGGGGTGCAGACACACAACTTTAGCCATAGTGGTACATTCTTTGGATTCATCCAGAACTTTTTCTTGGAATTGCCGTTAGCCGAATCCTCCGCTCAACAAGGCGTTATATTCGGAACGTAATCAGGGGGAATGGGAATAGAGACGACTCAGTTTCACGACGGCAACGGACAACCGCTCAGAACTCGCAAGTTTAAGAGCCTTACCGCTAACGGAACCACTGAATTACAGGCTACTGGTCGGAACGTAATCATAAGCAAGGTTTCCGTAACGAATAGTGACATTAACGCAACGTGGGAACTACAGGATGGGAATGGGAATAGGCTGTGGGCCGGAACATGTGACCGCATTGGCTCCTGGGAGTACGATGTTGGCTTAGATTCGGATAGTAACGTGATAGATGGACTAAAGATAGTTATAGCATCGGTTACAGAAACGCTCGAACTACAAATATTGTGGTATTAGGGGGGGATGATGAGGAAGTTTATTGCTTCAATGCTAGTTGTTTTAATGCTTCCTGTGGTTGTGTGGGCAGTATCTACCACCACCACGGAAAAGAATCCGTATGGACTGGACGGGACGTACAAGATTGCGTTCGCAAATATAACTGCTACTGGTTCGACCACGGCTGTTATATTGCCACAGATTATGGACAAGGTAACGTGCGACTTTTTGGTTACTGGAGTTGCCACTGACAGGACGACCACACTACAGTCATCGTTTGACAATTCTCAGTTTGAAGACAAGACAGACGACATAACCATAGACCCATCCGACACCGACACCCTTGGCTTTGACATAAGGAATAGGGGGATGAGATGGGTGAGGTTCAATGTGAGTGCAGGTACGATGGGAGTAACTAGCGACATCCAGCCTACCTGCTACTTCTACAACTAAGGTGATAGCATGAGAAAACTAATAAAGCGGGAGCTTTGCTCCTTACTGACAATACTAGCCGTTATTCTTCTTGCGGCCCCGGCCTATGGCATAACCCCCGTATTTGGTGTTTTCGATGGCCCGTCCTCATCCACCAATAACGCCATTGCGAGATTCGACGGAACCACGGGGCAACTGATACAGAACTCTAGCGCGACCCTTGACGACAGCGGCAATATAGTTGCTAATTCGATAAAGGTTGAGGCAGGAACAGTAGGCTCTCCTGGAATTATGCTGGGTACGGGGGGAGGGCTTTTTCAGGGTGGAGATAACTCGGTTGAAGTATCCCTGAATAACCTAAGACAATTTGTATTCTTCAGTATCGACCTTTTCGCTGACAACGCAGCCGGGGCGCAGATAAGAAATCTAGCCTCAACCACTACAGTACCCACCGTCAACCCCAGACGAAACGATAATAAAACGGGCCTTGGTTCCGGCGCACCTAGCCAGTTGTCCGTCATAACCAACAGCGTGGAGGGGATAAGGGTTACCGAGTCTGGTGGTAATGCAACCGTAACCTTCCCTGATGGTTACACCAGACACCACGATATAGGGGCTGGTGCGGCCACTACGGGGCCGACCGCTCCAACCCTCACCACAATAGGCACTATGATTGGCCTTGCGTTTGATGCCGATGCTGAGTTAGCTGGTCTTAACGTAGAGGTTCCAGAAGACTGGATAGGCACGTCCGATATGACACTTACCGTTCATTGGGTTCCGGAAGCTGGGGCCGCAATGACCAACGGGCAGACGGTTATATGGGATGCCAGATACCATTCAGTTACAGTGGGCGAAGCGATTGACGCAGGAACTCTTGTAACTGCATCCGCGACATACACCCAAAGCGGTGCGGGAACTGACAAGGAAGACATAGCAACAGACATTACCATCGACTACGACCACGCCGACCAGCCGCTAACCAGTGGCGATACGTTAACAATCCTTTTCGACAGGGATATGACGGGAGATTCGTATGGCAGTGATGCAGTTGTAATTATGTGGGAGCTTGAATACACGGCAACAGGAATGCCACAACACTAAGAAACCGACTCCGTGGGGCTTACCGCCCTGCGGAGTGCCGTCCTCACCACTTCCGGAAAGGCGGAGCTTATTTCCGTTCTAAGCCCTCCAATTTCCGTACCCACACCAGACTACCTCTTTTTAGTTTGAAGGCCGTGAGCGTCATCTGATGGGCCGTGAGATAGTACATCCCGTACAGCTACACACTCCCAGTATTCCTTTTTGAGTGTTTTCATGGATTCTGGGGGCATCGGGCGTCTACCTTTCTTGACGGCAGACAACTCCCACGGGGCCAGCCCCAAGACCTTTGCCACCTCCCTTTGGTCTGGTAGGCCGTATTTCTTCTTCATGTTCTCAATGGTCTGGGGCCAGTCGTACTGGTCGTTGACCGCTTTTTCCTTTAATTCCTCGACATCAGCCATCCTCTGAGAGCATCGGTAGCAAGCTATAAGCGTACTACCCTCAGATACAGGAGAAGGCTTGTTGCACTTGGGGCAGTTAACTATGGGTTCTGGGGTTTTATGTGGCATCGGTTACCTCTTTTATGAACTTATTGGCGATTCTGGCAAGTCCAATTTTGGTGTACTCTCGGTTTATCGTTCTGTGATGAGAAACACCCCCGCAAACACAATTCAGGGTGGTTTCTCCCGTATCAAATTGTGGCCCTGCGCCCTCCGAGTAAACCCACACCATACCCAATGGGGTGATTATTACCCCCTCAAGATATCCATGCTCCCCGTTTAACCGAACCGTATTTGCTATCTCAGTAACTCTGTAACTCCAATCCGAATGCTTAATCTTTCTGCCCATCACCATCCTCCTCAGCAGCCTTAGCTGCCCCATTGCTGTCAAGATTGTTCACAGTCCCAGACTTGAGGGACTCTTCGTGCATTTCCTTCATGGCAACGTCTATCTCTCCCGGCCTGGGTTGCCGTGACGGGACTGTAGCCCCTACGTGAAACTCCAACGCCCCCTCAAGTTTCAACACCCTATCCCTTATCTCCCCGATGTACTTATTTTGAAGCTCGATGATTCTAAAGATGCTCGTAAAATCGTCGAATATATTATTCTCCCCCATCTTCCACCTCCGTTAAGGGACTCCCCGAGTCCCCCTTTTCCGGCTCGTCTATCTCAGCCTCTAGTATGTGAGCCAGCTTTGATATGCAGCTTTCTCCCCCAAAGCACCCCTGACCCTTGACCCTGTTTAGCACGTCTTGTGGGCTTGGGCGTTTTCCCGACACCAGCAGGGCCAAGAAATACGTAAGAGTACCCAACAGACAGGTCTGACACGTACCAGCCTTTGTGGAGTGCTGGAAGATTCTCTCTATCTTGCCGTGCTTGTCACGAGATATGGTGAAGTAGAACTTGCCGCACTCCTCATTCCTTACCTCTACTGTTATAGAGTTTTGCTCTTTAGGTGGCATTGGCAATCTCCTTTATGAACTTGTGTGCGACCCGCGCTAGACCTATATCCGAATGTCCAATCTCGACCATCCTGCTGTGATAAAACCCGCCAACAATACAGCCCATCGTTGTACACCCCTCCTGAGAGTAAACCTCCACAACGCCAAGCGGGGTGTGGACAACGCCACGTATATACCCATGCTCACGGTCTGGCCACACAAACCCCACAACCCTAGACTGTTTCGATTTCCAGTCGTGCTGCTTGACCTTCTTGCCCATGCCCCATTCCTCCTTAACGGCCTTGGCCGCTTCTTCTTTGTCAGGATTTTTTGCATCCTCCGTTCCCGCGTAACCTGAGGATAGAATTACACATATAAAGACAAACCCCACCACATCCAACACTACAGCCATTATCACCCCTCCGCCACGGGCAGCAGGGATGACCCGGCAGAGGGACTCTTAGACTTAATCCTCTTCCTCCCCCGTAGCCATGCCCCGCACCCTTGGCACTGATACCGTTGATACGTGAATACATTAGTGCGGCTGAACCCGCGCTTATGCACCCGCCCGTTACCACAGTTAGTACATGCCATCCTGTTCTCGTATACCCCGAAGTTGGGATGGTTCCTTATCCACGGTCTTAATTCCTTATACCCCCTCTCCAAGAGCCTCACGTCCTGTTTGTTATACTTCTCCATGATGCGCCATGCCTTGTCGTCCCCCGCCATACACTGTACCCACAGCTCGTGTCCGTAGTGCTTGACCTTGGCCCCTATACCCAAACGCTGGGATATGTAGGCTAGCTTGTTAGACAAGAACCTGAACCTCTGCTTTATGGTTCTTAGCAAGTCTATCTGCTTATACGGGGATGGGGGCAGCATACCGTGCAGCAAGAACTCTCTGTTAAGTGTTGGTATGTCGAACTTGGCCCCATTGTAGTGTACCACAGCATCGCACTCATCGAGCAGCCTCCATATGCTCTTGAGCATTTCTTCTGGTTTTGACTGGTGGACGGAATCAAAGTACATCTCCCGCTTACCCAGCCACTTAGCCGCCCAAGATAGTATGTATCCTGGTTCCATTATCTGGTTAAGGCCCACGTTTATGTTCCAAATCCCCCAAGAATGTACTACGTTAGGGGCTGTTTCTATGTCAACCATCAGTATTTTCATTTGGGTTCCACCCACCTTCTTGTGTCTGTGAAGTCGAGTTTATTGTTTCTGATTATTGCGAACCTGGCCTCCGACATAACCGTTAGGTCTTTGTGGCTGATATCTAAACTAAATGTGTGTTTAATCATTTCATCTATTTCATGCATGAACGTTTCCGCCTGTACGGACTCCGGTAAGTCCGGGCTGTTATCTAACCTGATGAGTTTTTCCCTGTCAATATAACTTCCAGTGTAATCAGAAGAGACTATATCTTCATTGGAAAGCAGCCGTATTCGTACCACGTGCCCCCCAAATATAATCTCGCTAGGTATATTCACTTATCCCCCCAAATATGCGCCGTTAGGTGTTCCATTACTTGTTTCTTGGCGGCTACCAGTAGACCTGGTGTGCCGTACACTACTTCCCTTAACCCCTCCGAGTCCAGACATAAATCCTCTATAAATTCAAGAGCAAACTCTGTTATGTCGTGTACCTTGTGTTGTGCGATTTCGTGGGCATCGAACTTTAATCTATGGTAGTTGGGACGAAGGGGAAACCCTCCTGCATCCAGCTTAGTGTCAAGATACCTTACAATGAAGTCCCTAAAGCCCTCTGGGTCTGGGCCGTGAGCCTTGTTTGCATGACACGCCCAGCACAGGGTTATTCCGTTATTGAGGTCGAACTTAACCGATAAGTGAACCCCCTTGCTGAATATGTGGTGAGGGTTGTTAGCGGGCTTCCCACACCCTTCTGCCTGACATACATCCCCATCCCTCTGCCGCACCACCATACCCCATAGCCGCAGGGTTACGTGTGACAGGCGGGACTTGAGGGACTTACCTACCTTTCTCATCCTACACCCCCCCCCTGCCAGTACCGTTACAGATGGGGCAGGAAGAGCGACTATTACATTCGGATACTTCAACCGCCCCGCTGCCCTTACACTCCCCGCACTTACCAGCGCGCCTTTTCATTCCGGCAGCCTCCAAATCAACTTCATGCTTTTGAAAGTCTGCATCCTCGTTATCTTCCATATCTCGTGTTTTCTTGGCTGTAAAAGCATCCCAACAGACCCAACAAAGATTGACCACCTCACCACTATCAAGCTCAGCTGGCTCAACATCGACACACTCTTGGCATGTATGACACTTACCCATAATGCTACCCATTGTCCTTACCTCCTTTCAAACCCTGTCCAGTACCCTTGCATTTGGGACAATCATCCCCGATTTCTATTGTGATACATCCTGTAAGTTTGTCCGGCCCCGATACTTCCATTAATCCACTACCCTTACACGCCTTGCACTTACCAAACACCTCGTTCCACGCCTCAGTGACGGCAAGGGGTAGGGTGGGAGCGGTGACACTTACCAGCATTTTAAGCGGCTGGTCGGGCTGCCCGTCCCTGCCGTGAATGTCTACATACACAATGTCTTCAAAGTCAAACACGATACTGACGCTGCCGAGTTGCTTTAGTGCCTCTGCCCGTATCTCGTCAAGCAGGGTCAAGAACTCAGAGGGGCCGGATGCGTAGTCTTTATTCGGTTTCATGTGGTTTTCTAAACTTGCATCCTCCCAATTTCCCACCAACCCACAAGACTCGCAAATCCATCCATCATAATAGTCAGAGGGAATTGACTCTTTACATGAAACATTCCACTCACCCCGCATCTCGGCAACCCGCCTGTTAGCCCCGTCTACTCGTTCTTGTATGTTATCCTTTGGCATTATTTTTTCTCCCATTTATCGCAAACGGTTAATGGGTCTACGCCCGGAAGTAGCCAGTCACCGAGTTCGGGATTATACCTCTCGGGGTGTGTACAGTTCCTTTCGCCCTCATAACCAAACTCCACATGCTTACAGGTTTCACATGTCTCAGCATCAACTCCACGTAAGTTATTGTCCTTCTTGAACTCACCCCATTCTTTTATGGCCCTCTCGAAGTCCCTGTCTATGCGCTCTTGCTCTGTCATATCAAATCCTTTCTCGCCCTTACCAGCATGTCGGGCACATCGCTATTGCGGGGGTCTTCGCCCTTATCCATGGCAGCACATGCGTGTGCAAGCGCCCATCCGATAGCCTCTGACCTAACGCCCTCGATGTAGTGTTCCAGGCCGAACACGATGTCGCGTTGGTTTAGGCGAAGCGTCCTCTCGTCAACCACACCCCTCAAAACACCAATAATTGCTTCCCTGTCTTTTTTCATGGCCTCTCCCTTAATTCTCTCTGCCAAGGTAGTTGAGCCTCAGGCAGCGGGCATCTTTTGTAAATACTAGAAAGCAACTTCTCAAGCCCGTCTCGGCAGTCCTTACCTTTACCGAGAACAACAAACGAGATGTGGGGGTAAGTAGCACGGCAAATGGCTACATTGCTTCCGTCCAGCCTATCCAACGCAGGACACATGCCGCAACTTAGTATTACAAAATCCTTCATACCACTGTCCTCCCGTACCCACAATCTGGGCAGTATTCCTTCACTACCATATTGGGGTGGTCACAGGTTTCGGGGACTGGCTTACCTACCATAGCATTAGCAGTTATCTCTGCATCTCTTACGGGTTTTCCGCTATGCTCTATAAGGAGTCTAGCGCGGCTCTCGGTATCAAGATTCTTTACACACTTAGCCAGGTGCTTCATGGCATAGATGGCGGGGAGGTCGTCAAGACTTCCCCCATCGTCCTGTATGAACTGCACCGCTGCCGTAAACTGCAAGGCCAGGTTGGAGTACAGGTACATGGTGGAATGCTTCATCTCAAGATAGGCCGCAAAGTCCCTCTTGTTTCGCGCCAAATACTGCCACCTTACCTTGCCCCCCACTTCCTCATGTAGCAGCCTAAACACACTAAGTACCTCTGCCCACTTATGCTTATTTGCTTCCTTACGGTGGGCGAAGATGTCCTGTACTATGGCGTGGGTTTCATCTGCGTGGGATGCCACAAACCCGGCACACTCGAAACAGCCCGGCCCACCACACTTCTCACACACCGGTTCACTCACTTGTTCGTTCATAATGCCCCCCACGGGTCGAGCCTGTCCGCAAGTTCCTTAATCTCCCTGTCCTTCTCCGCTAACATACCCTTAATGTCCCCCAGTATCTCTTGTACCTGTGCTGTGATGCGTACCTTGGTGCTATCGGTGTTGCCCAACCGCTTTAGCTTTTTGGTTAGCTCTCTCATCTTGTCAACCTATTGGCAAGGGCTTTGAGGGCATCAAGTCTATCCTTATCAACCAGCATCTGATAGCTATTATAAAGGACATCAAGCCCGCCCAGCCCCCCTATCCCATCCAGCAGCGCGTCCCTGTCTTCCTCTAGCCTGCCGCACTCAATCTCTAGCCTTTCGTTGTGCCTTCTTAATTCCGTCCTGGCCTCCAGCTTGGCCTGATACCCCCCGCATTCACGGTTGAGTTCGCTGACCTCGACCTCCAGTTCCTCGATTCTGGCTCTGAGGCCGGAAAGTGTATCTATATCACTCATGACTGTCCTCCTCACAAAGATTTTCTTTTTCCCAACAATCAGAACACTCTCCGTACACCTCCAACTCTACGCACACAGCGCACCCCGCCCCAGGGAAAATAGAATCCCACATTTTCTTCAAAACACACACACGACAGCCTTCTGAAAAGTCACTGTATATGCACCTCTCGCATGGATGAGATATGAAATGGTGGAGCCTGTTTGCCTCAGAACCCATAGTCAATCACCCCTCTCCTTAGTTTCTTTTTAGCGTGGAACCTGAAGAAGTTATCAAGCAACCCCAGAAACCCCCCGAAGAAGTAATCTATACACTCCCCCTTCTTGTCGGGTTCCAGTCCCCATCTCTTTTCTGTATGCTTACCTGTTACCTTGTTCAGCCCCACCACTACTATCTGCTCTACGTCTTCATTCCCTTCACACTTGGCATAGGCTGATAGCTGCATGGGAGACTCTGGGACGTGTATCTTGCCGTCCTCGCCGTGGGTCTTCCAGTCTACAATAGACACCACACCATCAAGGACGCACTTAAGGTCTTGTGTGCCAGCGTATCCGTACTTGTGGTTGTAGATGACCTGCTCAATATTAACGGGGTGGAGTGGGTTCTCCTTGGCCCAATTTTTGTATGCTTCAAGTGCCGTCCATGCTGGGGGGGAGACGCCGTCCGAGTCGTATGACAGGGAGATGTTGTCGGCAATTACCCCATGTACCTCCGACCCCACATCCCTTGCTTCCTTACCCACCGTTTTGTAATGGAACCTGGCGTCTTTCAAGAAATCCTCCAACCATGCGGCATCTATCTTATCATGGCGGGAGTTAAGCTCGACATCTTCAAAAACCCCATGGAAGCGTCCCTTAGCCTCACCCCAATTGTCCTCCAGAAACTCCGCCATACACCTAGTAGCCCAAGGCATTAGTGCATCTGACTTGTCTACTAGCCCTGTAATGGTAGTAACGGAGGCGTACTCGCCGTTTTCCGTATTGTAGTATCTACTGCTCATCTTAGCACTTTATCCTCTTGGCGAGTTCATTGAGGTCATCCAGAACATAGACAGATATTCCGTTGTCACTAAGCGCTTCCCGAACACAATCTCTTGGTGATTCCCACGACCCCGTCCATGTAGAGTCACCACCGCTTAGACCCACGAACGCCCACATCTTGTTTATTCTTTGTAGTTTGTATATCTTGTCAATGCCACCCTCCAAGATGATTATTTCTCTATTGAAATTAACGTTGTGAAGAAAAGCAACCTCCCCTCCCTTCTCCTGAACCATTCTTTTAGCCATATCTCATCTCCTTAACATCCGTAAAGTTAAAGCTGGGCGACAGGCGGACTCGAACCGCCAACTGTCCGACCGATGCCGGGGTGTTCTACCATTGAACTATGTCGCCCTTTTGGGGAGTGGGGTTAGTCTTTAGCCCATACGGACTAAGAACCCGCTCTAGGGAATAAATTCCCGTTCCCACCCTCACCCCACTCCCCTCAGTTGGTAGCCACACCAACTCTCACACATATCCTGCCCCTAGACGAATCGCCACGCCACCTAGCTATCACAGTAATCATATACCTCTTTCTCCTCGTGACGCTCCCAATAATCCTCCGGCCTCTCTGTGTACCTGCGCTCACGATATGTTACTGAACCCGTACACTGAGGGCAGTAATGATACGTTATGAAGTACCAGTATTTAGCCTTCAATCTATTACCTGCCTTCCACCTGTCGTAGTCCCAAGGAAAGGCTGCATCCATTATCCACTCACTTAAACAACCCTCACAGCCCTCTACACATACTTCTGGTAGGGGCATTGTCTGGCCCTCCAGCCACTTGATGAATGGGGCTTGCTCGTCTTCCGGCAACTCGCCAATACGAAGATACTGGTAGTCGCCATCAGTGTAAAGTTTCACTACAGCCACCCCTCCACCACTTCAAATATAAATCCGTTCTTGCTATCGCCCAAACCCTCCTTGGTCTTGGTTATCTTGCACTTGACGATTTCTCCGGGCTTGAGCTTGATGCCTGTCGTGCTCTCCCATGTGTCCGAACAAAGCCGCTGGATAAAGCCCCGTTTCGGGGACGAACAACAATGAAAGCCAGGCGCGGGAGACCAATACTTCTTGTTGGTTCCAAGCTCATATATGTGAATTTCTCGACTTCGCCGCCCCAACCAAACTATCATCACATCCTCCTTTACTGTTACGGTTAGTATAGCACACCCCAACCTGCTTGTCAAGTCAAATCGACACCTTTCTTAAATTATTTTCATCCTCTCGGCTTCTTCTTCTGTGAGGTCGTAGAACCTGCCTATCGTCGGCTCGAATCCTACGTCTATAAGCCAACCCGCCGCGCCTTCCTTATTCTTTACTAGCCATATTTCATTGCGGTTGTCTGGCGGGTTATGTATCAGTGCATCGCTATACCGCGCCCTATACGATAGCATCAGTATGACCTCTGCCGCTGCCTCTATCGTCCCCGAATATCTTAGGTCTGACTTGCGTGGGATACGCGCATTCCACGGCCTGTCCTCAAGACTGCGGTTAAGCTGGCTTAGTGCGATTATGGGCATGTTCAATTCTATCGTCAGGCGTTTAAGCGTCTTACTCACAACCTCCATCCTCGGCTCGGATTTAAGTGTACGCAGTTGCTTGCCCGTGATAAGCTGGATATAGTCTATCATTGCCACACGGCAGCCGTCACGGTGGGCCTTGCGGATGGACAGGCAGACGTCGTCCAGGTTGTCTGAGTTGTCGAATGTCACGTTGTTTTCCTGCCGGAACTGCTTGAGTATCTTCATCACCTTGGTGTAGTCTGGTGTATCCACCTGCCCCCGGCGAAGGTTACCAAGGCCTACACCTGTCTCTATGGATACCATCCTCATAAGTAGAGAGTTGTAATCTGTTTCCAGCGTTACGATGTGGGGGCGAAAACCGCTAAAAGCGGCTTCTCTTATGATATTAATAGCCAGAGATGTCTTACCATGACTGGGTAGGCCGCCTATGATACACAACCCATAGAGGCCATCCGTGAAGTCGTCCAGCTTGGTTATGCCAGTTGGTACTCCGCTAAGTCCCTGTTTATCAATCCTTTTATCCAGGCTGTGCATGTAATTTACGGATGCCTCATCTAGCTTCATGCCTGTATTCACGCCCCGCCACACATCGAACGAGTGTATTCGTGTAAGGATTGTTGACACGTCCGTGTCCCCCTCCACCAGCCCCGCTATGTTCTGGCTCAAGACCAGACACGCCCTCTTGTCGGCTTCGTTCTTAACAAGCTGTGCGTGGTGGACGGCATTTGCGGACGTCACAACCTCGGAGACTATTTCCATGAGGTATGATTGACCGCCGACGGCCTCTAGCTGGCCCCGTTCCGACAGAAAATCCCCCAAAGTAAGAAGGTCTATTGGCCCCTCCATATCTGCCATAGCTGTAAAGATGGTTGCGTGACTTGCTCGGTAGAAGTCTTGAGGCCGCACCACTTCCCGCACTAAGTCCAGCCTGGAGTTGTCTAGCATTATGGAGCCAAGGACTGACTGCTCGGCTTCCGGGTTACTCGGCGGTACTATCAACGGTTCCTCCTTAACCATTCCTTCTTGTGACACAAGCCACATAAGGGGTAGTCAACACTGTCGGGTTCATACAGCCATTTATTTATGGCCCTGTGTCTCCTGCGCTCCAACTGACCACAGGAACACAAAACAACCCAAACGCTCCCTCGGTGGTTGCCGCCAGCGGACACTGTGTTCTTGAGCCAGCCCACCACCCTCATCCCGCCGTATCTTAAACCCAAAAAGTTCCTTTGGTTGCGGTTGTAGCGGGGTGGAGGGGTTCCAATCTTAAATCCATCTGGTACTCTGGGGTCATTGGATGGTTTATACCTAACCACATAATCGTAATTATCCCCACCACTTGTGGCAATAGCCACGACCCTGTTTACGGGCCTACGCATCGTGCCATCTAAGTGTGGGCGTTCTAGCGGGATTGTCCCCATAATCAATTGTCCTCCACCAGTTCTGGGTTCTCGTAGATGTTGCCGATGACCTCATCTCTTGCGTAATTCATTTCGTATAACATTTCCTCCCTTAACCCCCACGCCGCCGTCTCCTTGTCCCAAAAGACAGCGCCGCAACCAACCGGATGCATTTTAATTACATCCCCCTCGTATATATCGACCCCGTTCTTGTCCTTGAGGCCCGTATACTGCATGAGGATAATATCGTTAAGGTCTTTCAGCCTATAGTCTTGGAACAGGCCACCCAACAACATGGCCTCCCCAAGAATGTGAAACCCCCTTGCTCCCTCGACCCACGCTCCCTTCTTTTTGTCCCACGCCCGAAACTTAATTGGCCTTTGCATTTCTGTATCTCCTTTGACTGTTTCGGGCGCATATTTTGCAAACCTTATCATCTATCTTCTCGTGGCCTACCACAATGCCCTCATCGTCTACGACCTTGTACTTAATCATATCATCTTCCTTTCTTTTGCGTATTCGTATATGGCATCACGGAGATTAAGGGGGTCAATGGCCTCCGCGAATACCCCTATGTCGTCGGCAGCGTGATACCAGATAAAATCTTGGAACCACGACTTTGTCTGCAATCTCTTCCACATCCACACAAAGCCATCCCATGTATGGAAGGCTGGTATGTAGTATTCTACTGGGTTTCTTTTATGGGGTTCGTTGTCGGCCCGCAAGACACTGTAAACGACATTGTTCTTGCTCATCACTCATCCCCCATCTTGTCGAACTCTATACTTGCTGCTGATAGGAGTGTAATGAGAGCTTCCAGTTCGTTGGGGGCCATGCTCTCGCTGCTAACATCCACACAGATACCATCATCTACTTCAAGTAAAATCGTCCCGTCAACGTCCTTGTGGGTCATAACCATACATTTCGTATCTAGCGTGATGTTTTTATCTATAGCCATTTACTTGTCCTCCAGTTCCGACATTGCCATGCCGTTTATTTTACAATACTCTTCTTGTGCGGCACCGCAGCACCACGGGATACCTTCTACCATGGCAGCCTCCTCCAGGTCTCCACAATACTCACACCTGCTCTCGTGTACACGCTCGATTGTTATGCCGTAGCTGTCTCTGCTTCTGTGGTCACGGAGAAATGCCCTCAAGTCCCTCGCCTCATCCTCCAGTGCCTTTGCCCACGCCTCCCTGTCGCCATAGAAGGAAACGGGCAGGTCTATGACTGCCCTGACATCCACCAGCTTCTCCTTAAACGCCATCACCCCACCTTCCCCATCTCTTTAAATTCTTCATCAGCCTCCTCCATATCTTCCAGGCTAAATTTACAACCATAGTCGCAGTGGGTATAGGTATCGTTAAGAACACACTCGATGCACCCATCGACACCATCACTACAGGGGTCGTAATCTCTACCTCGCCAAGGTATTGTTCCCTTCATCACCCCTCCTCTAGCATTTTAGTGTTTTCGTCTAGTGCGGCCTGTACCATAAGCAACAACACCCGCATATCCTCTTCTGTAGTAAACTCCTCATCGTCAAGTGTGAGCTCAAACCAACCACCACTAACACGGATAAACGCACCCACGTCGGTGTGTTTTATCGTCACCTTCTTCTTTATTCTTTCTGTCTCTGTGTATATGCTGAGTGACATTACGCCCTCCTTTACTTGTCTTCTTTATTTTTGTTTCCGCAATCTGGACAGACATATGTGAATCTCGGAGACTTACTGCCGTCGAAACCACAGTGGTGTTCCGTTAAGCCCTTACTCCCCAAAACAATCGGGTGTGGTAGAGGAGCATCCCCAACCCACTCACTCAGGCCACGACAACGAACACACGTACCCACTCCCGGAGAGGCCTCCTCCCCCCACAACACAGCCCTTATATGGGCGGCATGGCCCAGTAGTATCGTGTCGGCATCGGATGGTGCTGGAAGCAACCTAGTCCTAGCTAAGTCCATGACCTGTAAACATGCAGCAGTTAGCTCTTCGTACAAAGCCTCAGATATTGTCGTCTCGCCCATTACGCCCTCCTTATTTTAGGGTTTACACAACCAGCCGCCAGCACCTTGTGTAAAGAATCTTGCGTAAAACACGCCCCTACCGTACCATACTCGTCCGCCTTCTCTAGCTGGAAGTACCCAGTGATTTGGTCTTTGGCGGCATCCATCCCCAGCGTCTTAATCGCTCGCAGGAAGTGGGTGTGTTCAGCCGCACGGAAGAAAAGACCGTTTTTTGTAGGGTACTTGCTCTTATAGACGGTAATGAAAAACTCTTTAAGTTCACGGGCTTCTGACTTTCGTACTGCATCTACACCACTCCAAATATCAACGATTTGTTGCAATCTGTGAATACTAGTAGTTATAGTCTTTAAAGACTGTTTACTATTACTACTATATAAAAGAATGAGGTCGATTTTCCTCATCGTTGCCCGAAACTCCCGTAAGTGACTGTTTTCTTTACGAGAAACGGGGGTGTGTCCACTTTCCGACATTCCCACTGATTCCCCCCAGAGCGTGTATAGGCTTGAAAAAAGCTTCCCATTTTGGGGCAGAATCGAACCGCAAATGTCCCTTAAAACCCTTTTTGTCTTATTGGTGGAGTAGCCCCATCGCCGCTTCCAACCGTTGATAGACGTGTATTTGCGGGTTTTAAGTGCCTCCATAACTTCGGCAACGGCTTTGTGTTCCGGGTACTCGTTAGGCATTACGTGCTATCCTCTTTTTTACTGTCAAGAATCTTGACAATATCTTCCGGTTCCAGTGTATACATCTTCCCGTCTAGACCTAATACCTGTATATGCTCTACTTGCATCTTCTTCTGACCGCACCAGACTTGGAATGGCTTGCGGGTTGTCTGTTCAAGTGTTATTATGTTCACCTCATCCCTCCAGTTGCGGCGGCTTAACCCCACCACAATAACGTTTAATAAACTCAGCCCTACTCATTCTATGCCCCGGACATTCGCCCCAACCGCACAGCCTAACCCCTACGGGCCTGATACCTTCTGCCATTGACTCTCTCTCTCCGTTGATATTTTCGGACAAAATCGCCAAAGACTCCTCATCTTTTAGTGTAACATACCTACCGCCAAAGGGCAAGTACAAATCGTGGTAGGCCATAAACGGCCCCTGATTGCCGTCCTCGAATACATCTGAATCACGCCAGGCCATAGATGGGGTAGACATGAACGGCCCCATGCTGAAAGACGTTTGGCGGGGTTCCCTGACGAGCTTGAGCTTAATCACCTGTTGCCTCGTCTTCGGTTAGTAACATACCCATACCCCCTAGAACGGTTGTACGTCCGTATCGCTAGGCGGCACTCCGTCCGCCTTTGCCGCTGCCATAGGCACATCACCCGCCATAAGAGCCCTGTACGCCGTCAACACCTCGTCCCACACGTCCACCACGGCGAGGTCGCTTCCCGCATGAAGCTGACACACACCCTTGAATGCTACCGCAAGGGTAATAGCTGCACTCCTATCATCTTGGTACGGTGTCGGTGACACCCCAGTACCCCCTGAGACGTCCTGAGAGGCCGCTGGCGGGCTTGAAACAGGAGGAGCTACCGAAACTACCTTAATGTTCGTATAGTTCTTGTAAGTGCCGCCAGCGGGCTTAGGTTTCTCCTGGATTTCTGCTTCTATCATCGCCCCAACGACTACACCCTCCGGTAATGTGTCGAAACAGTTGTATCCGTACTGGTCGCCGTCCAGCCTTATCTTGTGAAATGGGCCGTTGCTGCCCGGCCTCTGCTCGATGCTAATTACTCTTTTCTGCATTTTTCGTCTCCTTTTCGGTTAATGGTTTATGTGTGTGAGTGCCATAACAGGAAGAGGCCATTGATTGTCAAAAACAGCCCCCATACCCACAGCGGGGCATCGGCCCTAAACATAACAAAAAACCCCATCGCTACGAACGTTAAGGCGACTATCACCATTAAGCCCTTAAATAAATCCATCTTACTTCCTCCTTTTCGGTTGTAAAGAATGTTTATACTAACTCCCAATCCACACCATCACCCCCTTAGTTTACATGAATCATTAATAAAATGCAACGGCCCATGCACAAGACACTTACCCCATCCAGACTTAATCTGCTTTAGACACCCAGTCCTCCACTAATGATAATGTTGGTATAATTTGCAGGGTGTACGTACTTCCGCACTCTCCGCACTCCATCTTTTGGTTTTCTACTTCTAAAACCACGCTTCTGGGTATTTCGCTCCCAATGCGGTACTGTGCGCATCCCCCGCCATCAAGCTGAATGCCCATAACATATCCACAATGGTGACACTCCGCCACTACTTCGCTAAAAACTCCCATTACGACACCTCCTCTTCATGGATTACTACGTCTCCAACCTGCATCCTTTCACCGTTCTTATCATAGAAAACCCCCCCAAATACAAAGCAAGTGCTTTACGTATTATATGCGCTTCACTTACTCTATGGTTCTGTTCGTTCGACTCCCTAAACGCTCGTTCTCTTAGTGTGGTTTTCATACCCCGTTCTACCGGGGCCTCTACCTTATCTGTAAATTTAGGGTCTTTCATTTGGCCTCCATAAGTTTAACTGAATCCCAAACAGTTTGTCAAGCTGAGACTGTAACTCCCCCTCTGAAATCACACCATTCACGTACTGCCAATATATGGCGCGGCATTCAGCTATCACTTCTCGCCCCACAAGCGAATGGCGTTCTTTAGTTCCTCTATGGCTTCCCTTAAGTTGTTCCATTCCTCAAATAGCGGGACGGGAAAGCCCGGATTAAGGAGCCAAACTCTGTTGGCTTTTTCCGTGATAGCAGCTAGACGTTCGAGGTCTGTTAACATAAATCCCCCTCCATCGGCGCATCCGTAAGGAGCGCGGTCATTAGATTTTCGTGATTAACCCTGCCTTCCGCCATGTCCCACCACAACCCCACGGCTGAGACGTTGTACTTATCACACCACTCCATTATGCGGTGCGGGTAAATACAATAACGCCTGCCCATCAACTCAGCCGCCACCTCCACAGCGCAATAATCCATTACGCATCCCCCCTTAAAGGACAATTACACGGCTGTAACCACCTAAACGGGCATAGGCATATAAGGGTTGAGTTTGGGTCTGCCAGGTACGCTGCAAACTCCGACCCCCACATACAGCTTGAGCATATAGCGTTATCGTTTTTCATGGTCGTATCTCCTTAATGAATATTTACACATCTGAGCAATCCAGCCCACAGGCCGGACACTCATACCCTGTATCCTCATCGCAAGCGGTAAACGAGCCGTTGTCTACCATGCCCGCCACTTCCCACGCTTCGCCACAATCCGGACAGGTTACATCTTGGTCTGCCGCATAGTATTCCTCTGAGAATCTATCCATTACCCGACTGCCTCTCTGGATAGTATAAATTCCCCGTTACTTTGGGACCACAGATATTCAGCGCCTCGAAGTAACAGGGACACAGATTTGGCGTGGACAAATGTTTTCGGGTTCACCCTTACGTGGACCGAACCCCTCACTGGAAGTCTCCCGAATTCGCCCCCACACCACGCCCTTGCTTCCTCTTTTGTTACGTGCTGGTGGTGACGGCAACTGTTTATTTTGTCCATGATAGCCATCTTATTTACCCTCACTTATGGGATATATCCACTGGTCTTCGGATGTTATCTTTAGCCTCTCGTCTTTGTCTTGGAAGTCAACCGCGTTATCATCTAAGAGTTGTAATGCCTCGTCCAGACTATCGGCCTCCACTTTCACGCCAAGCGTTATTTTTCCCTCAAAAATCATCTTATTTGCTCCTCCTTACACGTTATATCATACCATTCACACGCTGGACACTCAAGACGAATACAGTTATATAGAGTGTCCGTTATCCTTACAGGACTGCCGCAGAGAGGGCAAGCCCCTTTGTGGCTTGTTTCTGGACAGGTGTTAGTCATTGTCGGCCCCCTATCTGGTGAAGCAACTTACCAATTGAGAGCTTGAGGTCGCGCTCCATGCCCGATGCCTGCATCATAGCGTGACAGTGCTTTAGCTTCTCTAGCATGTCCGGTGAGGCAACCATTAGCCGGGCGTTTGCCTCTATCTCGCATGGGTCAATATCATTACTGGCGTGAGGGTCTGCTATGGTTAGGTACGTGTCACCGCTTCCAGACACTATAAACCCGTTATCATCAATCCACCACGGTCTCGGCGTATGCTTAGTCATTGTCTGCCTCCTCAATCACGCCAATGCCCACCAGGTATTCACGGCAGTTATCATCATCCTCGTTGTGCATCATGTCCTCGGCAAACCCCTCGTGTCCGCACTCAGGGCATGAGTACCAAGACTCTAGCTTTTTGCCGTTCATCATTGCTGCCTTAAATTCCTCCCACGCCCTTTCTCTGTTACCAAACTCTGAAATGTCTGTAGTGGTCATAGTCTCTACCCTCCATTTAGTTATCGGTTATCGTCCATGTTCCTAAGTTCTACCTCACATGCTTCCATTGCATCGCGGCAGCCCCTATGCAGGTAATCATCCGAGGGCCACAAGTCATAGCGGCCCCGCTTTTCATAGTGAATCCTGAGAGAGTCGCCGTCTAGCGAGTCGCCGCAGTGGATACAATTACCGTTTAGCTTTCTGCTCTTAGAGACTGAGTACAGTCTGTTGGTGTCAATATACATATCTGCCCTCCATTTAGTTGGGGTGTCTCTCGCCACATAAGTGGCCTATCTCGTGGTCAAGTATCCTTTCCTTACTAGCTATCCATGAATCAGTGGCTACGTATATCGTGTTATTCTTTATGTCCGCACAACCTGCAGCCCCTTCACACTCATCAAGCCCCGCATTCCTCATTGCCTCAGTAATAGCTACCTGTGGCCCCTCAATGATAGTTAAGCTGTCAAGGGTACAAGTAGTAAGCTGCCCACCAGTAGCACAGCCTGAGAGGGCTGCCAGTGCTATTATAATCAGTGTGCGTTTCATTACTTAATCTGCTTTAATGTAGTGGTTACTAGGTGTACAGTGCCCCCCATCCTGGCGAGGTGCTTAGCGTTAGCCTCATCTATGCCGCGCGGGTAATACTTAGACTGCTTGCGAATGTACCGCACAAAGCCAAATCTGCCCTTTCTGATGTTTACGCGGTAATACTCTGCAACCTCATCGGTCTTTACGGGTGAGTTCAAAACCTCTTCCGCAATCTGTTCTAGCTTGTCGTTCATAACGCCCTCCATGTTAGTGTTTATTAGTGTGCGTTTCATGCTAGTGGCTACCCTCCATGTCCTCATCTATAAATGCCATCATCTGCCGCTTAGTAGCCAAGCCGCATATAATCATTTCACCGTCGGGTTCCCATGCAAACCAGACAAGCGGATTGCCCCGGCCCTCGTAGTAAGGGAAGTAATCCATTAGAGGCCGTCGTTCGTAGCGCCATCCACGATACCTGCCCATTGTAAACCCCCTGGTCATGTCCTTGTCCTCCATGTTGTTGTTTAAGTTCTTATCGGCTTTTCTGTCTCTCATCTTAAATACAGTATGGCACATGAATACATGCATGTCAAGCTTTATTTTCATTTTCTTTAATTTATTTTCAAATAAGGATAGCAAGTAACGTGCCAGTTGTGCGAGTTGGGGCTGTAAGGAATGTTGACAGATAAACCACTCTATATAAATCAAGGGGTTACGGCCGCGACTTGCAATCACATAATAGTATGTTATAATAAAGCATAAGGAAATGAGGACATGGAATACATATATAAACTGTACGACCCAGCCGACCCGTACTATAAGGACATAAACGACATGTACTTACTGGAGGCTCCGGTGCGTGACGTAGGTGTAACGCTAATGTGCGGGGTATACTGCAAACACTGTAAGCGCAGCGTGTTAAGTTATGTTGACGAGCCTGCCAGTTGCACGGAGCATGAATAGATAGTAATCAGCCCAGGTCACCAAAATCGGACGCTCTCAGATGCACCGTGCTGGGTTATCTCAAGACAAGACATACTAAGCTATGGCCCCAAGTGGAGTGTAAGTTAAATGGACATCGAGGCGGCAGAGACAAAGATAAAGGACTTGAGGACACACTACATGGATAGCATGAACGAGATAAAGAAGGACTACAATGCAGGAATCATCACTCCTCACCAGATGCGGGCAAGGATGGCTGAGTGTGGCTGGGAGTTTACACGCGTGATGGAAAGAGTGGATGCCTAAAAACCCGCCAGATAAGATTGAAAGTACATTGTCACCTTCCCCCACCACCCCCAAAGGAATAACACTAGAGGAGATAGTCAGACTAAGGCGTAAGGGTCTTACACACAAGGAAATCGCCCAAACACTTAATTGCAGTAAAACCAACATATACACCAGGCTAAAGGGTATAGACATAGACTATGAGCTAGTAGCTGGCTATAGGTCTTCACGGGCAGAGGTGTTGACTGCTAAAGAGTCGGAGATAATAAAAGCCCTAAAGCTTAAAGGAATCACTCCTAAGAGCGCCAGGGACATAAGGGAGCTGGCGGTAGCAGCCAGTACCCTTCACGGCATGTCTAGGCTGGAAGAGGGGAAGAGCACCGACAACATTAGTTTAATCAGCAGTATCAAGAGGGTGGACGCTGATGATAGTTAATGAGCTATGGTTCCCAGTTAGCATGGTGACCCCCTCCGGGTTGGCACGCCGGGCCCCCATGCTCTCCCTTATATGCTTGGTATACAGTGCTTGAGTGGCTGGAGCTATGGCCTGTAGTGCTGGCTCTAGCAATGTGGCTGGATGTTTAGACGGGGGGGGGGGGGGTGGGGGGGGGGTAGGTG
>SDBT01001376.1_pt1 | contig 42694 bp, 74 predicted proteins | sample 2277101 | NCBI WGS metagenome assembly SDBT01 (sample SAMN10404973, study PRJNA504765) | marine sediment metagenome | isolation source: marine sediment core GS10_PC15, 103 cmbsf | place: Arctic Ocean: Southern Knipovich Ridge | collected 2010 | reverse complement strand
GGCGTTGCATCTGTAGTCTGCTGTGTCTTTTGATCCCATCGAAGATCGCCGTGCCTAAAGATTGAGCCATCGATAACTTTGACTTCGCCCTTAGTTGCGTTCGCTGTAGACTTAAGTTCAAGATCATCATTAGCTGCCGTACCACCATTTGCAACCTGTCCACCAGCTCGACCAGCCAAGAGCAGATACTGCAAGTGGTCATCGTCAGCCAAACCAAGCAAAGCACCATGATCCAACTCATCATTAATATCAGTAAGATCAACGTTGATATCAACAAAATTAGCATCTGACGTAGCATCAAAATTAACCGTTCCAGTTGTAGACCTAAGCGTTCTAAACTCAAGCTGCGCAGAAGAGTTCTTCTGCACGAATATCTGAGCACCATCTGGATCACCTGGATCAGCTCCTAGGTTCACCGCATCTTCAACTATTAGAACTTCAGAAATCGAAGGCTTCTTAATAAAGAGATGGTCGCTCTTTATGTAAACCAACATGTCGCCAGCTTGAGCATCTGCTGGCGTACCTGATAAGTTCTCTAGCCCTGCTTTTTCTAAGAAAAATAGGGCGCGTTCATCAAAACCAAATTTAGCCATGTGTATCCCCTCCTATATGACTAACTAACTTTTTCAAATTCGACTTGCGGCTGCCACTTGATTGTGGTAGCTGCTAAGCCAGTCACTTTAAGTTGTACCGCGTTCCCTGAGACATCCCAGCAAATCTCGGTACCAGCTGCAGCGTTCTCGCGGTTTGCCCGCTTCTGGAAGATCGCACTAACGATAGCTGCCCCTCCCCCACTCTCTCTTCGCACTGTGACAACTTGTTGAAAATCTCCTGCGAGTACAGTAGAAAGTCCTCGTGCAATAACTCGTGCATCAAATTCATAAGCTGTATCATCTGCTAACGTTTGTGAAAATGCGACTGTTGGTGTCGCATCTACTGTTGTTGTTGGTGTAACAACCGACGTTCCTGTAACAGCTTCTTCAATCGCCTCTTGAACGTTCTTAGCAATGAAGCCGTTAAATCTTTCTGGATCGGATAAGAAGCGAATGTTAAATGCTGTATCCGGGTAACGTAAAAAGTTGAGCCCATCAAAAGCTGAGAGATCTCCGATACCATCGCTAACTACCAAGTCACCTGTATTAATATCTGTGGTGATCTCAGCAATCACATCATCTGACGCCCAAAGCGTATACTCCTCAACTTCAATAGTTAACGTAGTACTAGCTGAAATAGTCAAACCAACCGACGTTATCACAATGTCTACGCCAGTAGTATTTTTTAAAAACTTTGACATTAGAAAAGGCCATCTAAGATAACTCCAACTACCGGATTTTTGCAAGACCCCGATGTAACCTTAATAGCTAGTTCTTTTCCTATAGTAATAGGAACTGCAAAATCAACTGTATTACTACGTTGAGCTACAAGAGAAATAGTACCAAGATCAGTAAAAGTTGTACCATCATGTTCTTGAATTGTAAAAACACAAGTACTTAAAGCACTATTTGTAACAAGTACTTTTCTTAAAACAGCATCTGTAAATTTAATTAAACGACCAGTAATATGTGATAGAACTCGATCATTAAATAAATAAGCATTAGGAGGAGATATAGTTCCTCTACGACCCCAGGTAAAACCAGGAGAAGCAGATACCCCTAAACCGTTTATGGGAGTTGCTACTCCTTGATCATCGATCTTAAAGAGCACACCGTTCTTGATGTAGATCTCACAGAAGTTTTTCTCAGGTGAAGCCGGTGGATCAAATGAACGGTTTCGTACGCGCAGCCGATCTATGTGAAAGATATCACGCGGGTCACTTTGTTTACCACGAGGCATTTAAACGATTCCTTCGTCCGATTCCATCTCTGCTTCAAGACTCGCAGAAAGTGAATCTGCATCTGTTTGATCTGGAGCACTTAAAGTAAAGTCTTTACAAACGGTTTTTGAAAGACTTGCATCATCGCTAGAACCAACAATTAAACAACCGGTTATTTTAATAGTTGCTCCATCTTTATAACTAGTATAAGAAAAACCTTTATTAGTTTTTGCCATTTATACTCTCCTCTATTTTTATTGCGTTATCTTATGAACTGAACTTTCCCAATCAATATTTTTAGCCGCTACTCCAAGTACTCTTAAAATTACATCATTACCAGAAACTACCCAGTTACAATCTGCAGCAGCATCATCTTCAGCTTCGTGCGGAGTACTTTGAGAAACTAACGTAAGAGTTCCACCAACATCTTTTACAGTAACGATTCGTTGATAACCATATGCATCACTACCGGCACTCTGATTTCCAGCAACTATAGCCGTAAGTGTTACTGTAGTATCAGTAGCAACAGCAATTGTGTTAAGATCCTCAGTCACTGCTCCAACAGTATCTCCTGTACCCGTTGTCCATTGAGCATTAGAAACCGTAACAATATCAGTAAAAAACCCGTTTTGCCACCTTCGAGCAGTAGCACTTCCTCCAAGACTTGCGTTTCCATCTGTAGTAGGTTCCATATTTTTACCAGTACTCATACGCAATCCTGCAGTTTCTAGTTCTAAAAAGGTACCTCCAGCTTGACTTCCTAATTGAAAATCTCCCGAAGAAACTAAATTAGTTCTACCAGAACTTCCGGTTCCCGTAAGTGTAACTGTACCACTTTGTAACGTATGCCTAAAATTTCCACCATCAAAAACTTCAAAAATCTTAGACCCACTATCCTGAATTAAAAGGGGGCTGGTAGTCGTAGTGCCGTTGATCAGAAGTTGGCCAGTCCCAGTAGTATAGGTAAAATTGGCAGAAGCATCAAAAGACCCAGTAGTATTAAACTGAATCTCGGTAGTATTCCCTGCAACAGCTCCCCCCGCAGCAGGCGTAGCAGGCTTCCACTTGTCCGAGGATAGCTCGTAAGCCATTACTTGGGCATCGCTAGGGGCAGAGGCTATGTCCACGTGAAGCGTGCGCCCTGCGGCCCCTCCAGAGCCCTCTATGCAGAGATGGTTCGCGGTAGGCGCGGTAACGCTGCCTGCGTTGTCTAGCAGCGCCTTGGTAACGTTATTGGCTGCATTACCATCAAAGTCAAGATCGCCGCTCATGGTATTAGAGCCATCTCTAGCTAGAGCATTGGGATCTACGACTTCATCTGTTCGGATTGTTAAAAAACTCATGGATTGTTCCCCTCATTTTGGACTATAGCACGAATCGTGCCAGCTGTCAAGCTTTATTTTATTTACTTGACTTTGTTTAAAATCTATGATACTCTAAAGCTCTAGCGGCACCGGGGTGCTTAGTCGTAGCTGCCCCGAGCTCTGAGCCGGCGCCGAGCCACGCCCAGGGAAGCGCTGCTCCTCCGCTTCTTTTTCTTTTTCTTACGCTTCTTCCTGCGTTTCCCCTTCACCCGCCTCCGATGTCCGAAGCTCGATTCTTGTAAATTCGCTGGGTTTGTGGCTATTGTTGAGACCGCCATCCTTCGCTCCTTCGGAGCTCGGAAGTTGTAAGTACTTGATATTATCAAGCTTTATGTTGACTTCCAAACCCTTGATAGTATTACGTTAAACGCCCAGGTAGCCGCCTGAGCTCGCTCACCACTCGCCTTTCGGCTGAGGAGTGGCCTAGCTCCTCGCTAAGCCCAGGCAGGTGACGCCTATAGCACCCCAGGCGAGAACGCCCAGGGGGAGCAAGTGGGTGGTTTACGTGGATAACATATAGTTTAAGGAGCTTGCTCCCAGCCTACCATAGCACAACCGCCCCCAAATGTCAAGCCTTTTCTTTCCTTCTCTTGCAGAGGTTCGCCGCCGCGTCTCTCCTACCCAACTAGCAAAATTGCTAGAATTTTTAAGCACTTACGTATACTCACGCCCGAAAGAAAAACGAAGGATGACCTAGATGGGTTGGGGGAGGGGGAACCATGGTGCCCCACCCCCCCGGGGTATGGGGTTGGCACGCCGCTTGCATGCAGGCACGCAAATGCTGGCAGCTATTTTGCAGGGGGAGCTCCTATCTAGGCTAGCCTTGACTTGTGGGGGTTGCTATGGCAAGCTCTGCTCTGTTGCTTACTATGCATCAGACTGTTGCAAGTGCATAGTAATTATACGACTGTCAGGCACGTTGCATGAAAGTTATGCAGCATTTGCAGCGCTGGCACGCACAAGCGCACTTGGCACGAGCCTTGCAGTAAATAAACTCGTGAACGCGAGGACACAAGACAACTTAACACAGGAGTATACGATGCACAATAACATGTTTGAATGCCCAAACTGTGCCTATGCCATACCGGCTAAGGAAGCGAATCCCCATACCCTATACCTAAACAACGAGTTTATCCAAGTCTGTGGGCTATGTTACGAGACTGACTATGACCCGGCCGACCCTAGCTTTAGCGAGAGTTTCATAAGCGAAGGAGAATAACATGCTTAAACCTATCAATAACTGGACTAAGGCTAGAATAATTAAACAGATTGAGACTAATATGCTAGGTCATAAGTCTTGTAACTATAAAGATGAGTGTGTTTATAGGGCTCTCGATAGTAATAAGTGCGCTGTAGGAGTATTCATACCCGATTCACTTTACCACACTAGTTTCGAAGAGAGTTCTATACAAGCTTTGTGGCCTAAGCTTAGCGATGTCATGCCTTTAAATCTGGCCGGAATGCAACGCCTGCAACGCATACATGATTCGTGTGGCCTCCTGAGAGACCCTAGACTACTTCTGGTCGAGTGGATTACCGCAAACGTGGAGGGCTAACATGAAAACGTTACCAGACAAACCAAGTGAACTAATCACACTAGCGCTTAACGACCTGCTTAAGGTTGAAAAGGATAAGCGCTACAAAATAGATATGGACACCTGGCACACACCTAACGGGAAGTGCGCAATATGTTTAGCTGGTGCTGTCATGGCCAAATCATTAGGAGCAGATATTCACATGTCATCAACTCCAGCTTATGCGGGTAGTAATACAAATAAACTTTGTGCATTAGAGTGGTTTCGTTTAGGGGTTGTTGATACTGGGATAAGTATATTAGAAGGTTATAGTTACTATGATAAAATAGATAGCAGGCATATTCCTAAATACTCTCCTAAAAACAGGTTGAGGTTTTTTCGAGCGATGCGCAAACTAGCTCGAGACTTCAAAAAAGTTGGAGACTAACGTTAACAAACCTAACCAGGAGAGCGAAGATGAAGCGTTCAGAACTACAAAAACAAGTAGACGAAGCTTACAAGCAACTAACCCTCAAGCAAACCCACGCCGCTATGTGCAAGCACTACAAGCTGCTCGCGCAGCTAGACGCCACGCAGTTCGGCACCGCCGCGCCTGCAGAGCAAGCTCGCGAAGCGTGGAAGAAGAGCTCTGAGAGCGGCTTCACGCTGCTCGAAGCGCTCGCAGCTATCGTCATTATGAGCATCGTCATGTGGGCTAACCTCGCCATGTTTGGCGCCAACGCGAAGCTGCTCGCGGTTCAGAGTAAGAAGATTACAGCGGCCGCAGCTATCATCAAGTCAGCCGAGCACCTCCCCTATTGCGCACAATTTGATAATCGCTGTACCGGCATTCCGAAAGTATGTTTTAACGATATTGCTAATGGTAAGACAGTGCAGAGCTGCAATGGCACCTGCGTGTACCTAAGCTCAACCGGCTGGACGATGGGCTCAACGCCTTGCGTACATGGTGCGCTTTTTACGAAGGAGTAGAAACATGCTAGACAAGACTAAAATCGAAGTCCTATTTACCAGCGGCGGGTTTGCAACGGTGTTTTGCGAGAGCTTCGCAAGCGCCGTGCAGCTACAAGAAGACATGACGCGAAGCAAGCGCATAATCAAGGCTCGAATCATAGAGGGCCTAGAGCTAGTAGACAACTCGCAGCTTGCCTGGGCAGGTCGAGGCAGGCGGAGGCGTTCACGATGAGCTATAAAGAACATATAGACTACTGGCTTAGCGCATCGGGCATCTGCGCGCGTTGCAAGGAGCACACATCTGTGCTAGACTCATGTTGCGGCGGCCGGGTTCACTTCGAGGGCAGCACTATCGATTCGGACGAGCTGCTCGCTGAGGTCTGCGAGTGCGATGGCGGTGGTGACTGCCCAGCGTGTTTATATTTTGAATCGAGTACCTAAAGGAGAAGTGCATGACATTAATCGAAGCCGCTGAAACTGGTTTAAGATTTAAACGCTCTAAGTGGCACGTTTCGATTAAACTAACTATGGGGGCAGGTGATGATCTACAGTTTGTTTGGGTAGATGATTTAACCGTTATACCTTTTAGTCTTGAAGATCTTAAAGCTGAAGATTATGTTACTAATTCTATTACAATATGCTCAAAATGTGGAACGGAGCAATAATGAAGCAAACGATAACCCTAACAATACTATTCTTACTAGCTCTGCTGCTCGTAGTAACCAGCTGCGGTAAATCTTATCTTAGGATGCCTGAGCCGCCAAACACGCCTGGGCCCGCAGGAGCTCCGGGCCCAGCTGGCGAGGATGGCGCTAGCGGCGAGGATGGCGCTAACGGCGAAGATGGCGCTGACGGCGAGGATGGCAAGCCCTGCAAGAAACCTAAACCAAACCAAGATGAGGAGTAAACTATGAAAGAACATGTAGCTAAGAAATGGGTTAAGGCGTTAAGAAGCGGAGCATATAAACAAGGGCGCGATATTTTACAGTATGACGACCAATATTGTTGTCTAGGAGTGCTCTGTAAAATAGCGCCTAAAGCTATAAAACGTATCGACCTTAAGTTAAATAGGTTAATTGGCGGTACTTTAGATAGTCAACCCAAAGTTCTTAAGTGGTCTGGACTTAAATCATCTACTGGTCGTTATGCTATTGGGTCCTCGTTAGTAGTTGCAAACGACATCGAAGGAATGTCTTTTAACCAAATAGCAGATATAATTGAAGCTTATTGGGAAACGTTATAACAAAGGAGTAAACGATGGAAAAAGTAAAAGCAACGGTAATTATAGTAGTGCTAGCACTATTGTTCTCTATCTACAGCGCATTTATCGTAGCTGAGAGTAATAAGCTACCTACGGATATAGAGCGTGTACTGCACAAGCTACAAGGAGAGCAGCATGTTATCAGCAAATAAATACCAAGTCTTCGGGTATACTATACACGAGGGCCTTATTAACGGTAAGCTCGTCTTCTTTATACAAAGCGAGCCGAAAACGGCCGTGTGCGAGAGCTTACCTGAAGTGTTAGCAACTATACAACGTTTAGAAATGGAGGCAAATCATGGAATGGATAGCAACAGCAGCTTTGATCGCTCTCATAGTTCGTGAATATTATAGCCGAGCCGTTATAAAGCGCTTGGCTAACAAGCTCGCTAAGGTAGAAATCGAGCTAGTCCGGGTAAAACTAGCAAACGCAAGGAGGAAAAGTGCAATGCTTAAGGAAAATTATTATAGTTTGCGTGATAAGCGCGGCCGTTTCAAACGTAGCAACGGCAGGTCCACGAAATAGTTATATTAAGTACTACATGGCTCAGGTGCCTACCTGCGACCAGGTGCTTGACGCTTGTAATGCCTATGCTGGGAGCTTAGAGGTTGAAAAACGCTTGCAAGCCCAGCAACTAACGAAGCAAGCGACGCGCATAGTTGATCTCGAAGCAAGCCAACCGCTGCTGCCTCGCTCTGTTTGGGCTGTCATAGGCGCTCTTAGCGGTGTGTTGCTTTGGAATGTTGTAATTAAATAAAGGAGGATATTATGGATACAGAAGATAAACTCATGGTTGCTTTGATAGTTAGTTGTGTTGTATTTCTAATGATTATGGCTTGTTTAGGAATTGGTCACAGTGTATACTTCAAATACCAAGATTTGCAACTTAAGAAACAAATAGTTACAGCATGTTTTGAAAACCCTTCAAAGGGGTTATGTGATCAGCTACCAAAACTTGATATACGATTACTATCTAAGTAAAAGGAGAACACGATGAAACTACCAAAAAAACCTAGTGCTCTGATTCGACTTGCCTTAGACGATTTACGAAAAGTCGAGAGGAGCAAAAAATATAAAGTAAATATGAATGTGTATCATATTCCCTTTGACTCTATTTGTAATGTTTGTTTAGCGGGTGCGGTTATGGCCAAAACTCTTAAGATACCTCCATATAGCGTAAGCAGTACATTTAACTTTAATGAAGGGGATAAACTTCGCGCAATAAATTGGTTACGTTGCGGATCAGTAGATGTTGCATTTCATATTTTAAATTTACCAATGTTTAAAGGTAATGAATTTAATCGTAATATTTCAAATTATAGCAAAAGAAACAAAAACAAGTTCCACAAACAGATGCGCCAGCTAGCTCGCGATCTCGAGAAGGGTGGCTATTAGCATGCCTACTTATAAAGCTATGTGCAGCAAATGTTTACATGTTATGGATTATACTACCCCTGCTATGAAATTTAATGAGGGGCCCCCAAGCTGCACTATTTGCAAAGGAACTATGATGCACGTTTACATGCAAAACGAGGTTGGCTTTATCATATCAGACAAAACCCTCAAGCTGCCCGCGCCAAACCTTAAGAAACCTAACAAAAAGGAGAAGAAATGAAATTACCAAAAAAACCTAGTGCTCTGATTCGACTTGCCTTAGACGATTTGCGAAAAGTGGAGAGGAGCAAGAAATATGTAGTAGATATGGGTACATATCATGAACCAGAGTATGACGGTTGCCATGTTTGTTTAGCTGGAGCTATTATGGCTAAAACTCTTAAAACTCCCCTCACTCGTACGACAGGCACCGGGTTTTATACAGAAGGAAACAAACTAAGAGCATTAGATTATTTACGCACAGGTCAAACATATGAAGCTTTTTGGGAGTTGAGTTTATCATGTCAGAATTTTGCTAAATTTGATCGTGATATTTGTAATTATACTAACCGAAACAAAAACGAATTCCACAAACAAATGCGCGAACTAGCTCGTGATCTTGAGAAGGGTGGATACTAGCATGCCAAGCTCTAAGAAACGTAACAAAAAGGAGGAGAAGTGAAATTTACAGCTGAGGATTTTAAGCATTTATGGCTTAGTGATATTACTGATCCCGGTTTTTCTGAGGGCTGCCCAGAGTATTATTTTAGTGCAGATAAAGTAGCAGAAATAGTTAACAAAATACTACAAGAAAAACTTGCAGAAGCGCCGGTTGTTTATTTTTTCGAAGGGCGCCCTATTGCTAATTATACTGACGCACGGTGGCTAGAGGCATCTAAGTTAAGTAGTACTTTCACAAGTGGCTCGGAAGAAGCTATAAAAAAAGCTAAGGTTGTTTGTATAGAGCCTATTAACTCGGAGCAACCGAAGGGAGCGAACGATGCAGATTAAAGTAAATGACATGGCGTTACTCATGCGCTATCTTCTAAAAGAAGGCGCGCAATACGTAGATGTTAACGTAGAATCTACTAAGGGAGGGGCTATCTTTGAGTTTACCGACGTCGAGCGGCGCGTATGCGCCATACGCATATTTCGAGCTGAGCTTAATAGCACGCCAGAGCTAACCAAGATAATGCGGCTCACTACGCGGTTTGAGGCGGAGGGGTTAAAGAAAATACTACAGGAGGCTGCTGATGCACAAACACATGACGATGATGGAAAAGATAGCGATAGTAGCGAACGCTAGACACGAAGTTGAGCGGGCTAAGCTATGGATATGTGATGATGAATTCTGGTCACAAGAAGAGCATAACTTTGAGCTAGCGGTTACGTGCTTAGATAAGGTTAAAGAATCTTTACAAAAAGAATGGAGGGAGGAGTAATCATGATAACTCGGCTTAAAATTACAATAGTTGCGTGCATATTTTTTACAATCTTATTTGCTATTGCTGCAATTGTAGCGCCTGCTATAGATAGGGAAATCTTAACTGTGTTTTGGTTATGTCTTTGCATAATAACTGGTACTGGTATAGCAGGAGAATTAACTAGACTCTAGTTTATTCAAACAGTTCATCGGCTTAAGATGCAGCCAGCCGCGCTCAGTATACATGCTAGAGCAATTGTTGTAGTCATCATCATCAAATATAACGAGCTTATCGCAACCGGTGCTCTTGCAAATTTCGAGCAACACTTCTTCTTTATAGTCACGCGCAGAGCGCAGGTCGCCGTTAGGTCTCATGCTAATAGGAGCTATGGGAAAATCGCAAAACTCTAGCCAGCGCTCGGTAACCGCGCGGTACTTTTCCTCACGTCCTGTTACGTAAAACAAAAACGAATCATGGACTAACAAGTCTATAAGCTCTCGCATGTTAGGGAGAGGGGCATCCTTCATCATCATGGACACCTGCTGCAGCTGCTCTAGCCACTCTTGAAACGCTTGGCCGCTCACGTCCTCAGGCCTAGGCCCCGCCGCCTTGAGCCTATGCGCTGCGTCTGCTATCGTGCCATCGATGTCGCAGATGTAAATGACTGGAGGCTTAAGCTTACTCATCAATTACCTTATCAAGATCTTGTTTCTCTAACCAACTGTCAAGTTCAACTTTGACTTTAACTATCCCACATTGAGGCCAACATTTACATAATTTCTTTAATATTTTTGGACAGCTATAAATGAGGACTTTAGGCGCATTATCCTCCCCGATTTCATGTTGCCAAGATACCCCACACATGTAACCATATTTACTCATCTGCTTTATACCTATCATCAAATTCTGGGTGTGTTTTCGCATACTCGATTAGAAACGAGAGGTTAACCGCCGCGTGCGCCAGGTGACCGATGCCCGATTCAGCATCAAGATCTTCGCCACCATTAAACGCAGCCAGGTGCCTCATGGCTGCAGCCACGCAGCGTGACCACGCGATGCCCTTGCGCCAGTTGTGATCCTCATATTTCTGAGCTCCGAAGCCCATGACGCGGCCCATCTCTTGGAGAGCGGCGCTTGGTATCAAGTCCATTCGAGACTTGTCGTTATCATACTTAACCCCTGCTGCCTTATCAATCGACGTCTTTAGCATCGTCAGCTGCCCCTCCTAGTTTTTGAAGAAGAGCGAGGAATTCTTGCACCAGCTTGTCTTGCTTCCGATAGAGCGATTGCAATCGCCTGCTTTCTGCTTCTAACCTTTTTGCCGCTTCCCGATTTAAGCTTGCCGCTCTTAAACTCACTTAGCACCTTCCTTATTTTACCTTTGTCCTGCTTCGCCATCGTTATTAATCTCTTTCTAATGCTGCTAAGAGTTTTAGCATTTGCTTGTCATCAAAAATATTCATAAAATGTTTATATATATGAAATTCAGCAGCCGAAACACGTGCTGCCTCTATAACAAGCTGTTCACATCGTTGTATTAGTTTTGGGTGTGCTTTTGCTTGCTTACATTTTTGCAAAGCATCAATAGCCCTATGTAAGTTTTTGGCACTCAAACTCACTCCTCTGGTAACTTAAACTTCTCTTGCACAGAATAGTTAATCTGAGCGTGCTTCGTCGGCGCATGCCAACCGAAAATCTTAGCTAGCACCTCGATTGCTTTCAGCTTGATCGCAGCCGGTTGGCTAGCGTCAGTCATGATACTGTGGATCGTGTCAGCTGCTTCATTTGGCAAGTCTGGGAAACGCTTGTCTAGGGCTGCTGCAAGCGCGTTCTTAATGCTAGGCTGGCTCATGAGCCGCGAGCCCATGCGGTTAGCAGAGTCACGCGTGCTAACGTTGTAGCCAGCGTTTATGATAGCCTGGGTAGCGCTGGTGCCCTTAGCCATGTTCTTAACGAAGAGCTCCTGGCGCGGGTTGAGGGGTTTGTCATCACTCATCGGCGTTCTGCTCCGAAGCTCCAAATACCTCATCGATTAGCTCTTGTACAACCTTAATTTGAATATCCAGTGTACGTTGGTTTTTCTTGCTAGCATATTGGAGAGCAACCTCTAATCGCTTTCTAAACTGCTCTGCTCTTTCAAACGCTTTAGTCTCAGGCGGTGTATCTGGTACCTTTAAAACGTTTGTGGAAGGAGCAGGCGGGGTTTGTATAGCCTCTGCTGGCAGGGGTACTCGCTCACGTCGAAGTCTCGGCCGCTTCTCTACCTGCTCGACTTTTTCAGCTCTAGCATCTACGAAATTCGCATTCTTCTTCAAGTCTCTAGCCAAGTATTTTTCATGCACGGCGGTGCCAGAACGTACTACCGCTCGCGTATCCTCTAGGATAGTCTCGTGAAATTTAAACGTACAACCGGGCAGCGCTGCTTGGAGCTCTCGCGCTGACGTGTAGGTCATCGGCGCAGCGCCAACAGGAGCATCGCTTGGGCCAGCTAGGGTCACCGGCCGGCGGTTGTCATCCACAAAAATCGTGAATACTTTACCTTCTTTTCTAACGTGTACTAGGGAACCGGGCATGTTCTACCTCTCTTAGCCATCGTTGTTTATCCCCCCTCTTCCACCTATCTATGAGCTGGGGGTGACGTAATATAAAGCCAAGCGCTTCTTCATAGAGTTCAGGGCTGCTGCGAACTCTAGCCCCCACGAGGGGCAAGCCCAACTCGAACCTCAGCACATCTTCTACTGCCTGGGCTAGAATGTGTATCTGAAGTTTCATAGGCCTGCCCCATGCCTATACCATAACATAGGTGGGGGCTGCTGTCAAGCGAAAAATGCGGGCGGCCCCCTATAGAGCCTATACACCCCCGGACGGCGTAGCCTTAAAGTAGCATAGAACGGGCGAAAAGTCAAGTGTTGACTTTAGCGTTGCTGCGTGCTACTCTTAACACATGAAGAGGCAGCTTTATATAGAAGCCGAGGCGGCACCTGAGCTCTGGATGCCGTACTACGATTACCAGCTGCAGGAGCTGCCCGGTGAGCCAGAAGATTGGGAGATCATACAAGTTTTTGAGGAGTTGGCGAGAGCGTTAGATTAAGGTTGCTAAAGATTGGAGAGAAAATGTCAAGAAGTGGATATAGTGATGATTGTGAAAATATAAATTTATATCGTGGAACCGTTGAGCGTTCCATCTGCGGCAAACGCGGACAAATCTTTCTAAAAGGATTAGCAAGGGCGCTCGATGAAATTCCTGCAAAACGTCTGATTTCAGGGAAATTAATTACTGATACTGGGGAGGTATGTACTATAGGCGCATATTGCAAAACCCAAAACATACTAACAAAAGAAACTGATCCGCATGATTCTAAGGCGGTTGGGAGTTTAGTGAATATTTCTTGGCAGATGGCAGCAGAAATTGAATTTTTAAATGATGATGATTTTGGTATATATAGTGAAACACCAGAGCAACGATGGATAAGAATGCGTGAATGGGTTGATGAGAATATTACCCAGAGAAAATAATTCACGGCTGACGCGGCTAAAATATAAAGCTTGACTTGCAACTCGTTATACGATAAGGTAATAGCATATGAAATCATTTATCAAAAAATTCGTAGAGATAGTAACAGCCGATAGTCGGGCACGCTATAGAGACCGGCGTGCCCACTATGCCAGCTCTAACCTTAAGTGTATGCGTGACCAGTACTGGGAGTGGAAGAAAGAGCCTATTACTAACCCAAGCGATTTTGTAGGCTCTATGAAAATGTTAGTAGGCTCGGCGGTAGAGGATGGCATAACGAAAAACGTTTTGAGCAAGCTATCCTTCTTAGGCCATCACGTGCTTGGAACGCAAGTGCCGGTTGGGGGTAGTAACCCTGATTGGGATGGGTACCTTGATGCTCTTATGGCTAAGCCAACAGAAGATGGAAACTGGGAAAAATATGTTGTTGAGATTAAAACAAAAAGTGGGTATGGCGCTAATTTCTTTTACGACGACCCTGTTCCTACCGATGATTACCTAGTTCAACTTGGGTTATATCTTAAAGATCTCTCTGAAAAGGGTGTTACTAATAAAGGTTGCTTATTTTATGTGTTACTTTCTGATAAACACTTTGGTACAGTAGTACAAATAAATTGTGTATTCGAGGATAATACGTTGTTTGTGCAGGATGCCAACTACTCGGATGGCAAAACAAAAGCGCTTAATATTTCATATGATATGAAAAAACCATTAACAAGAATGTTAGCGCTTAATGAGTACTTGCGTACAAATAATACGCCTGACGGTGAGTACGATTACAAATATGACTTGACACCAGAGGTTTTGCGTGATACAAAGGAGTTATCAGATGCTAGGCTAAAGAAAATTATTGCAGGTCAGATAGTATATGGTAGCTGGCGGCCCTTATATTCGCGTTACAAAAACAAGCAGCTAAAACTTGATGGCATTACGCCTGAGAGAACGGCTGAAGAAAAGAGTTTGGCGAGAGCTGAATATAAGCGTCGTCATCCAAGGAGTAAAATATGACATATGTAGTCTTAGGAAATGCTTTTGCTGGTGGATTTTGTTTATCTTTAAGCATATTGGGATTTAGTATTAACGATGTTCCGCTAGTATATATTGGTGTCATAGGTGGAATAGCAAATTTAGCAATCGTGGCACTTTTTGTTGCCTCACAAATACAAAAGGAGAAAAACAATGGGAAAAACTAAAATCACTTTGGGCGGCGAGGGTGGCATTACCTATTTTCGACCTAAGGATCTTGAGATCGATCAGATGATCACCGGTACCTACCTAGGCACCGTAACCGATAGCTTCTCCAACACTGGGCACAAGCTTCGCTTGACCGATGGTAGCACTGGCGTTATTAACGGCGCTGGGAAGCTTAACGCGCTTCTTGAGCTTGTGAGCGTAGGTTCTGCGATCGAAGTAGTTTACAAAGGCAAGAGCACAATTGAAAGTGGTAAATGGAAGGGCAAAGCAGCGCATGATTTTGACGTTTTCGTTGATGATGCTGCGGTTTCAGCAGATTCAGCACCCAAAAGCGTGCTTCCTTTTAGTGAGTAATCAACACTAGGGCAGGGTTGCGAGGCTCTGCCTAAATTTAGCTGCGGCGGCGTGGATAAGGGTATTCGCCATTGGCAGATCCCCATTTTTAGCGTTTACAGATCGGAGGAAGAATGGAGGATGCTGAAGAACGATTAAGAGAGGCTACACAAGTCATAAGGGATTTGTTGGCCACAATATCGCTAGATTGGTATGCATCCCAATTTTGTAAAACGGGGAAAGTGCCCACAAGTTCCGGTATTGCTGAAAAAATTCACAACACTGAAACGCTCAATAGAATTAAGGTTAGTCTTGAACGTGCTAGATTATGGTTAAAAGCTGGGGAATTATAATTCATGGCCGCCGCAGCGAGGAAGATCGTAAATGCATCTAGATGCATTTGGGCAAAAAGTAGCTACCCTTCGGGATGTGAACCCACTAATGCAGGTAACCAGTCCGGTCGGCGGCCACTTTAATACTATGATGGAACTTATGACATACAAGGGATTAACACCTGCTCAGCGGTTGGAACACTATCGCAAAGATCGGCGGCTTATTCGCAAAGCGCAAGAGAGCCAGGTCTCGTTTCTAGGCTCTGCTCTCAAGCTTCGGATGGGCGTCACCGTAATCGGCGGCTCGACCGGGCGCGGTAAGAGTACTACAAGCGCCAATATACTCGCAGATTTTTACAAGCGGTACCAACAGCGCCAAGCGGTGATCATTACTAACGAGGAGGTTTCAGCAGACGTGCTTGACCGAGTTAGCTGCATCTTACTTAACGAGAACTTCTATCGCTACCGCGACGGCAAGTTTTCAGAGGGGCAGGTCGACGCGATTCAGCACATGTCGACCACGTTGACCAAGCGCTTAGAAGTAGTAGCCTGCCGCGACGTCGACATGACGTGCCTAGAGGACGTGATCTCGGTGCTCGAGTACGCGATGGGCGATAGTATTAATCTGGTGCTGATCGATTATTTGCAAACAGTAACGTGGAGTCGCGAGCGCAGCGACATCGGGCCCTACGAGGTCTCGAAGAAGCTAGGGCTCTTTTTGAAGGATTACGGGCGCCGCGTGACGGTGCCAGTTGTCATATTTGCGCAGGTGCAGCCCCTCCCCCCTCCGCAGAAGAGCCGCCAAGCACAAGACGCTAAACCCGTTGATTTTGCTAACCGCGTACAGGGGGATAAAACATTTGTTAACCACGCAGTGATGGCGATCGAGATTTTGCCGAATTTTGAGCTAAAACAAACTATATTTTACATACATAAAGATCGTTTCAGCGCGCAGCAGGGCCAGAGCTTAACGTATACCTGGGACTGCGGTCAGCTGTTAGATCAGAACCTGGTGGTATTGTGAATATAACTGAAGCAGTAAAATTAGGATTAAAATTCAAAAGAAATAGTTATCAATTTTGGCAAAACAATGTTAAAGATTGGGCAGAAAGCACTGTACATGATACAGTATATGAAGGAATATTAGCAACAGACTGGGAAGTGCTCTTTTGTGAGAAGCATAATTTAGTAGTTTATGATATACATGATCCTCTATATGAAATTAATGGTGTTTTAACTTGTTCTCAGTGTAAACCCGAAGAAAAAATCTCGGAGTGAAGCGACGATGCCAACATACGCAGCAAAATGTAAGAAGTGTAAAAAGGTTTTCGAGTTCATCGCTCGGATCACCGAGTGCGACAAGCTGCCCAAATGCAAGTGCGGGGGAGAGACTGAGAGCGTGCCGATTAAGAACTTGGGGGGCTTTATTTTGAAAGAGGGGATCGGCGGATTTTATAAGCCAGGAGGGCATAAGTGAACATCATTGAAGCAATAAAATCGGGATTGAAGTTTAGAAGGTTAAAAGATCCCGAGTGGTGGGGAGATCCCAAATTTGATTGTATAGGTGTAAAAATAACAAATATGCTAGCAACAGACTGGGAAGTGCTCGTTTGTGAGAAGCATGACGAGACTTCGTCTCGCCAAAGTTCTAAGTATATTTGTAGTAAATGTGACGCAATGATAATGATGAATTTAGGTAAAGTAAAGAATTCTTGGAAAACTCTCCAGGAAGTAGCAGAAGAAGTTGCTGTCATGAAGAACTGCGCTGTTGGGGATTGTTTTCCTTTTGAGATTATGCATGAAGGTAACCAGGCTTATCTTAAACAAAATGAATATTTGGTTGTTGGCTATGATGAAGACATGAGTTTTAAAACAGCTGACGGGCAAGGTTGTTGGGTGAACGACGAAAACCAAGAATATAATCTCGCTGACCCGTGCATGTGGAGCGTTAACAGTCTTGAAGTCCAAAGTGGGGGTGAAACTCATTATATAAAAGATTCAGAGCAGACTACGGGTTGGTGCCACTATAAAAATAGCTCTGGGAAATCGGCTGTGCCGATAACAGCAAGCGAATTTGTAGGAGAAGCTAAGCTTAATTTTTGCTATCTTTGTGGCAAGGATGGGCATAGCAGCTGGTGTCCACGTGGCTGATACACCACTACAAACATGGCTGGCCGAGGTTAAGGAGCGCTTGGCTAAGGCGACGCCGGGGCCATGGATTAATGGGCGGTCTGACGGAAGCCGTAAAGCATCGAGCGATGCTGGGGCTACAATTTCAAAGAAAATCAATTGCCATAGTGATGAGGATATTGTTGCGGGCGGAATGAACTTTGATGAGATGGCCGCTGGAGTGTTAGAAGCCGTGGACGCCGAATTCATAGCCCACTCCCCCACCGACCTAACCAAGGCGGTGAGGATTATTGAAGAGTTAATATTACAGGATACCCGATATATGGAATGTTCCCATGACATAGGTTCCGTGGAGGAAGCAAGATACGAGGCGGGCAAAATCGCAGCCATGACAGAGGAGCAGGTGTGGGGATGACCGATAACCTAGATAAATTCTTTGAGCGGGCTGAGAAGTGGGGTCAAGGACAGGCCTATAAAGAAGAAGAGGCACCCGCTGTTTTAAATAACTGGCACAAAGTCATCGCCGCATTGAAGGAAGCTAAAGAACAATTTCAATATATTCAGGAGCAAGCAAACAATGGATCTGATTATATGGACAGTGCCTCTGCTGATGTATGGCTCGAAAAATGGAATAAGGAATTTGGCGAATGAAAATGATAGCACTTGACATAGAGACTACCGGGCTTAACCCGCGAACCGATCGGATTCATGGCGTTGGGTTATATGACGGGAAAAACGAAGCCTATTATAATGCTAAAGTTGGATCGCAGTGGCAAACCTTAGCTATTGTTTTAAGTGATCCTAAAAGACATATAGTTGGGCATAACATCCGGTTTGATCTTAAGTTTCTAAAGCAAGCGGGTTTCGAAATTAACTGCCAAGTGTGGGATACCAAGATCTTAGCTCAACTGATAGATGAAAATCAAGAGCTTGGGCTTAAAGCTCTCACTCGTAAGTATCTAGGCGGTAGTAACCTAGCAGAGAAGAGCGAACTTGACCGGATTATTAGCAAACACAAGATGAAATCAGTTGCGGATTTATGTGAAGCGACGTTTGATGACACTATGATGCATTTGAAATATAGTAATCTTATAGCTAACTATTGCATCGAAGATTGCAAGAACACACTCGCTTTATGGAATTTGCTCGGTAAGAAGCTTAAGCACATAGACGCCGAGGCTACTAAGCTCGGCCTCTCTAAGACGCCTCTCAACTACTACCTCGACGAAGCTATGCCCCTAGAGCGGGCGCTTTTAACCATGGAGATGCGCGGCATCAGGCTTAACGTCGCTGGCGTTAAGGGCTACCAAGCCGAGCTCATAAAAGAAAACGATCACTACATGAATCAGCTTAACGAGCTCTGTCAAACAGAGATCGCGGATATTGAAGTACACTTTTACAACGCGGCTGTTAACAAGCGCATTAGCGCTGAGGGAAAAGCAAATGTTAAAAAACGTAGCGAGCGCTATAAAACGATATTTAATTGGCAGAGCCCAGTACACCTCTCTATTCTTTTATTTCGTGAGCTGGGTTTGCCTCTATCGGCTGTTGGCACGACTTCTACAGGTAAGCCGTCGACATCGGAAGCGTCTCTGGCCCAAGTATGTCAACGCCTCCCGAAGGGTAAAACACTACGATGCACACTTGAAATCTATGCGAGTTGGAAGAAAAATTTAAAGCTCTTAAATACTTATACAGGGGGAAAACGAGGGCTGCTCTCTAAAGTTGAGGGCGGCCGCGTATACGCCGAGTATTTGCAAAGCGGACGAGGAAAAGAAGGCACCAAGGGGGGGACGGTCACTGGCCGATTGTCCTCCCGCAATCCCAACATGATGAATCTGCCCCGCAACTCTCGTATCAAAAGTTTCTTTCTGCCTGATCCCGGCCACGTTTTTATCTATTTCGATTACTCGCAAGTTGAGCTTCGAATCGCCGCGCACTTGAGCAGAGATCCGATGCTAATAAAAGCCTATAATGAGGGGCAGGACCTCCACCAGATCACCGCAGACAGCCTAGGCGTTTCTAGGCAGCTGGGCAAAACGATCAACTTCGCGATGATCTATGACGCGTCACCCTATAGGCTAGCGCAGATTTTGAGCAAGACGCCAGCCGAGTGCAACCTAATCATTCGAGACTTTTATGATTTGTATAGCGGCTATGAGACCTCGCTAGCGCGGCAAAAAGCATTTATGACCAAGTACGGCTTCACGTACTCAGAAGCTGGCCGCATCCGCAGGCTGCCCCTCCTACGAGGCAAGCCCTCGGCTCACACGCCCGGTGTTACCCCGCGCGAGTGGAACCACGCTATTAAGCAGGGATACAATTTTCCAGTTCAAAGTTTAGGAGCTACGTTTACCAAGCTGGTTATGATCGCTTTACAGAAGCGAGGATACGACCTGGTAACCCAAGTATATGATTCACTCGCATTGCAAGTGCCTAAAACCGCAGATTTGCAAGCCGAGATAATAGCTATACAGAAAATCGCAGAATGTATATACAAATTACGCGTACCACTTAAAGTGGATATCAAAATTTTAAACTCGCTCCTTGAGAGCGATATTTACAACCCAAACGAAGGAGCGCAGGATGTCAAGTCCGATAGCTAAGATAGCAGATATCAAGCGCGCGGTACGCGCGTTAGAGGAGAGCATCGAGGAGATGCCGATCGATACCAAGTACAAAATGGCGCTAGGTTTTCGCGTTGAAACTCAAGTGCAGCTTAGCGCTACTGAAGCTAAGACGTTGTTAGGCAAGTATTATGCAGCTCTCTCGGGCTTCAAAGAAGAGTTCTCAGCTCAGCCAGTTCTAGAAGTAGTACCGCATAACACGCTTGAAGAAGAGTTCGTATCTAAAGCGCAGGCGAAGCTGGAAGCTAAGGCCTCACTAGTAGGGATAAGCAATGAAGTTAAAAAAGCGACGTCGCAAGAAGCGCAAGTCATTAGCGAAAGTCAAGCGGCCCAGGCCAAAGTCGCCGACGCTGCCTCTACCATTAAGACGTAGGCTCTTCGTTGACCCCGCCTCTTGTGGTACTAGCTGCTCAGGTTGGGCGCTATATGAGGGGCAGGTGTTAGTCGAGTCAGGCTTCGTTCACGTAGAGCATAAGCAAAACGTGTTTAGGCGCTTATGCGAGATAGCTAGAGCGTTTTCTAAGCTTGACGTACACCCAGACGAGGTACACATTGAGCAGTTGGTTAGGAATACCCATATATACACTCATTGGAGCGTGGCTGCCATTGGTATTGTGTTTGCTAGTCGTGGCATTCCGGTTGCTGCTGATATCCCGATCTCCTCGTGGCAAGCCTACTGCAAATGGCGGGCGGGGCAAGCGCCGCTTGAAGCTTATCAAGGGCGGCAGGAAGACGAAAGATCGGCTATAGGGCAGGGTTTATGGTATGTGAATCAGAGATAGTAGCACAGCTAGTTGAACTTAACTCATGGATGTTTTGGGTTTGTTTTTGGATATTTATGACCACTATTTTTACGGGTGGGGGAAAATAACATGTTTAAACGAAAAGATAGAGTAGTAGTAGTCGGGGATTTACACTTTCCCTATGTACACCCTAAAGCGTTGAAGTGGGCTTATAAAGTTATCGAGCAGATGCAGCCTACACACATCATACAGATTGGCGATCTCTACGACTTCTTCTGGTTCTCCAAGTACCCTAAGCGCTTCCTCGACCTAAGCCCCGACCAAGAGATCTCGGTAGGCTACGCTAAGGCCGAGAGCTTCTGGAACAAGCTGCATAGCATCGCGCCTAAAGCAAAGAAGTACCAGCTGCGAGGGAACCACGATGATCGGCCCTATAAGCGCATACTCGAGAAGTTCCCCGAGATGCAGACCATGTTTAAGTTTGACGAGCTCTTCCAATTCGAGGGCGTGAAAACGCAGCCTGACTCTAGGCAGGAGCTGATCCTAACAATTAACAAGAAACAAGTGATGTTTATACATGGGCACCTCAGCCAACTAGGCGCTCACATGAATTATAATCAGATGCGGATAGTCGTTGGACATTCGCACAAAGGCGGCGTGGTATCTCGTGGACTAGATAAAGAAACGCTCTGGGAGCTAAACTGTGCTTTTCTAGGAGACGCAGAGGCTGGACCCCTCCAATATGGGCCTCAATCACGCCGCCATTGGACTTTAGGCTTAGGGGCCATCGATGAGTTCGGCCCGAGGTTTATGCCTTTTGAAGGTTAAAACATACAAGGAGAGAACGATGGATAAGAAAAAGCTTAAAGTTAACGGTGCGATAAAACGACGGCTACGCGGCATGCGCAAGCTGCGAGACGCGCTGCTCTCGCTAGGCTGGACGATGACCGCAGCCCCCGAGTTCGAAGATACCTATATAATCGGGCACGCGCTGCCGGTCTCAGTAATCAAAGAAGCGCTGGTCGAGTTAAATAGCAAGGGTGACAAGAGTGAAGACGCGGTTCTATAAAAACGTGCGCTGGCTCGAGCCTTTCTTCGCTAAGACGAAGGGTCTGCTGCCCCTCCATAAAGTGGAGCTAGTCATGGGCTTCCAGGTACCACTCGACCGCTGCGAGATTATCAACGGCCGCTGCCTTAAGGATGATCAGGGCCGCTGCACGATCACGCTTCGCATCATGAATCAAGTTTGGCGAGTCAACATGAATAGCACGTTTACAGGCGTTAAACACACGCGGCGCTCGATCTATAGCATACTCTGCGATTTTGCTCACGAGCTAGCACACGTTAAGCACTGGGATCATACCCCTGAGCACTGGGAGCTAGAGTGTCGTATCACGCGGCGCTTTATCAGCGAGCTGAAGCGGCGTGAGATCACTAACGTAGATAACTGGCGGAGGCCCAAGTGAGTTGTTGGTTATTTCATAAGTGGATAAAGAAATGGGAGAAGGTTGATACTTACCAGCTAAAAGAACCATTTAAAAAAACAGAAGAGATGCGTGTCGTAGCAATATATGATTTATTTGAAAGAAAATGTGACCGGTGTGGTATAGTAGAATATGAAAAGGTTTATAGATGAGCAAACTAGAAGACGAACTTGACCGCATATCAGACATGTACACCCAGTTCAACATCACCGCTGGTAAGATACTCGATCGCATCAAATTTATACAAACTTGCTACGATAGCCTTGAGATACGCGTTAGCGATCTTGAGGAGCAGCGTGGCGAGAGAACCGTAGGATTTACGCCGGACTGGGAACCAGAGGGCGGGGAGACCGAGCAGTGATTTTTTTAAACGCTTGTATAGTTATGTTGGGTATGCTTATATTACCTTTGGGTTTTGTGTGCGGACCTCTGTTGCTACTAGGTGATCCAGATATACTTTATGTCACTGCTATTGGGTCTTATGTGATAGGCGTTATAATTATTGTATACGAAGAATATGCAGCAAAAAATAAAGGGGACGAGGAGTGGAAGTGGAGACCATGAAACCAGGGCGAGAGTTGGATGCGTTAGTAGCAGAGAAGGTTTTTGCCAAACCTGGTTTACTATGTATTTGTGAGAATCCTAGATTTAGTGGAGACCCTTGGACTGGAGATCCTTTAACTATATATCATTGTGTTAAATGTCGTAAATCAGCAGATTTTCCTTGCTACTCAACCAACATCGCAGCAGCTTGGGAGGTTGTGGAGAGGTTTGAAGATAGTGGATTTTTGTTAACGAAAGTACCTAATACAGAGGAATTAAACCCATTTTATACGGCTATATTTGCTCAAAAGTTTTGTTGCTTTGGAGAAACAGCTGCCCACGCCATATGCCTAGCGGCGCTTGCGACGGCTGACGTTGAGCTCAGCACACCAGAAAGCTCCGATGACAAGCCCGGTTAAAGCACCGCAGATATGGGCCCAGTAACCTACCCCCCCACCTCCAAAACGCGTAACATAGAAGATTTGCATAGCTAGCGCTAGCCCGATCCAGAGCGAGCCCTCCATACGCTTGTGCGGTTGCTGGCTAAAGAGCAGCGTAGCTGCGGTGAACACGCCAAAAGCTGAGCCCGAACTGCCGATAATACCCGGGCTGAAAGGGACCGCGAGCCACTGGCCTAAGGCAGCCACGACGCCTGCTGTAAAGTATAGGTAGATGAAACGCCACGCCCCCACTTTGTACTGCAGGTAGACTGCATAGGGTACCATAAACATATAGTTGCCTAGCAAGTGTTGTAGGTTGTTATGATCTAATTGGTAGGTGAAAAGGTTGAGAAGAAACTTCCAGCTAGGGAACTCAGCCCACACGGCTGCTGTTAGTTGAGGGGGTATGAAGAGTAGTTGGAGAGCAACAATAAAAAAAACTGTTATAGCCACCCTACCCACCACTTGGTGAGAAATCCGACTAGCACTACGCCTGAAGCTACGCCGCCAGAGATGCCCGCCACGCGTAGCTTGAGGGCGCCAAGCTCTTTACGTATCTCTGTATATTGCTTAGCAGTATCAAGATTATGCTGCGTAGACATCGCTTCGAGCACGGCTAAGCGCTTATCAATATCATGTAGTAGTTGGTCGCTCATGCCTATTTTTTCTTCTTAGGAAACCAGGAAGCCGCTTTCTTAGCATAACGTTCCGCGTAGTCAAACGCTTTATCATCCCACTTCCACGGCGTATAGCGCGCGAAGATTTTAAAACCACCTACGATCGCGAGAAACGCTTCCAGAGCTTCTCCAGCATGACTAAAATACTCCATTTTAACTCTCCTTCATTATAAAGCCGCTTAAAACGACTTACTGCGAAATTAGGGCAGGTTTTTTTATCTGTAAACTCGTTGTGTCCATACACGTTAGCTTCTGGGTAAACTCGTTGTAGGGATAAGAGCAACGCTTCGAGCGATCTGAACTGAGCGCTACAAAAGCGCATATCGCCAGCAAGACAGATACCAATAGAGTTAGTATTCTGCCCGCGTACATGCGCGCCAACCTCTTCCACATAGCGACCTCCTTCTATAAGCCCGTTCTTTCGTATAAAGTAGTGATAGCCTATGCTATCCCAGCCCCTAGCTCGATGCCAGCCGTCGATCATCTTAGCTGTTTGGTTCTTGGCATCAGACGCGCTACAGTGCAAGATGATCTTGTCGATAGCACGCATGCTACTCTCGCCCAAAGGCCTTATTTATCCGCTCGATCTCTTGACGCTGCCGCTCCTCACGAACCGGCTTCGTAGCTGTAGGCCCTAGGAGCACACCTATCGCCTTATCAATCCCTCGTATGTCAACCTCTTCTTGCCCTACAGTATAATAACCATCACGAGCTGCTTCGATTCCCTCTAACGTGTTAAATATTTGAGCTCCGCCGGGCAGCAGCCTAGTCGCCTTCTTAAGAGCTCTCTTACGCGCAGCCGCTGAAACATCCTCATCTTCGGCTAGCAGCGATCGCATGAGATTAGCAAAAAAGCTATTGCCAGCCCTATCAGGCGCTATCAGCCCCTCAGCTTCCTCACTTAAGAGCTGCACGGTGGGAGAGGGGACGCGCGCCTTGCCCCCGAAGAACGCAGAGCCAACTACGGGTATAAAACCTAGCACGGTCTCACGCGCCGCTGCTAAGGCTGCTCCTGGCGTAGCTTCCTCTGGCAAGCGAACTGAGAAGGGTGTGGGCAACCCTATAGCATCATAAATTTGGTTTGTAGCTATCATCGAGCCTACCAGCTTCATCGTCTCACGCACGCGACCGGTGCTCTGCATTTCAGCTATAACACGAGGGTCTCGTATCAGCAAGTTCCACAGGTTAAAAGCAAACGTTTGAAAGGGTAGAACCGCTCGGCCCTTGCGTCCGCGTAAGATCTCCGCTTTCATAAACTGCTGGTAGTTAGCGTGCAGCATGCGGCCGATATCATCGCCGAACTTGACAGCTGCCTGGTCTGATAAGCCCATCCGCTTAGCTCGCTCAAAGCCTGCATACCAACTGGCGCGCGCCACGTAACGATCGGTATACTCAAGAGCTGCGCCTAGAAACTTGTCAAACTTACGAAAGGTCTGCCTGCCTATAGGGACTAACTCGTCCTGAATAGTGCGGCCGGTTAAGAAGTTTGAAGCTCTAAATAATTTTTGTGGGGGGTTTACCGTACCACGTGCTAAGCCCTTAAACATAGGCCCGAAGCCAGTTAAGGCGCCGGTAGCTATGATCTGGGAGGGCTGCTGAGCAGAGACACGTAGGCTCATCCCTATCACGCCGCGAGTAAAGAAGCCTGAGAGGGTTTCAAGAAAGCGTAGCGGGCGATCTAGACCTGCCTGTATGATAGCTGCATCAGTCGGGTCTAGCCCCCCCAACACAGGCCCCTCAACCCATTTATCCATCGCTCTACGCAGGTTAGGGGGTAAAAACTTGTTGCGCGATTGTACCTCAACGGCAGCTCGCGTCATGTGGATGCGGCGCATCGCAGGACCTACGTAAGCGTCTAGAGCGCCAAACAGGTCTTGCTTAAACGCGTCTCCTAGCCGCTGCTTCTCAAATCTAAAGGTCGATTTGACCTTCCTACCGAACTTGGAGATCTCTTCAAGCGCTTTATCAGAGCCTGGCTTAATCCCCATGCGCTGCAAAAAATTCAACTCCTGAATATGCGTGATATAGTCTTGTCGTTTCCTAACAACAGGGAACCCGTTTGCCCGGTTAACCTGGTTAATTTGGTCAAGCAGGTCGCTATACGTTTTCTTGGTAAAATTAACGAATTCGCGCTCGGGCTGGGTTAGAACCTCGGTCGAGATGCGCCCCTCACCTGCTTGAAACATAAGGCGCTGTCGTACAGGGTCACTTGAGATTCCCAGTTGCTTAGCCTTACCTGCTATCTGCTGCCTAAGCGCGGCCTCGCTCTGAAGCCTAGTGCGATTCGCGTTTTCAACTGGCTCGATGATCAAGCGCCGCAGCCTGCCCCTCATCTTACCCTCAGCTTGCTGTATAAGACGAATAGGATCGCGAGACGTTAAGAGCCCTGCAGCTCTCCTGTCAACATCAGCAACACTCATTAGGAAGTTGATCTCTTCGGGGGGAATTACGATGCCTCTAGAGCTTAGGGTTTGCTCGAACAGAGGGATATCGCGCCCAGCGTGCCTGATAGTCTGCTTCCCAAAAGCTTCTTTAGCCTCTTGAAGCGCTTGAAACCCCTTGCCTTGTAGCACGTCTTGGGTTCGTACCTGCAGCTGCTCACGTTCAAACGTCAGCTTAGCTGCTCGTTGAATCGCTTTCTTTCGAGCACGAGGGTTAATAGCCTTAACCTCTGCTCTAGCGATCTCGCGCGCGATGGCAGCTTCGTTGCGTTCTAAAATACGGTTAAGCCGCTTAGCTTGGCTAACCTCACTTGAGGTAAGCTTCGTAGCAGCTACCGCTTCAGCCTCTAGGCTGGCTGCAAACTTCTTCTTAGCTCCGATCTTAGCGATACGTTTAGCTCTAAACGCCTTCTTGACCTGCCGTGCTAACGGCGAGAACAGGGGAAACGCAACTGCTCCAAACGCGCCGGTTACCGCGCCCGCTACGAGCACATCGCCCGGTATAAACTCGCCCTCTTGAAATTGTTGTAGCCCCTCGGCAGCAGCTCCGAACGTGCCTAGCTCAACGCCTCCTCGGGTCACACGCTCGGCCTGACGTATGACAAAGTTGCGTCTCGCAGCTGCTTTGGTAAGCCCGATCGCTTTAGCCACGGTTTTGCCAGCTCGTATGAAGTTGCCCCCTCCTATGAGCAGAGGGGCTTCTCGGACGACTAGCTTGACTAGATCATCGGTAACAGTTTTGGGGGTAAATTCGGTATCAGCGAGAGCGTCGGCGATGGTCTCAGCGCCTGTAAACGTAGCTCCGATAGAGGCTAGCGGGCCCCCACGTAGCTCCTTAACAGCAGGGAACGCCTTCGCGATGCCCGCTAAGGGGGCTACAAGGGCCTTCACGCCGCTCTGAGCTGCCTCTAGAGGGCTAGAGGCCTGTATGTCTTCAGCGACGTCTGTAGCGGCCTTCTCGAGCACGGAGAGCACGCCTGGGCCGATGTCGCGTGGGGGACCAGCGGGTGAGATGGTAGCTCTGGGCTCGCCAGGCTGTATGAACAGCTGGCGTCCAGGGATAGCGATTGGACTCTGGGCTTGAGGGGGTTCTGCGGCTACGGGGGGAGGGGCAGCTTGCGGAGAGGGCCCTAGTTCCTGTAGGAGCTCCTCATCTGAGAGCTTCTCGACCGGCGAGGCCTTATCGAGCTCTCGTAGCAGTTCCTCGTCACTTAATTTCTTCAGGTCGGCCATCGCTTAGCGTAGACCTCGCCTTCTAGCCTCTTCTTCTAGTTCCTCTTGGCTAAACTTGGGCGATTTAGCCGCAGGTTTAGCTGCTTCTGGCGTAGGGCGCAAGCGCTCACGCTGCTGCTGAATTCGAGCACGCCCGGCCTCTACTTCCTGCTGCTCACGCAGCGCCTCAGGCGTTGCTATGATCGAGGGGATCGCATCAATAACTTGTTCTTTAGTAGGTTCCTGAGCTCCTATGCCTAGAAAGCCGCCTGTTGTCAGCTGTTGACTAGCTCGGCGTAAATTGTTCTTAGCTGCTACCGCTTCGCCGCGAGTTAAGCCTAGCTCTCCTGCGAACTTTTTGTTTGACATAGCTAGCAACTCAGCAACTGTTTTGGACGATTGGGTCAGGCGTTTTTGAAAATCAAAAGCTTGTTTTGCAAGGGGAACATCTTTAAAACCCTTTTGCGCAATCTTTAGTGCCCTCTCAGCCTCGCTGATAGCGCGGCGCTCGGAAGAGCTCTGCCGGTCAACCGCCTTCTGGGCGCCTATAAACGCTTGCCTAAATTTGCCCTGTTCAAACGTGCGGCGAACGAGCTTGCGTTCCGCTGGGTCTAGGACGCGCGCGCTAAACTTTTCAAAGCTAGGCCCTACGTCTTGTAAAAACGTTTGTTCTTCAGCTTCAGCTTCCGCGTTCTCTTGCGCTTTACGCTGCCGGTCAGCTTGCTTCTGGATAACGTTTAGCGACTCGCGAGGCTTAAGGCCGGCTGCGGATAAGCTTTGAAAGGTTTGCTGCTGTTGCTGTGGGACGAACTGGCCTAGGAGTTGCTGGCGTTGAGCGAGCTGCTGCTTCTTTAACTCCAACTCCTGACGCTTTTGAGCGCCCGCAGGATCAAAAAAGTCTCCTGCGCCAACCGCGGTACCCAAAAGCTGAACTAGCGTAGCTTCCTGTGGGCTCGCTTGCCCGATAAGTTTAAGTATCAAGGGGCCTATTTGCGATGGCGAATCCGCCTGGGGGCTCTGCAAGTTCTCTAATAGATTAGGTTGGTTTTTCTTTGACTCATCTGCCATGAATTACTCCTATTTACCGCCAAAAAGTCCTGAAGTTCCCGGTTGTTGAGTAGTTTTAGTTGTAGTTCCCTGTGCTTGGCCAGTTCTTAGTAGGGCTTGTAGTAAGCCACCTGCAGAAGCTAAGCCTGCGCCCTGGAAGCCGCCCGCTTGCCCAAGAGCTAATCGCTGAGCTTGGGCCTGCTGTATAAGCGCTTGATTAGCCGCTTGCTGCGTAGCCAAAAGCTGCCTATTTTGTACCGCCTGGCGTCCGGTCTGTTCTCGAGATGCCTGAAATAGCAGCGGATTTTGCTGCAACGCCGACTGTGTAGCAAGTTGCGCTTGTAGGGCACGTGATACTCCTGGTGCCCCTCTAAACTGACTAGAAACTTCTTGACGTCGGCGTCCTGCCTGCGCTAGCACTCCCTGTCGACCTTGAGCTACGAGCGCCTGCGCGCGAGGATCGAGTGCCTCGCCAAATTGAGCTTGGCTGATTTGCCCAAGCTGAGGCACGTTTGCGAGAGCCTGCTGCTGTAGAGCCTGCTGCTGCTGCTGAAATTGGCCAACTTGTCCCTGTAAACCCTGCTGAGCTTGCTGAATACTAGCCTGATCTTGTGGCCTAAATTGAGTTTGTTGCTGGGTTGAAGGGCCAGCGCCTCCGCGCGTTCCAAAGAGAGCTTCTCGTTCTTGTTGAAATAATGAACCCATTATATACCTCTCTGGTTTCTAAAATCAAATCCTAGTAACGTCGGCAATTGAGGTTGCGAAGGCGATCCTAGTGAGGCACCTGCCTGCGATGGGGCTGCAAACTGCTGTTGAGCGGTTGCCCCTGGGTTAAAAGGTGCTGGCTGCAGCGAGCTAAAATTTCCCCCTTGTGCGGGCGCTTGAACAGGCGAAGGAGCAGAACCAAAATTTGAAACGCCCCCCTCCTGACCTTTTCCTGCGCCGAAAATAGAATCCTCGCCGATTAAGAAAGGGCTTATATCTATTCCAGCAGCGGTATTAGCCGCCCCTTGTTTTTGTTGTTGAGCTTGATTAGCTGCTTGATTAGCTTGAATTAGTGCTGGTATTGCGGCTGCCATCCCATTCCTCCTTTAAAACTCCCATTATTACTTCGTCATATTCTTCACCGTTAACTCGGCAGGATTTTCGAAGTTTACCTTCATTTGTAAATCCATACTCTGTCAACTTTTTAATTAAAAGCTTTCGATTAGATAAAATTTTGCAGTATACTCGCCTATAGTTAAGCGTTTCAAATGCGTAGTTGACAATTGTGCTGCAAGACTGATCACTTATTAAAGATCTTAGCTTATAGTCTTCAACATCGATCAGAGCGGCAAAACCTAATGAGCGAGCATAGGGGTTGTTAGCTACGGGTTGAACAATTCCAACTATCTGATCGTTGTTTAGAATCATGTAAGAGCCTACGAACGCTTGCAGCGCGATCTGCGTATTAAACCACTGAAAGAGTGGGGGGTGATGTCTGAAAAACTCTGCCAGATCGGGCCTCTCTGCCCAAGATATGAGCAGCGGCACATGGTCTGCGGTCATCGGCGTTAAGCGTACCACGTTTTCTACCACTTTAGGTGTTTGTAGTGTTTGCATTAGTTACGTTTTCCCATTGCAATAAAATGAAAAGCTGCGTCAACGATTGTAGGCGGAATACCGGTCGTTTCATAAATTACTACATCCGTTTGCCCTGACGATGAAGCTGTAATAGTTGCAAAAAGTTCTTTAGCAGTAACGCCAGCGTTGTCAGGAGTTACTACAACTACACCTTGATCACCAAATGCAGAAGACCAAATAATCCTATATTCTCCTGTTGGAAATCCAGGCTTTCTTGCAACTGTAAAACCCTCGCCAGAAAGCTTGGTACCCGTACTACTTACAAGTCCTCTTACTATTCTAAGGGCTACGCCAGGATCATTTTGACTACTAGCAACAATTGGACTTTGATTACCAAGACTATCTTTGATAGTAATATTTTTATCTTGGCTGTTAGAAGCTGATAATTTAGGTCTAGGGGTTCCAGAGCCAAGTTCAAGTTCGTTAGTTGAAAAAGTGCCTGTTACAGATAAGGAACCTGTAGTAAGAGCACCCGTAACATCAAGATCTCCAGTGATATCTGAGTTACCGGTGACAAGAATTCCAGCACTTACGGTTAGCTGGTTACTTGCGTTAACTCCTAGTGTAGCTGAACCAGTGCCAAATAGCGTAAGCCTATCTTGAATTCGTAGCTGCTTAGGGCCATTTCGATCTAGGATCGGCCCATCATCTAACCCCATAACAAGCGCGTTATCTAGTAGTAAAGCTTTGCTGCCTACGGTGGACTTGCTAAAAATAGGGCCACCATCAACTTGTAAGCTCGGCGAGATATCCATCGTAGTGGAATCTACGAAACTAATAGCAGGGCCAGCTTGCAGCGTGATCTTGCCGTCACTCCCCACGCGGTACTGCTCAACCGCAGAGCCATCCTCGTATAAAGCAAATGGCCCAGAGCCAGCGTTTTTCTGCCTAAACATCGGGACTGTAGAACTTGCTGAGGTAAAGTCAACAAAAAGCCCAGCATCTGCGTTAACTTCAGCAGCGGTGTGCGAGAGCTTGATCCCTGCCTTACCTGCTAGCAGAGCAGAGCTCTGAGTAACCTCTATGCTACCCTCATCATCAGAGTTAGAGATGTTGATAGCTTGCCCGCCGGTTGTTATCACCCAGTTGACAGGGCCGGTCATCTTACCAAAGTTGTCGTTCTGGATGCCGTCGAAGTTAGCTCCACCGCCCCCAGCCGAAGACCAGGAGCGCGTGTCACTAAAATTTGTGTTAACTTCCGATGCTTTAGCCAGCGTGCCAGCAAAGTAAGTAATAGAATGTGTTAATGTTGCCACTCTAGCTCCTTAAAATCTTAGAAGTTCAACTGTTTAAACCAAAAGGTACCAGTTGCCTTTGTAGCAGGGCTTCCGCTGCCTGTACGGGTAGTTGTAACTGCGACAATAAGCCCTGCCCCCATAAATCTGAGAGGGGTATCATTCGCATCTTTACCAAACGAGCCACCTGCAGGTATGCGAGCCGTCCAATTTGGCTTATCTGTACCTACCGTTACACCAGCAGCCGTAGCCTGATCAAATACTTGTAGAAAAACATTTGAGGCTGTGTTATTTTCTACGTAAAAACCATAGAAATTGCCTCTATCGCTTTCGAAGACCGCTTGCGCTGTTGCATCGAGGCCGTTTGGGGCCGCGTTGCCGTCATCGAAGTATTTTTGTTTTGGATTTGCACTAGAACTAGCCGTTACACTTGGAACTCCGCCCATGAAACATACTCCTTGTTGCTCGGAAGCCTATAGGCCGCCGAAGATTGAACCACTAGCCCCCCACCCCAAAAAAGTGCCGGGGGCCGCTTTGTCAGTTTGTTCGATTACGAACTGTACAAACTTTGCTTTTCGATGCGCTCTATACGTGATTTCTGCTAACGCTGGTCCTGACCATATCATGTCCTCGCCGTTGGACCAGTTCTCTTCGTCCCACTTGTCGCCAAGCGCTGGGATGGTAAACGTATCACAGAGCTCTTCATCAGGCCCTAGATCGTAGATAGAGCAAAACCTAAACGAATAAGTATCATCTGCAGCTTCAACGAAGATGCGAAGAGCTTTAAAGAGCTTGATAACAAGAGGCTCACCCATAGCATAGGGTCTAGTTACTATACGAAAGAAGATGCCACGCTCTACATCAGCGCTATCAAGATCGCTAGTGCCATCATTTAGCTTATAGTATTGGCCGTTGCCGTCTGTGTTACCAAAATAAGTTTCAAGAGAGCCATCGCTTACGTTCTCTTTTTGAAAGAACGAGCCAGGACGAATCCCAGGGTGCGTAGTACTATCGCTACCCTGAGTATAAAACGTCCATCGAAACGTAGGGTACTGTTGATAGTCGCCTACGAGTATCAGGTTGGGTTGAGCAGCAGTTAACTCTTCAAAATTTGAGATGTATACGCGCCTGTTCTTGGTATCATTAATCATAGAAAGGCGGGGCTTCCTATCAGCCGATTTAAAGTTAAAGGAGCGAATCGTAGCCTGGATGTTATTTGCTATGGGCCTAACGTTACGACCATCAGTCCCATAAACGTTATCACGACCTAAGAAGATAAGCTCGCCAAAAACTTCAGCTTGAGCAAAGTGGCTAACAGCGCCAACGGTACTCGAGATCTCACGATACAAGTAAGTAACTGGATCTTCGTTGCGCCCGATCTCTGGTAAACCTACCTCATCAAGTCGGCCTATTGAGCGCTCTTTTAAAATGATTGGTATATCGCGGCTCTTGCCCAAGCCTACGAGCGAATCTGCCTGGCCCTGAACACCCTCAACGTCTACGAAGTTGATAGCTGGGAAGCTCTCTGGCAAGCCCCCGTCTCCGCTAACAACAGAGAAGCGAACCTGGTTAATCGTACCACTAGCTACGAATAGGCGGTTACGAGCAATCATGGGAAAACGAGCCTTATCATAGCCGGTGCCTGAAAAATCGCTTAAGCGAGAGTAATCGATAGGAGCTTCGCGAAAATCTAGGGCAGCGTCGCTCTGCGAGAGCACAGCTGTCGTTGTAACATTATCTGCTATGTCTTGATCAAAAAATAAAATATTGCCACCTGGAACCGTGCGATAAATACGACGCTTAAGTTCCTCGTTTAACAGAGCAGTAGCACCGCTAGTTTGTATAACGGATAGGTCGATCTCATTACCTGCAGTATCTAAAACAAAGGTTGTGGGGGGTGACTGGGAGCTCTCTGCTATGATCCTACCTGTCTGGCTATCTTGTATAATAAAGGTGTACGAGATTACGTACGAGCCTGCTGTAAGACCACTGCTAGCAGGGCCTCCGTCAACTGCGGTAAGCGTTGCTGTGGGAGCTGCTAAGCCTAAATCACGTGTGAAAGGGGCAGAAGTTTTGCCGTTGAAAACGCCAGGAGTGTTGGTATTATCCCCATTCAGAAAAAATATGCGATCATCGTATTGTATAAAAGCCATCCGTTCTTTGCCTGTGGTAGATACTGGAGAAAGAATATCGATCACAGATCCGGGGCTTGCCCCATCTTCAATTCCTAGTTTGCCTACGCCAACATCATCAGTCCCAAAGAAAACGTTTTGTATGAGCCCCTGAGAGGTTTTAAACTCAAGAGCTTGCCTAATAGAAACGCTTCCTACCCAAGGGGTTGCGAGCTGTTTCGTAAACCCGTTACGCTTAGTATAGCCGCCTGTAGTACCAAGATTAGTATTCTTAGCCTCGCGTGTAAAACCCGCAGTGAGCATGCTGACAGGACTAGTAGTATCTAGTCCCTTTGCATCAGTATACTCAAATTCCTCTACGTAATTACGCGTGGACATCGCTATCCTTATTAAAAGTGATCAAAATCTGACAGAAAACCTAGCAGAAGCGCTTCGATGTTAGCCCCCGCCCCATCAAAGCGTGCTTCTCTTAAGCTCCTAATCCTGTCGTTCTCGGTATCTGAAAGTTGGCGCATATCATCTTGTATGTCTGATCGGATAAGCTGAGCTACCTCAGCCTTCTTTGATTCAAAACGATCATCGTTCTCACGATCTAGTACAACTGCTATAACCGCCTGTATAAAACTCTGTTGGTATCTAAAAGGCATCAAGGGCGTGTTCGATAGGGTGGTCAGCTGCGGGTTGAAAATCTTACCATCTATCTTAAGCGTACGCGTCCCAAAGGTGGGGGGGTATATGTGAATGCGATTGTCGCCTGCGGGCGTCCAAATCGAGGGGCCGCTGCTCGCGGTCCCATCATCGTTTTGGGGGTCAAAGCGGCGTATCTGGTTAAGGTCTAAGCGCTTTAACACGATGCCAGCTGTCTCATCATAGATAGTCTCAACATCGGTAGCAGCCATATAGAAACCTATGTTAGCTACTGAGAGATCATATTCGTCAGTACCCTCAGTAACTGCTAGCGACAACGCAGTTTTATGCAGAAACTGCCAATCGTGCAAGTGATAGTACCAAGCTTCTACCAAGGGCAGCGTGTTATTAACAAAGGTTATAAAATCATTAGAGGTGCTACCAACATAGCGTCTAACTCTAGCTGTAATCTCGGTTCCTGTAAATCCTGTTATTGAATCAGGCATGATCTTCCCCTATAACCTGAGGCCGCTTGTTGTTAATGTCTTTGGCCCAGTTCAACCGCTTAAAAAAACTCATTTTATCGTAGTCGCTCTCGCCTAGGCTGCTGCAACTAAATATCTTACGCGCGTGGGCAAGAGAGCAAATTTTCAGCTTAACCATACGAAGCGCGATCTTACGCCAACCGGGAGCTAGCATGCTATTGTTAACAAGGCAGAAAATATCATATTCTGGAACTTGCTCTAGGCAAACCCCGCAAATAAACTTGTCTAGCTCACCTCGCTCTGCTGCGTTTAGATAGTCTTCATGCTTATGGTTTACTGCATTCTTGTTAACGCGAGTAGTATATTTGTAAACCTCGCGTTTAGGCACCTTAATATAGATGCCGGTAATATGAAACCCCTCAGCTAACTCTTTACGCGCATCAGTCTTAACGTACAAGCCTGGATGTAATCGCCTAAGCTTTGCTTGAAAATCGCAGAGTAGCATAATCTTTCCTGATAGTCGGGGAGGCTTTCGCCTCCCCTTACTATCTATATATTCGTTGTCAGACAACGTTAATCCGCAATGGCAGAAGCCGAGCGAATATTAACAACACGTTTGCTGCCGGAATCAAGATACTTGGTAGCATAACCATTGATCTTGTAACCGACCGTAGCGAATTGATCCAAGGGATCATTAGCGCCAGCAGAGCCGTGCTTTTTAACGATGAGCTGAACAGAACGACCATCTAGTTTGACGGTAGCATAGGCTTCTTCACCGATGACGTAGTTTGAGACTACATCAGTGGTGCCGGAACCTGCATCCTCGTCCAAGGTCATCTTATCAGAGACCAAAAGACGCATTCCATACATGCGACCGAACTCGCCGTTCATCAGCTTTTGCTGAGAAGGCATAGTGCGTTTATTTATGTCTAGCCAAGCTCCTGCGTTCTGATCCGACTTGAGATCGAATTCAGCAAAAGGATGCACGACTGCGACATAATCACCACTCTCATGCGGGCCGATAAAATCCGCTTTTTGAGTGATAGTAGCTTCGATCAACTCGATATGATCAAGCACGTCTGCAGAAGTAATCGCAGCATCGTTCGCAGCGTTGTTAACGCGTTGAACAGCCGCTTGTGATTCAACCTCAGCAACGATTAGAGATTCAATGGTTTTTGCACCGTTGAAACCAAATCGAATAGCCAGGTTCTTTAAGACAGGATCAATAGCCAAGTCAGTCAGCCTATCTGAGACTTTGGTAAATTGACCATATTGCTTGATCTGTGACGTGATCTGTGTAGTTGTAAAACCCACTTCACTAGGTGGTGTACCTTCCGATAGCTCGTTAATTGCCGCCGTATCCGAGAAGTCAGGTGAACTGTTACTTCCAGACATAGGACTGTATCTTAACCAACGTATGGTATCTCCAAGACCTTTAGGCATGCGTTGCTGCTTGCCAAGGGGTTGAAGTACAAGACGAGGTTCAAGAACACTGAGCAACTTCCGCTCGTAATACGAGTGTAAGCCAGCGGGGTTGGTACTAATAGTTGAAACAGCCATTAGTTAACTCCCTTACTCATCGGCCTCCCCATACAATTGTTCCAATTCTTCGATCGATAAATCGTTCAAATTCTTGGTACTTTCGCCGTCCGAATTTGATGTTTCGGATTGGGAACGCCGTTTCTCTTCATCCACAGACAGACCATCCGTCTGGGACTTGGTAACAGCTTGCTTAGTGTAGTAATCGATATCCATCCCTTTCGAGACAAGATCAAGTATTTGAAGCGCGTGAACAGAGTTCAAGTGCTCGGGTTTGATTAGATATCCATACTGCTGATAAGCACGCTGCATCTGAGGCTCTCTTCTAGCATAGTCAGAATTATCCTTACGCTGGGTGTTATACCATTCGTTTGCATCAAAGGCACGCTGCTGCATAACTTGCGCTACGTTCTGTTGTTCCGCCATCTGTCGCTGTGCTTGGATGGCTTCTTTAATAGCCGCCTTTGGATCTTCATCGAATTTGGTATCAAACGCAGATAAAGGGTCCTGCTCTTGCGTAGGTTGAAACGCCTGCTGAGGAGGGGTTTGTATTGGACTTGCTTGTTGCATAGAGCTTCGCTCTGCGAGTCTCCACTTTTCTTCAAACGCCTCCCGCTCCTTTCGGGTAGTACCCAGTTCGGTGCGAAGCCGCCCGGTATCTTTTTCAAGTTCTGTATAAGCTTGAATAAGCTCCATTGACGATTTCCCGACAAACTTCTCGGGTATTTCTCCTTCAGCTACTACAGGTTGTTCTTGAGAGGAATCCTCAAGGGCCTGTTGAGAGTTTTCGAAACTCTCTTCTTCAGAGGCTACCTGCTGCGCGGTAGTTTGCTCGTCTTGTGCCATGCTTTACTCCTTGTATGGGTTAGTCCTGAGTTTCAGGGGCCCGTTGTTGTAAATTTCTGGCCGTAAAAATGTGATGCTCTACGAACACCATTACGTTGCTATAAGCCTTAATAGCTTCCTGCAAACGTTTAACTTGATCAAAATCTGTTGAACCTACTAAAAGGTCTCTGTATTTTACGATGTGGTCGGTTAAGAACGTCTCAACTAACCCCCACCCTTCAGTACCTTTCATGTTCTCTAAGCTTTTACCCGCAGAGATTTCAGCTTTGATTTGGTCTTCTTCTCGCTGATCTTTCCACGCTTCTTCGGTTTCCCCGGTCTCAAAATCATAAGGTCTAATTTCTTCGTTCGCGTATAGTGTCATTATTTTCGACCTTGTTTTTTGGGTTTGCGTTTTGTTTTACTTAATGCCTGTTTTAATTGTGCAAAAGTCATTTCTTGTGGATTGCGAATTCCAAGTGTTCGAGCTTTTTCAATTTGACGTCGCTTTTGTTCAACAGCCTTTTTAAAGGAGTTAGCGCTAGATGAACGTTCAGGGTTTGATACTTTCTTACGAAAATCCCTGCTCCTTTGACGTAATTTTAATTGTCTTTCATGTCCTTCAACTGTTCTTCGAATAAGCCCCCCTACTTCAACTTTAGGATCATCGGAATTTGCTCTTACTATTTGTTTTCTTGGATTTTTGGGGTGATCTGCCATTATTATTCTCCTATACCAAGATTTTCTTGGGTATCTAAAATAGGTTGAACTTGAGGGGCAGCTCCTGCAACGTTAGGTTGCGGAGCGTTTTGTCCCTGCGCAGCGTTGACCGCTTGTTCCTGAGCTAGCTGCTGCTGTTGTATGGCAGCTCGCTCCTCATCGTCACGCACGAACTTCTTAGTTTGGCGCCCGATAAGCGGCCTTAAGAGAGCCTCTAGAAGCACATCTGCCTTAACGGTGCCAGGTTGAGAACTCTCAAAGGCTTGAATTATCTGAGCTACGCCCTGCAGCTTCTGTAACTGGCCCTCAGGGCCTCCTGTGTCGAGCGTAGTCTTAACAATAAAGTCGAACTTGCGGAAGAACGCATCAGTAGGTAGCGTTTCAAAAGGGTTGGGTGCGTTGGGGTCTGATACCCGAACCCACTTATCCTTAGTTACGAACTGGCGGTTAGTCATAAGCATGATCCAAGCTACTCGTTTGTAGAATAGATCGCTTAGCATCCTAGCCTTTAAACTTATACGCGCGCCTGAGAAGCTCTGGATAAAGTTAACGCCGGTTGCTGAGCGCCCAAACTGCTTGCCTAGCTGGCTGATAGCAGGAGCAGCGTTGACTAGAGCCGTAGTATTTTGGATGTCCTGTTGAATCTCCTGCATCTCTCGTAGAGAGCCATTAGAGGGGTCAGGGATCTGCAGCGGCTTGATACCACTCATATCGTTTGTCCAAATTATCCCGTTAGGCCTAGAATAGAGCGCTTTGCTGTTGATACTCGAAGCTCGATCGACAAGCCACATAGGGTTGACAGAGAGGTTGATATTATCTAGACGCGCGTTGCGAAGAGTGTTGGCTTCTTTAATAAGAGTGCGAACAGCTAGCAACTCAGGGATACCATAAAACTCGTTTGGTCGAATATAGTTGGGGCAAGCAACGAAAGGTTTGAATTTATAGTCATAAAAATTCTCTTCAATTCGTATAACTACATCGCCATTTGCAATTGTAATAATGTATTCTTCGAATTTACCCTCACCCTTAGGATCATATAAACCCCAGTATTCCCAAATCTCTATCTTACCAGGATCTTTGATACCACTATGTGGGTTATCTTGAAGATGCTCAAAGTCTTCCTTGAAATTATCGTTAAAGAAGAAGGGTGGAGACCAGGCATTAGGGCCTTTAGCTGAAACGCTACGCTCAGCTTGATCCAAGTTTCTATATTTTATCTTCGATCGTCTTAGAGAATTTATCGTTTTGAACATGCGATGTACGCAACCGCGCATGTCCTTAATATTTCCGGGGGTTCGCACTTGCCAGTCAGGGTAGAAATCATAGATGGGGATATTTTCAAGATCTGGTCCATCCTTTTCTCTCTCGGTTACAGGGAATTTAATTTGCTTAGGTTCACCGGTTCTAGGATCAATTTTCATTTCCCTACGAACGGTTTTAATTTCTTTAAAAACATAGGGTACCTTAGCAAAGGCAGTACCATCTAGTAGCATAGACTTCTTGAAACCAGCTGCCTTAGATTGAAAATCCATCTCTTCATATTGATGGGTATGAAAATCGGTTATCAGATCTTCCCACTTAGCATCTTGATAATCTTGACCTTGGAATTGGACTGGAGAACCCCCCCTAAAGAAGATGTCCATGATTTGGGGAAGCTGAGTTTCAATAATAGTAAAACCAAAAGGCAACTTAAGATTAGCGCGCTGTATAATAGATTTGCTGTTCGTGTGCCAATTCTCATATAGTTCCCTGGACTGTCGAGCTAGGATCAGATGACGCTCACGATAGGTACTAGAGCGCTCCATAAAATCTCTAATCATACGGACAGCGCGGCGGTCTTCTTGTACTTCTTTTACATCATGCTTACGATGCTCAAAAGGTTCGGCATGATGGCCTACGGTTCCAGAAGTAGAAGTATGATGTGGCATTAATGGCCTCCAACGGCAAAACCGGTTTCAGGATCGTATTCAATTTCAGAGGGGGTTAGATCGTAGCGGCTTCTAGGATCTTCGTTTGCAACTCGCCGCGTGGTATCCATTTCCTCAGTAAAACAGGCGGCCATAACCAAATCGTCATGCGAGTTAGCAGAGGCCTCACGACGCACGCCTCTACCAGCAACCTTGCTTGAGATCTGTACAAACGTTGACATTTCGGAGATGAGTTCTTTATCAAGTATGATAACCTTATTTTCCTTAGCAGCGGTGTTAAGCTTCTCAGTAACTAAAATCTTGTTTTGAGCAGAGGTCATAAACCCTACTTTTTTGGTAGGTCGGTTGTTAACCTCATCTATAGCTGAACGCTTATAGAGGTTTCGGTAACCTAGGTCTTTCGTTAGCACGTGTAATACAACGTGGCCATGGTTATTAGCCTCTACGCAGATCCACGCTTTATTATAAAACTTAGCCAACTTGAAAAGCTCTTTAGCAAAATCAGAAGGGATCAGATCACCCCAGAGACGGGCTACGAGCTTGTTAGTTTTCTGGTCTTTGACGTAGGCTGCTCCACGATCGCGTCCTACACCCCCACTTGGATCAGCTCCTATGACATAGGTGTGAGAGGGGTCAGGCTCTTCCCAGATGCTGATACAACCCTTGCGATCATCTAAGATCTCCATAGTCTTGCCATCTGAGATCAGATGCCCTGAAAAGACAGGGTCTCGCGTGTTGCGATCTTGCATGCGTAAGGTAGTACTAGGAAACACTGAGGATTCGCCGGTTAAGAAACAATCGATATCGTTTGTAGGGTATTCGTTTTCAAAGCGTTCTATGCTACCTTCACACTTGGTGTCGATACACCAGCGTCTCCAGAATAGATGCGCTTTAGTAATCTTATTACGATAGCTTTGTATAAGTTGCTCTTCCTCAACAGACCACTTAACTTCTTCTGGAAAATCCCACTTGTCATAGTCTTCAGGATAGTGCTTGTACCAGGGGATGAAGTAGCCTTTAAAGGGAGCTAACTTTCCCTTGGTCTTGTGGGCTCGCCAGAGTCGGTAAAACTCACCAGCTCGTCCGTGTGCTGTAGATTCGAAGGTGATCTCGCCGTTGTCTGGGACGCCGTTGATAGAGCCGACGAGTCGGTCGCCCTCGATACGCGCAGCCTCCGACACGTGTAAGAAGTGGAGTGTTTTCCCCCGGAAGTCATGCATGACCAGGATAGAGGACTCAAGGGGTCTCCCCAAACCGTCGTTTTTAAAAGACAAGGACGTGGCACTATCAGCATTTTGCACAGGTTTATAAAGGTGACCCCAATCCCTCGTAAAGTAATTATAGCAAAACTTAGTAATATCGTTGAAAATACTTTTAACAGTATGAAGTTTATGGCAAAGAATTCCGCTCCGCGAGTTCGCTTCCCAGAGGGCGTAGTCAAGGGCCCGAATGCAATTGAGTGTAGTAAAACCAACTTGACGGCATTTAAGGATGATGTTGCGCTTGTCCTTAGTAGCCAGATACTTTTCCTGAGGTCCGTTTGGGACGAAGAAGACTGCTTGTTTAGTGAGTTTATCTTGAACACGATAGAGATTCCTTATCCTTTCCTCATGACCTAACTCGAGCATAGCGTTACGGAAGGCAAGTTTGCCCCTCAACTCACCTTCCGCTTCTGCTATCTTTAAGACCTTTTCGTAAGCTGCTTTAAATTTTTCAGTAAAGTGTTCCATTACCACGAACTAAGCGTTGAACGCTTCCATATATCATCTGCTACACAAACATATAAATAACTGCTATCCCAACAAATTTGTCCCTTTTTACCTATAGCAGATGCAGATGCAGGAGTATCTGCATTTTCTATAAATATTCGATCTGAGTTACTGCGAATCGCGCATAAAAATGAAAGAGCATCAGCACCAGTATAGGTATGTACATCATCAGAAAGCTCTGCATCTCCAGAAGTTATAGCAGTTTGAACACCGGTGTTACTACGCCAATGAAGATCCTCTGTTTCTGGAATTTCATATACGTCATCATCAGGGAAATAACGCCCTGCCCACGTTTTCTCTGAGCCCGACACATTCTTTATTTTCTTAACAACTGCCATTAATTAACTTCCACCTGTACCAACAGTATCATCACGAACTCGAACAACGACGTCAAGTTCAATTGAATTTGGATCAGTACCTGGTGTTACTTTTCTAGCAAAAATATGCAACGTATCTCCAACGTCGAGTGCAAAAATCGCTGAGTTTTGTGTTCTAAAAAATAGTTGTTTATCACGAATACTTTCCGTATAAACTAATTCTGTAGCAGTAATTCCGTTAACATAAAACTCAAGATCAATATCTGTTAATAGCGTTTTGTTAATATAAACAAGCCCGATACAATCCTGGTTAAAACCTGAAGCCCAGGGAACTGTATCAGTTGACTCATTCGAATTACCCTTTGAAAGCCACTTATTTGTTGCGTTACCAGCCAAAGAAAAGGATACGAGGTAAGAACGACCCTCTGTCGTTCCTGCCCCAGTATCTTCTAAATTTCTCTCTTCCCCAGCATCGTTGATCCGATGTGCTACACCATTCTTGATATAAAGTTTGGCTTGCCCAGATGGCGGGGTAGCAGGAGCAGATCCCAAGCTATCCATTTCGATCTCTGCGATATCAAATAGCTTATCATCATCAAAACCTGCTTTATTGCCCATCTATTAATCACTTTCTAAATATCGACAGTGAATCTTCCACTCGTAAGTCTCAGCTGCGAGCCCTGTTACATCGACTCTTAGATCATTTCCAGTGACGTTAAAGTTTACGTCTAGCCCAGCTGTAGCAGAGGTTTTAAAATGCTGCTTCTGCGGACCCTGAATAGTAGCGGACCCAGCTGCAGCTCTGAAAGCACATGCCTCAAGTCTCCAAGAAGCACGTGATTCAGCTCCACCATCTGATCTACGAGCTACCACGATGATCTCAGCGTTGTAAGCTGTATCGTCAAGTAGCGTAAGAACGGTGATGTTTGTTGGCGTTGCATCTGTAGTCTGCTGTGTCTTTTGATCCCATCGAAGATCGCCGTGCCTAAAGATTGAGCCATCGATAACTTTGACTTCGCCCTTAGTTGCGTTCGCTGTAGACTTAAGTTCAAGA
>SDBT01001375.1_pt1 | contig 42702 bp, 41 predicted proteins | sample 2277101 | NCBI WGS metagenome assembly SDBT01 (sample SAMN10404973, study PRJNA504765) | marine sediment metagenome | isolation source: marine sediment core GS10_PC15, 103 cmbsf | place: Arctic Ocean: Southern Knipovich Ridge | collected 2010 | reverse complement strand
ACATCCTTAAGGGTGGGTGCCATGGATAGCTTTGAGTGTCGGACAAATAACGAATAAGCCAGATACCCAAAGTGATATATCACGCTGAGCGTAAACAGAAGCCCGAAGGCACGGTGAATTAGCTGGGTATATTCAATCCCCCCCAGACTCAGGATAACCCACTCCCCCCAGGGGGCAGTATAGAATCTCTGGACGAGGCCTGTTAAGGCTAATACGGAGAAGGAGACCATGAGCACAGCATGTTCCACTCGCTGGCCGATACTGAACCGGATGAAATAATCCGGTGCGCTTTTGCCTGCGGTAGCCTCCTTCTCTGAGAACTCTGAAGTGGCCATCGTAGCCTCCGTCCTACTTAATTTGTTATCGCTTTGTTATCATTCGCCACAGGTCGAGCAGAATATGTATGGAGATCCCGACCACTATAAACGGGATGAGTAACCTGTAGAACCACCTGACGAAGAATACCAGAGGAGCTTTGTCGATACTGGGCTCATAGTGAGATAGCCAGGCACTAGGGAAGTTCACTGTAGCCTTAGGGTGACACTTACGGCAGGTGTCAACCAAGTTGGCTTTTATCACTGGGGAGTCAGGACTGTCAACCTTCTGAATATCATGGATACCATGGCAATCGGTACAGATTGCCTCATCAACCCAGATATCCTCACTCTGTTTCCCAGCCAAAGCCGTTGTCCGCCCATGGAAATCCTTAAGATAGGTCTTTACTACATTGGTTGAAATACCATACTTTTGCATTAGGCTCTCATTGTTATGACAGTTACTGCATAGTTCCACGGATTCGAGGCGGAAGGCGGCTGTTCGTGGGTCTTCAATAGTATGGGATGTGTGACAATCACTACACACTGGGGCATCATTATTGGCTTCCTCAATTACCGTCTTTCCATGGACACTATCAGCATACATCTGGGAGATATTCTGGTGGCACTCGGAACAGATCTCTAACTGGGCGATATTGTACTCTCTCTGGCTGGAAATCTCCCTTTCGGGGTGAGGATAGGTAGCGATAGAGCTATGGCAATCTGTACATAACAGCTTATCACCGTGGATGGAAGTGGTGAATGCCTTGGGGTTGACATAAAGTGAGTGACTTTCACCAGTGGCAAGAGTCATGCTGAAGTCAGGCTGGCCATGGCAGCTCAAGCAGGCGTTCGCTGGCAATGACGCGGCAAGAGAAGAATGACAGCTGAGACAGGAGTCTTCATCGAAGGTAGCATGGCTCGAGGGTGTCGGTTTTATACCTTGGGCATCGTGACAGCTCAGGCATTGCTCGTAACCGGATGTAGCGTGTGGAATCTGCGGCGCATCAGGGTCGGCTTTTACTAACGGGGAATAGAGTACTGTGGCCAGCACAGCCGTTACCACCAGCACTATAGTCCATCCCCAAAACCTTCTCAAGAGTTAAATCCTCCTGGCTCAACCTGTCAATACAGAATTCACTTAGCCGAAGTCACCAAGCCTTCGTATAATCGTGTCACTTAGGGGGTTACCTGCTACTATGAGCAATGACCTTTGTCACAGGCGTAGGTGCTATCATCATCTTGTTTTTTCGCCCTAGAGAACCTATTTCCCTCCTTGCTGCCTCTGCCCAGCTATCTCCTGCTCGATCCCGGTTAATGTTGATGCCGTAAGATCAGCTGGTTCTTCTTCGTTATCACTATCGTCATTTTTGAGCACTAGGCACAATTTGCTTCGCAATATCGCTATCCCATATAAGCTCGGCGACCTGTGTGATGTTGCCTTGGCTATCTCTGATAGGTGAGGCAAGTATGTTGACAAGTCTTTTCCTGCCTTTACCCTCAAGTTGGCTTTCATGATAATGGGTTACCGTTACCTTATCATTTGTCTCTAGGGCTTTCCTTACCGGACATTCACACTCGCGTGATTCGCAAGGGCTATTCCGCTTGTGAGATACCTCGAAGCAGTGTTGTCCAATTACCGTTTGCTCAAGCACTTTGTTCTGACTCGATAGAGGCGCAAGGTATTGAGTGATACAAAAGTCAAGATCAACAACTACTAATTCGCACTCCAGTCCATCAATGAGGGGTTGCAAGAATTGCCCGAGGCCCATCGCTTCGGTCCTAGCTACTTCCCGCACCACATGTGTGCCATCTCGCCTTGTGAGGTGGGCAATATCGGCTTTCAAACCGGTGACAGCAGGTTGCAGTGTCTTACGCCCGAAAATGTGCGCCCACTGTCCTATTTTGTAAGCAAGGAAACCGATAATCCCGATGATGCCAGTCAGAGGCAGAAAGATTATGAAAGCTAGACCGGCAAAAGGCCCTGCCACTACCACCACTGCTGCTGGTACTTTAAGATATTTAACCTCCGTACTTCCAGGGAGAATAAGATTATCTCTGTAAAGCTGCACATACTCCCCGGTGGTCCGCTTCAGATAAAATCCCCCCTTAACAATTTGCCCTCCATGATAGCCTGTCATTTTTAGCACCTCCTTAGGGATCTAACGATTAACCTCTGCCCTCTTCATAATGAGCATAACTATATTCATCAAATACCTACGTCCCTTTTTCTCAAACAAATCATAAATCCACCCTACTTTAATGATAAAATAGCCCTGATAGTTTGTGAATAGAGCCATAATACTAATTTAATGGCTCATATCCTGATACAACCTGGAACAAAAAAGACACTATCCTAAGATAGTATCTTGATACTAGTTGGCGTTGGTTGTTCTGTTATCGGTCTATAGGGGACATCAGAGGTCTATTATCCCCTTGCGGATGGCATATTTAACCAACTCCGTGCGGTCGCGTGCTCCAAGCTTGTCCATTAAATTGGTTCTATGAGCCTGCACCGTCCTCACACTTATGCCTAATAAGTCAGCAATCTCTTTATTTTTCTTGTCCTCAGCGATGTGCATCAATATTTCCCTTTCACGGCTGGTTAGACCCTCATAGCTGGTTTTTTCTTCTCCTCCCTTCACCCTCTGCAAATAATCCTCGACCAGCATTCGGGTAATGGAGGGATAAAGGTAGACATCACCCTGGTGAACTGCCCTTATCGCCGATATTAACTCGCTGGCAGCGGCAGTCTTCACCACGTATCCCGATGCTCCTGCTTGCAGCATCTGCGACAGGTATTGGTTAGTCTCATGAATGGTCAGAATCAGGATTTTAACCTGGGGGTATTTTTGTTTTATCTGTTTAGTAGCTTCCAGCCCACTCATTCCTGGCATTGTTATATCCATCAACACCACATCAGGCACTAATTGCTCGACTTTGGCTACTGCTTCTGCCCCATCACCTGCCTCGCCTACTATCTCAATGTCCGGCACCTTTCCCAAGAGGGACCGTATGCCCTCCCGCAGGATGAGATGGTCATCTGCCAGGAATATCCTAATCTTATTCATTAGGAATAGCCTCCTCCACCAGGGGTACCTCTACACGTAGGCGTGTTCCTTGCCCTGGTTGCGACTTAATAGTGAAAGTTCCTCCCAATAAAGTGGCTCTTTCTGCCATGCCGTGAAGGCCCAAGTTCCGCCGTATACCTTCCTCACTTAGAGCTACCTCAACATTAAAACCATTTCCGTTATCTTCCACTTGCACAATAGCCATCGAATCACTTAACTGTAGCTGCACTCTAACTTTACTCGCTTCGGCGTGCTTTACTACATTGGTTAGAGCCTCCTGGATAATCCTAAACAACATGGTTTCAGTATATGATGGTAGCTTCGTTTTGGGACCGATGACTTCGATTTTGACATCGAGCCCACGTTTTGCCAGGTAATCCTTAGCATACCAGTCTATAGCCATGGATAGTCCCAAATCGTCTAGTGAGCTGGGGCGCAGCTCTAAGGCCAGGTTGCGTATACCCCCCAGTGTCTGAATTGCTTGCTCCTTGAGAATGTTTAGTTTTTGCTTGGTATCGTGGTATCTCACGGGTAAGGTATCGGCAACAGATTCTAAATTGAGTGCTAAGGCAGCTAGAGATTGACTGGCTTCATCGTGTAGTTCTCGGGCGATTCTCCGGCGCTCTTCCTCCTGCGCTGAGATAAGCTTTTCCAGAAGTTGCTCACGGATCTTGTTCGCTTCTTCTAGTCTTTGCGCGGCTCTAGCATTCTCCACAGCAATACCCATTGCCTCCCCCATTGCCGAGAGTAAGTACACTGTTTCGGGTTCAAATTTATTAGGCAGGTAACTAGCCAGGCTCAGTGCGCCTAGCACCTTGTTTTTCCACTTCACTGGTAAGCTGATATAGGCTCGGAATTCCCGTCTCTCTCCTACCATCGTGGTGACCTGAGGACTCTCCATAGTATCATTAACGACGATTGGCTCTCCGGATTGAACTACTCGCCCGGCAATGCCTTCCCCCGGCTTCAATTTCTTGATTTCTTGGGCGTACTTTGATGATAGTCCGCGGTGAACCATAGTAACCAGTTGGCCAGCTTTCTCATCCAGCAGGTGCACCACGCCCGCTTCTATTTCCATTACCGTTAGGATCTTGGTCAAGGCATCGTTTAGTATCTTATCCAAATTGAGGGATTGACTTATGGTGGTAACAACTGCATTCAGGGCGGATAGTTCCTTGGTTCTTTGCTCTATTTTATTTTCTAGGTCTATATTCCATTCGGCTAACTCCTGACGGGAGGCTTCAAGCTCTCGGGTACGCTGCTCCACGCTTTCGGCCATTTCGTTGAAAGTCTGCGCTAGCATGCCTATTTCATCTTTTTTATCGCTGCTTGCTCTTGCCGCGTAGTCGCCTCTGGAAAGCCTCTGTGCTGATTCGGTTAATCTGGATAGAGGATTCAGAACTGTCCTCTTTAGGGCAAAGGCAAGCCCACCGCCAATAATAAGAAAGGTTAATCCCCCCAAGATACCGATGAACATAGTTTGCTGCCTTGCCTGGTTGTCCAGGGGAGTGGCATTCAGGCCAACCTTTATCGCTCCCAGAACCTTAGTCTCAGGACTATGGCAGCTCTGACATTCCAGTTTGTTGAAGACAGGAGTGATAACCCACAGTTCGCTTCGGCCGTTTTGCCTCTCGGTTCGCATAGAAGCTTCGCCTAATTGCAAGGCTTGTCGAATCTCATCAGTATCGGTTATTTTACCAATCTCAGATACCTCACTCGAAGCAGCGATCACTCCACCGGGAGAGAAGAGGACTACCTCGCTGACCATTTCCTCCTCTCTAATACGAACCATTGCCTCCTGGGTGGGCCTACGCTCACCGGTCAGCATACCCTCCTCCAGAGAGCCTTGCACGGCTCCGGCCAGTGCCATCGCCATATGCTCGAATTGGTCGACACTGGCTCTTCTCTGAAAATAGAGCATCATTCCGCCCGAGATGATGCCGATGACAAGCAGAATCACAATTACCAAAAGGGGGACTTTAATCTGGAGTTTCACCCTACTCTCCCTGCCAAATGCAGAGTCAAATACCTTGAATTCGAGCCTGGGTGGCTAGGGACAAGGTATACTTACTCCTATACCACTCACGCAATGGTAAAGCTACTTCCTAATATAAATTCTATATCAGAGGTATGGGCAAGTCAAATTGTGATTTTGGTAGGAAGTGCTATATGGGGTGATTCCCAAAGTCAGCAGTCCTGTCTTTCCATTCCCATCTCTATTCTCCATCTCCATTTTTTCCACTAATTACATTATACCAGCCAAGAGTACAGTCTCGAGATGAGATACAATGGTCTGGTGGAAGGTATTGCATCCCATGGCTAGAAGCAAGTGCACACAAAGAAGAAGAGAAACTACTCAAGAGAATGAACCGCAGTGGTTTTACCCTAGCTGATATACAACAGCTTGTAAACAAAGCCAATCAAAGATTATCCGAAGACAATTGGCAGCCATCACCAGATTAAATCAGCTCAAACATTTGCCAGGCCTATCCTAAGTCCTTTACATTGCTAACATTTTTGCTAATGAACTTCTGAGTATGAAAAGGTACAGAAAATTACTATGAGGGAGAAAACGAAGCTAAACACCAGACGAAATAGGACGCAGGATTACCATCATTAACTCGGCGGTACATCGGTCTTCTTACTTGTAATCAGGGTGTCACAGGTTTGAGACCTGCACGGCCTACGCTCGAAAAATGAAGAGGAGAACAAGACTCTTGGTCAAGTTCTCTGGGGAAGCCGAGCAGCTGGTCTTGTTTGAGTTTTAGTATATTACTGCACTATAATACTAAGGGGGCCAGGGATTCGAATCCCTGACCCCATTTTTCCGTTTAATCCCCCTCGTATCCTTCCCCTCACCAAGGAGAAGGCATGAACCGCCTATATTTTGATTTGAGCGTCTTTCCTAGATGATAGGCTGTGGGAGCCTACTTTTTGTGATTAGGTTGCACAGAACAAGCAAATGTTGTACTTATGGTGTGCTTTTCCAAGAAGGGGGTAGACATATCGTTCTACCCAAGTCCAGAAAATTGATTGCCTGCTTATATTGAGGAACGCTCATTACTGGTCAGGTTTATTTGTTTCAGGCGGCTCCCACTTACATATTCATACCTTATCGCATCATCCATAACACAGTATGTATGCCTTTCCTCTTCAGCTTTATGAAGTGCCGGTTTAAAAAGGTTCTCAGCTATAGTGATGAGGTCATCTAGCGAACTCAGTGAGATAACCGTAATCGCCTGGTCTTTAACACCTGGTAATTCTTTAACATCAACAACTAAACCTTTGTGTTTCCTCTTAGCTTGCCTAGCTTCCTTCTCTAACTTGGAGAGCGGTACTGGTTTGTAAACTATATATATTATCAGTAAATAGATGACGAAAGGTAAACTAATGGCCGCAACGACAGGGGATACAATTTTTGCCTCCCTAATTGATAGTCCAAGAAGTTTGTCAGGATTGTAAATCGCCTCCTTCCTGGTAATGGAGCCTGCTCTAGAGCTTTCCAGTTCCTCATTCCAAATTAAGGCTGACGGCCCTAATTCACCTGTCAGAATTTGGGTGAAGACTTCGTCTATTGGACCATAATCGGTGTCAGCTGTGGTGTGCACCACGGCTTTAATCGTCAGGTTGTTAGTGGGTAGTCCCAGACCTATTTCATTCCTAATTGTATCCGACAGCTTATTAAAGAAGTTAACATCCAAGGAAAAATCAACTCTGAAGCTCCCTGATTTCTGGCTGGGTGCTACCAGGACAAATGTCTTACTCCAGATATCTGGAGACTCTAGAATAGCGGTAACCTTCACCTCTTCAACAAGGTTTCTTACTGGTCTATCAGAGAGGAACTGATAGCTAAAGTTGGCTGTTATTATGTCAGTAATTCTGGGGAAAATAAGCTTCTCCGCTGGCCGGGCGATGGGTTGAGGTGGACGATAAAGTTCCGGACCTAGTGTTTTAATATCACTACTGTAGAGGCTATTCTCCTTAAGCTCCAGCGTGTAGGTGAAGTTGCTTTGATGCTTGTAGGTGAGTCCACCAACGGTTTTCCTTTCCGATAAAAAAAGCTTGTTATCCCATCTCAGACTCCCTCTACCGACATTTATTGTCATTGGCTGGACGAAGGTGTCGTTGATTGGTGCAGATCCTGTAGTAGCCGCCACGTTAACTCTAGCTTCAATAACCAAGTCATAGATATTTGACAGAGGAGCAGTAGGTTGGCGAATTCCTAGCTCAGTTTCAATAGTGTTGATTAAATCGTTGAACTCCGACAGCTCTAATGGAAAGCTGATGTTGAAAGGGCTGACCCTCGCTTTACGACTGAGTAAAGGAACCTCCTTCTGCCAGCCACTCGGCCCATGAACAATAGCCACAATCTCAATCTCAGTGGATATGTCCTCTATTGGCCTATCTGGTAAAAAGACATACTCAAATCTAACCTCAATATCATCAATAATGCTTCTATAGTATAGTAATCCCTCTTCCCCCTCCTGTTGAGTAGTTTCTGGGGGTTCTGGACCAAGCACATGGCTCGGGGTAACGTAAACTAGATAGTCAAACTCGCCGATATGTTGGTAATTAACTGCGGGGACTTGCCTCTGTATAATCTCAGGTGTGGAATAGGCTTTCCAAATACCAAAAACAGCAGCAAGAAACAAAATAGAAAAGAGAATTGTTACCCATATTTTGATTCGGATGACAGATAAAAAGGCTCCCTTAGGCCCATCTGTTTTTCTCTCGGTTTTTAGGTTAACTCTCTTTGCGAGCTGCCTAAGTTGGAACTTCATGAGGCAACTGTATTACAATACTATTGCCTATGTCAAGGCATTCTACGGAGCGTCCGCTTTGCCCACCGCCGCCGCCTCTTCAGCAGAAGGTGCAATCGTTTTTGCCTTGGGTTACTTCGGCGGCGTATGTCCCTAACGGCACCGCTAATAATTATCACTGATGGCACAGCCACTAACAGCACCAGGCCCCACCAGGAGCGGACATACTCAAGGCTAGACTGAGTAACATATCCCAGGTAGGGAAGGTGAAAAACTTTCTTACCGGCAACACTTTCTGCTGGCATAATCCATTGGTCAGGGTCTTCGTTAGCATCCCCTTTAGTCCGGAAGCCAAGTTGCTCCTTATCATCATGTAATATCTCAATCACCCGGTGGCTGACAGTAACCTCAGGGTCCCAAGGCGGGATGAAGGCAATAATATCGCCTACCTTCACCATTTCCGGGGCTACTGGCATACTTATCGCTAGCGACCCGATTGGCAGTGACTCCCCCATGCTACCACTGAGCACAACCGCTACCCTTCCCGAAAAGAACTGCGGCACAATAATGATAAACATGAGAAGCCCCACCAACAGCCCCAGTATTGTATAGCTCAGTAACCGGAAAAATAATCGCATGTCACCCTCTTAATTGATTTCTATTGTAGCACAGCCGTCAAACAGGCTCCACTCGGTGTAGTTTACCGCTAGTTTCCGTAATAGGGAAAAAAAGAGGGATAAGGAGGGGTGTGGCTAGTCGCCTAAAAGGAGTAGCCGAGGTTATTATAAGTATCCAGCATGATGTGAAGTTCCATGAAAGTGCCATTACTGATAGCATCGTCCCAAAGACTGCTGATCTCTGTTGTGTCAAGTGGGTAGTTCATTCCGAACGAGGCGTTCAGGTACGCTGCCACCACGTCGCGAGCTGCCTTGCGTACCGGGTTCTCCCCACCGCCTGTACCAACTATGTCCATCATAGTCAGGGGGTTGAGGTCCGGGTGTGACGTGAAGAAGCTGTTGAAAAACATCGTGTGGATGAATGGGTTGGTGCCGACACCCCCGGCGACTGTCCAATCCGGGTCATTTTCTTCATTCCACAGCCACTGACCGTTGCCGCTACCGTCACCGGCACCTATGGCGCCTTGCCAGAATCCCGGCGTTAAGCCTTCGCCGGCCTTCTGCAATAAGTTAAAATTCTCTTCGGTATCGCTGAAGCCAGGGTTTTCAGTTAATAGGGAAAACATCATGTTGAAGGTCAGGGTAGCTATAGCTGGTTCCCAGTCTGTCTCCAATTGAATCTGGAGTGGTCGCTCTTCATTGGCCAGCAGGTCACCCAGCGGTATGTCATCGCAGGCAAGGGATTCCATTGTACCACTGGCCACCTCCTCGTCATCCAAATCTATCACACCATTGCCGTCAGTGTCATACCAGATAGTGACGTCGGTATCGCCAGCCACCCCCTCAGGGTCATCATCAATCTTCAGGTGCAGGTCGGCGATGCCGTCATTGTTACCGGCGTTCCATAGTAACAGGTACCGGGTGTGAGTCTCATCCTCGCCAAGGTCAGTGATATAAAAAAAGTCCTCCAGGCCAGATCCCCACGGCTTGTCATCCTGGAAATCAACCGGCTCTTCCGGAGACACCTTCAAGTCAATACTGCCGGTGGCAATGTAATTCTCGCTCTCCTCAGTATCTGTCCACCCGGCAAAAGTACCGCCTACTACCGAGAGAGTCAGAGCCAGCATAACCACTACCGACAAGGCTATCCTAACCATTTTCCTGATTTAACCTCTTCTTATCACAAGCGCTCTTTTTGTTTACACTGTCAATCATACCGCAAGTCCTCCACAAGTAACCACTATTCATTTGCCTTGTCTCTGCCGGACAGTAGAATTAAAGTAAAATCCACCTTCACTTCCCCTCGCCAGCAGAGACGAACCCGGTACATCCTTTGACCCTGGTAGGGGATGCCCATATGGGCATCCCCTACCAGTAACTTACTACAAACTAGGTAGGACGAAGAGTTGTGTTGTAGTCGAGCAGCTCAAACATGATGTTGAAGTTGATCTTGTCCTTCATCCAGGCGTTGGTCTGCCAGTCGGCAAACTTCTCCGGCCAGCGTTCCTCATCCCAATTTTCATCATCAGGAGTATTCAGCATGTGGAACCAGAGCCCGATTTCATAATCTGCCCCGCTCTCTGGCAGTTCGCCCAGATAAATCTGCTCGTTGAGCAAGCTAGTCAGCATCACTGGACCCCACACTATTTGTTCTCCATTGTTAGCTTCACCAAAGTAGATGGTGACCTCAATCCGACCCGATAGCGAGCAGGCAGTATCACCAGTCTTACCCATAGCCTGAACCTTTGGCCAATCCGCATCATGCCAGTCCGTATGAGTTGAACCCCAGACACCATCAGTAACAGCGGCAAAACTATATGTTCCGTCCCCTATAATGTGGGTCTGTGCCAGGACGCCACCGTACTCAGCTACCAGTTCCGGCTCTGGCTTTATGAGCCCACTACTGGCCGGCCACTCGTAGCCGTCGTGCTCCGGAGTCACATTAGAGCAAGCGAAATCCTTGAAGTAGATGAAGAGAGGTGCTGACTTGGATTGATTCAACGGGTCGATCGCCTGTCCCTCATTTGCTACCGTGATTACTACCTTGTGGGTATCGCTGGGGACAATGTCATAAAGTTCTATCAGTCCGTCGATACCAATACCCCAGGGCTTGTCATCTGTATCGTTGACCTTGAGGTCAAGGGCGCCAGTAACGATGTAGTTGTCCTGACTCTCCTCGGTGTCGCTCCAGCCAGCCAGGGTGCCGCCGATGCCAGCTACTGCCAGGGCAGTAATAATCACCACGCTTAAAAATACGCTTTTCATTTTCTCCTGTACCTCCTTTTTTTGTTAACTTATTATTGCCCCTCCCCGAAGGCTACATTCCCCTTGAGGAATCGACCTGAGGCTTATCAGCTTGAAAGAGCTTTATCTCGTTACACTTCCAATGAGACAACCCTCGAGCTGACTATGTCTAAAGTCTACTACGAGTTATACGGTATGGGTATTCTGCGGGAGGACTATTTTGCTAGGCAAAAAGGATAGTTGCCAAATACTTCTTTTGGATATCAAATTTGGCTAAGAACGACCAAAAGAAGTAGTTCTTTTGGTTAAAAAAGGAGGTTGGCAGTCCGGTCAGAGTTAAATGTGGGCTGTTTCTTGGGTTAGTCTTGTGGACTAAAGAGGCCTTTAGCGGTGGCTTTGGCCACTGCCTCAGCCCGGTTCTTGACATGCAGCTTCTCCAGGATACGGCGCAGGTGAGCCTTGACCGTGGTCTCACTGATGAAGAGCTTGATGGCAATCTCCTTGTTGCTGCCCCCCTGGGCTACGAGCTGTAGTACTTCCCTTTCCCGCAGACTGAGTTCGCCATGCTCAAGTTTGTGACTGCCTGACTGCTGGAATTCCTCTATTAGCTTGTTTGCCATCGCCGGGGAGACAATAGCTTCGTTTCCAGCTAGCAGCCTGATAGCGTCCACCAGTTCATCAAGCTCAGCACTTTTGAGTAAATAGCCCTTAGCCCCCGCCTTTATGGCAGCAAAGAGGTCATCATCTTTTTCAGACACAGTAAGTATGAGTACCCTTGCTCGGGGCAAAGTTTGCCTGATAGCCGCCGTGCTTTCAACCCCGTTACCCCCGGGCATGCGAATATCCATAGTAACAACATCTGGCTGGTACTCCTTAGCCCTGACCACTGCCTCGGCACCATTACTTGCCTGCCCCACGACCTGAAAGTCAGGTAATTTCTCCAAAACTGAAATTAAACCATGTCGAAAAACTGGATGGTCGTCTACCACTAGTACTTTAATCAATAGTTTCAGCCTCCGTAATTAAATTCGGCTGATGACTACCTATATTCCTTGGGAGGGGGGGAGCTTCACGGTTATTTCTGTGCCGTGCCCAGAGCTACTATTAACAGACAGTTGCCCGCCAATAGACTTTACCCTCTCCTCCATCACCGTCAGGCCGTACCCTTTGGTCCCGACATTAGAATCAAACCCACGGCCATTATCCCTAATGGCCATTTCAGTACCATCACTCTTTGATTCTAGCGAGAGTTGAACCACACTGGCCTTAGCGTGCTTTCTAGCATTGTTCAGTGCTTCTTGGGCAACACATAATAGTTCTGTTTCAGCCAGTGAGGATAATTTCATCAAGCCATCAGCCACATGTAGCTCGCACCTGATACCATATTGCCGGGTGAAGTCAGTGGCATATTGGGCAAGTGTCGGTACGAGGCCCTTGTCACTTTTTATGGTTGTATGAAGCTGGTCTATTACCGCCTTGGCCTCATGCTGGGTTACTTCTAACATCTCTGTGATTTCGTTAAGTTCGTTCAATGACTGCATTGTATTTCTAGAGACTATAGTTTTTCCTAGCAGTTGTGTCTTCCACCTGATAATACTCAATGCCTGAGCCAATCCATCATGCATATCGCGAGACAGGCGATTCCTTTCCTCAACAATAGCCTGGGCTCTAATATTCTGGGACTCATTGATGTTCATTAGATACGGTAACCAGGCGAGTAAGAACGACCCGACTAAATAAACAGCCAATAGACCAAACGCTAGTTCCGGGGGATTGAAATTTTCGGCTATTGGAACTCCATGAATTAGTTGCTGGCTAAAAACCACTGCCAGAAATGGCAAGCCGGCTATGGAGAAGGTGAGCTTCTTGGGGAAGAGTAAGGCAGCAGTTAGCAGAGGGGAGAGCAAGTAGAGTAAAAAGGGGCTAAGTAGCCCACCGGTGAATATGGGTAGAGATAGGCAAAGGGCAAGGTCAAAACCAAGGTCAGTGTAATTGAGGGCATTCTTCTTGTACTTACGGAAGGGGCGCAGTAGCTTAAACAGGGTATAAACAACAGCTATATAAACCATAATCCAACCCGGCCCGGAAAGAAGTTTGAAATGACCGGTTGAGAATAATAATGCAGTAGCAACAACGAGGGCAAAACCTCGGAAGGCAGCCAGAAATACAAATGCTGGTTTTTCTTCACTGAACCAACTAACACCCCACCTATCCATAACATCTCCTGCGGCTCATGCCTTCAGCAAATAGGCAAATTCATGACTTTATAATAGCCGCTCGGCTATGAAAAAGTTATAAAATTAAGACGGAAAAAGTTACAAAAATATGACATTCTTGACCCCTTTTCCCACCTTAACACACAACTAAAAAACCGACCCTTTAAGGTCGGTTTCACTATTGGCTCCCCACTACCCAAGTGACCAGTTACAGGTAGCAGTTCAACGCCCCCCCATACCAGTCAATGTGTAAACTTAATTTTCCTCGTCTACTACCTATTCGCCAAATGGCGAAAATCTCCTCCCACTTGGTATAAATATAATCCCGCAGACGAAACTTGTCAAGGTCACTTTTCTTATCTTTACCTTACCTTACCTTACCTTACCATAGAACCGATTACATGGTGTCGAACACCTCGCCGACATGGGGTGGCAAACAACGAGCTATCTAACGTTGGCCGCTTTCAGGTTAATAATTAGCCATAATGTGTAGCATCCCAGAGCTGATCTGTTTTTCAATTTTCGTGACCGACATGCTCCAAGATAAACGCATTCAGACCTTCTCCATAATGTTTGCCTGAGGTGATGAAGCCCTCATTGTGGGTGCCGGTGATTTCAAGAAATTCTTTTGGCTCCTTCGCCATTTCAAACAGTTGGCGCCCGTGGCTAAAGGGCATTATTTCATCGTTGCGGCTGTGGACAATCAGAACGGGGCAATTTACTCTACCGAGATACTCTGCTGTATTGTATTCAAAACGCAACAGCAGCCTAACTGGAAGATAGGGATATAGTCTGGCAGCAATATCGGGAAGAGATGTGAATGTTGACTCAAGGATAAGCGCCCTCGGCGGATGACTCTGGGCCAGCCATGCGGCAATCGAAGCTCCGAGCGACCGACCAAAAACAATGACCTCGTTTGGGCTCACTTGTCGTCCCTCAATTAAGTAGCGCCAGGCAGCTTCGGCGTCCTTATATGTGCCCTGCTCGGTAGGCTTTCCCTGGCTCTGACCATAACCTCGGTAGTCGAAGATGAAAACATCCAGTCCAAGTTGATGAAATATTTGAATGGAATCCAAACGATGCGATATGTTACCTGCATTACCATGGTAAAACAGAATCACGCCTCTAGCGCTTTCAGCGGGAATGAACCAACCAGAGAGCTTTACTCCATCCCTAGTTTCAAATGAGACGCTCTCAAAGTGAAGCCCAATGCTACCTGGGTCGCCTGACAGAACGCGTTCTGGATAGTAAATAAAGTGAGACTGAAAAATGAAGAGGGAGCCGACAAAGATGACATAGGCGACAGTGATACCAATAACGGCCCAGATGCCTAACATAAAAAGACCTCTCAATTTTGCCATACTTTACCAGAGTGACCCCATTTGCGTCTCTGCACCGTTAGATGCCTGGGATAAGGAATCAACAGCCTATGAGCAATGATTGAACCTCTTTTGTTACACATGAAAACCCGGGCCTTAATTATATTAGCTAGTTTCTTCTGTCAAGAATATTATGGTTCCAAGTTGTCTGTCTTTGTCAAGGAATAATTACTTCCCAAATAGGCGCTTCCACCAGGGTGCTTTATCACCAAGTCCCTTTATCACGAAGATATATTCACACTTCCCGCAGTGCCAGGTCTTATAATTCTCGTTATAATATGTCTTGGAGCTACCACAGTGAGGGCAGGTGGTTCGTACTTTTCTCGCCGTCTCTTTATCCAGCTTCTCCCAGTATTCATCACTCCATTGAGGTCGAATAGGCATTTTGCTCTTCTTTCTAGACGTGCAGTTCTATAACATCGCCGTCTTGGAGGATATGGTCTCGTTTTACCATTACCCCATCATGCTTTCCCGAGCCCCAGATACGGGCATACTTTAGTTTTTGGGCAAAATCTTTGTGGACTTCGGCGGCGGCATTCTCCAGCGAGCTTCCCCGCTTGATGATTATCGGATCGGTGAAGTCTGGCTTTTGCCCCGGAACCTTGGTATATACCCGAATAATGTCCAGCATTTGATAGATAGCACGCTTCAGTTCTTCCAAGCCAGCTCCCTCTTTAGCCGAGATAGCGATAACTGGCAGCTGGTATTTATCCTTCAAAGCTATGTAGTTTTCACTGGCATTAGCCAGGTCCAGCTTGTTGCCAACGATTAGTGCCTTCTTCTGGTAGAGGACAATTTCTGGCTCTTCTTCAGTCCTTCTTTTACCGAGACTAATTCTGGTTTTGCCCAGTTCGGCCGTGATGTTTTCCATTTGGGCTAACGGAGCATCATTCAAGTTTACCATAATTAACAGGGCATCAGCCCGTATCAACATATGTCGGAGCCACCACTCAATAGACTGAGGTGCCAGGGGTGGGGTATCAATCAGTTGTATTTGTATATTCTCAAATTCCATCATTCCCGGGGTGGCGCTTTGAGTGGTGAAGGGGTATTCGGCGACATTGGGGGATGCATTAGTAATACTGGCAACAAGCTGCGATTTACCAGTATTAGGTAGACCAATGACTACTATCTGGGCAGCGCCCTCTTTCTCAATAGCCATAGATGCTCGGTGGGCACCCGACTTCTTGGTAGCTAACTGGGTCAGCTTGGAGATTCTGGTTCTTAGCTCAGCACGGAGATGGTCTGTCCCCTTGTGTTTGGGCATAATCGCCAGCATCTCTTCCAGGGTGGCTATCTTCTCTTCCGGGCTTTTAGCCAAGCGGAATCTCTTTTCAGCTTCAAAGTATTGTGGCGGTAGATTAGCTGGCATTGCTTTATAAATATTCCTTTACTTTTTTAGCCAGATTCTGGGTCATACCTCTAGTAGCGGCTAGCTCTTCCAGGGAAGTCTCCTGAATAGCTCGAACCGAGCCAAACTGCTTGAGCAGGCTGCGTTTACGCTTAGTCCCGATGCCGGGGATGGTATCAAGGGCTGAGGCAAAGGTTTGCCTCTTGCGTATTTTCCGGTGATAGCTCAAGGCAAAGCGGTGTGCCTCATCTCTGAGGCGCTGTAGTAGCTGCAGGCCCGGGGAGCTACCGGATAGAACAATTGGCGCTGCCTTCTGGGGGATGAAAATCTGCTCATTCTCCTTAGCTATACTGGCAATGGGCACAGACCCGGCGCCGACTTCACGCATGGCAGCGTGGGCAGCGTTAAGCTGCCCACGGCCACCATCAATAAGGACAAGGTCGGGAAGGACTGCCCAGGTATCTGGGGCAGAGGCATCACTACTCCGTTTAAATCGCCGCTTAAGCACCTCGTAGAGCATAGCATAGTCATCGGCACCGGACACAGTTTTGATTCTAAAGCGTCGGTAGTGAGCCGGCTTTGGCTTTCCTTTGTCAAAGACCACCATACTACCTGTGGCTGATGTTCCCTGTATGTTAGAGATGTCATAGCCTTCCATACGGAGTGGGATACGGGGTAGCTGGAGTTCTCTGGCTATCTCAGCCAGAGCTGTCCCCAGGGTTGTCGGTGCCGCTAGTTGTTTAATCTTGAGTTGGGCTAAGCCTTGCTGGGCATTTTCAGCGACAATCCTCACCAGTTGTTTTTTATTGCCCCGGCGAGGCACTTGAATACTGACCCTATCCCCCTTTTTGCTTTGAAGCCAACCCTCAATGACTATCTTATCTTCTACCGGATGCTGCAGTAGTATTAGCCGGGGTATATAAGGGGCCGAAGCGTAAAACTGTTTAATAAAGCTGGTCATAATTTGTGTTGGCTGTTCTGAGCGGGTGCCTTGCAACACAAAGCTCTCTCGACCAATCAGCTTACCACTGCGAATAAAGAAAATCTGGACATAGGCCTGGTCTTTATCTTCAGCGAAGGCAACAATATCCTGTTCTCCCCTCACCGTGGTGGCAATTCTTTGCCCCTCAATAACTTTGTCAATCGCCTGGATTTGATCTCTAAGCAAAGCCGCCTTTTCAAATTCCAGGGCTTCAGCCGCCTTATTCATCTTAATCTCAAGCCCCTGGACCACTCTTTCCTGTTTCCCTTCAAGGAAGAGGATTACCTGCTTTATTACCTCAGCGTATTCCTCTTTAGTTACGGCACCAATGCAGGGAGCGATACAATCTCCAATATAATACCAGAGGCAAGGTCGGGGGTCAGTGCCTGTGATAGGCCTGACACATGAGCGGAAGGGAAAGATTCGTCTTATTATCTTCAGGGTTTGGCGTACTGACTTAGCACTGGCAAAGGGACCGAAGTAGTGCCCTCCATCCTGTTCCAAGCGCCGGGTAATGCACACCTTAGGCCAGTCCTCAGTGGTATCTATCTTGAGGTAAGGGAAGGTCTTATCATCTTTAAGGCGGACATTGTAACGAGGATGGTGCCGCTTTATCAAGTTTAACTCAAGGATAAGAGCCTCCTGTTCCGAAGTGGTAACAAAGAAGTCAATATCATTAACCTGGGCTACCAGCCGTTGTAGTTTTGCTGATAGCTTTTGCCCACTACCAAAGTATGACCGTACCCGATGGCGGAGATTAGCCGCCTTACCCACATATAAGATATTCCCTTCGGCATCCTTCAGTAGATAAACGCCAGGGTTAGTTGGTAGTTGATTTAGTTGCTCAGGTATAAGATTGTTAGTCAACTTTGCTTCCTTAATGCTTGCTTTAATTTATTTTAACATAGCCTACAAAATGGGCAAAGTGTTGGAGATTGTTTATCAACCTAATTCTTCCTGCCCGCCCGCCCTCTGAGGTTGATGCGCGCAGTTCCTGAGGGTTTCGCCGCTATTTTAGGGTATTGACAGCATCCGAAAAGAAGACTATACTCAAGCCCTAATATGTGAAATAGCCTTAAAATTATAAATAGGTTTAGGAAGATGAGGATGATTAAGGGCACTGAGACCGTTATTTAATAGCGGTTGATGGTGCCCTTTTTGGTTATAGATAACGCTGAAGGTAAATATGCTTAGATATAAATTGGTCAAATGGACGAGGCAAATCCGTATCTTCTTTGGTGGGGGTAAGGAGATGGAGCGAAAGCATTACTTGTTTACTCTTGTCAAGCCCCTTACGCCAGAGGAGATATGGGGAAAATTGTGGGTTTCTGGCTGGGGTTACAATTCCATGTCCACAACCTACAAAGGGCAAATATATACGATGCGGAAACTTGTTCCACCACAGCATCAATACCACATACGCTTTTATAAGAACGGGGATGTTTCTGGTCACTTTGAGGTAGATAATTTACAATTTCCTTTGGAACATCTCGATGGCGTGGATTTGAGGTCATCCAATAGCGAGGAGATAGCAGCACTGAAGGCAGAGCTTGGAGTGGAGTAATGGTCTATAGGCTATTCTAATTGGACTGTTGATTGATACAGCGGTGGCTGGTGCCCTTTTTGGGGTTTAGATACAAATTAACCTAAAAATACAATAAGATAATTTTCAGGGACAGGATAGTATGGAAAACAAGGTTCATGGGATACACTATAGACTGGTGTTTACAGGTATAGGCACGCTTGTTCTCCTAGTGTTGTTAATAGTTGCAGTGTGGGGTACAATTATTGGCCTTGATTTGGTTGGCTTTAGTTTGCGGGGGGTAGCAATATCTTTTATCACTTTGATAGGTGTGGGCCTTGCTTTTGTATTTCTCCTGCAGGCATTTCGGGACATAAGGCAGGGGCTCACCACTGATGCAGGCACTGTCAATCGAAAGGGTGTCAGTCGAAAGAGGGAATACTTCATAGGTCGAAAGACAGAACACTCCATAGGTGTCACGTGCGACGTGGGTGTCACACGCGAACCGTTTGAAGACACTCAGGAATTCCAAGCGTTAAAAGACGATCAGGGACTCGAAGTTGCTCAGGAAATGTCTGAATTTTATTCGCCTGCTGACCGAGAATTTAAAGTTTCTAGGGAAATATATGATTGGCTTTCGCCTGAAGACAAGGTTATTGTCACCTATTGGCCTCGTACGAAAATACTGGCTAGGATAGATAAGACAGGGCCTAGATTGAGGCAGAAGGGTGCGTATCTGTAAGTAAGTTTTTAGTATGAACGGGTAACCTCCCTCTCCCCAAACCCCTAACTATATTCCGCACGCAAAATTGTTTCAACTCACTGTAGGCGAATAGAGCTTAAGGCTATCCTCAAACCTAACTGACTTAGTGTCACCAGTGCGTCGGCATTATCGTGTATATGGTTACCTGGGGCTCTCCCGCTAAAAGTTCTTCGACCTCGCGGTATATCCCTGTTCTTATGCCGGATATTTCCCATGCTCTCCAATTCTGAACTGCGTCCCAAGTGCTTATAAAGATGGCGAGGGAAGCATCTTCCTCACCAATAAGATTCTCCGCACCTATGAAGCCTGGATATTGCATAGCATTACTTCTAAGCTTCAGAAATATGGGTTGTATATTTGCACCTGGTTTCAACTTATGTCCTTCAATAACCTTTATCATTAATATATCCTGTCTTTTCTTCTCGTAAGTCAACTCTTGTAAGTGCTTAGATTACCTTGAAAATAGAACTTCAGTATTTCCCACCCCCAATGGTTCATGAGGCAAAGTGTGTTTTTGAGTTAGTCTAGGAGAATGGGGATTGCCTTCCTTATTGATTAACATGGCAAGCTTAAAGGGCCTCTGGATATTATGACCAAGTTATCTTAACGCCGTGAGGCCAGCTTGCGTATTAAAAATGATTTATTGATGCCGCAAATCGCAGATTCTCTGTGCCAACTGACTCCCATAGGATATTCGGACGGTGCCGGTAGCATAATATTCGCTTGTCGTTTGCTAGGAACGATAATTGTCGCCCGTCAGTCAGAGTGCAATTTATAACCCGTATTACCCCGTCCCTTTTGTGATATAGTTTTTTCATCTTGCGAACCTCTTAGAGAGGAAGATACTGCCATCTCACTGTCCAGCTATATTTAGGTTACCTATATCAACAATAGCGCATCCAATCTAGCAATGCAAGACCCAAACGGGCTAGGAATTTAGTACTGGGGAGGAAAGTCGTAACCACATTCCGCACCGGGTTTATTTCTATTTCCTTTTATCTATTGCTTCCCTTCTTGACTTCTTTTCCCATATTTGTTTTCAATGTTTATCAGTTATGTTAAAATACATAATAAACTATTTAATAGCGAGGCAGTATAGTGAGACAGGTGATTGACAATTTTTTAAATTATCTAACTGTGGAAAAGGGCTTTTCCCAAAACACGATAGTTGCTTATCGTAATGACCTCAATCAATTAGCTAGCTTTATTGAGGAAGAAGCGGCCAAGCGTGGCTCCATTCCGCCATGGGCTAGTTTTGATCGTCAGTCTATGCTAAGCTACCTACTCGATCTACGGCAGAGAAACTATGCCGTCACCACGGTAGCCCGCAAGGTGGCAGCGGCCAGGTCCTTCTTTAACTTTATGATGGCAGAGGGTATTATCAAGGCTAATCCAATAGAGGAGGTGCGTTCACCCAAGACAGGGAAATCATTACCCAAAGTCATCTCATATAGCCAAGCTATGCTTTTACTGGAGCAACCAAGCAAGAGACCGCCACTAGAAGCCAAGCGGGATAAAGCGATGTTAGAACTACTATATGCCAGTGGTATGAGGGTGAGCGAGTTAGTATCGTTGAATGTGGGTGATGTTGACTTGGAGGATGGTTCTGTGCGCTGCTTTGGTAAGGGAAATAAAGAGCGACTTATCCCCATTGCTCCTCGAGCCGCCTTAACCGTAAAAGAATACCTACAAGAAGCCCGCCTTCACCTGGTACATGATACTGATGAGGAAGCCTTGTTTGTTAACTTTCGGGGTGAGAGGCTGACCAGGCAGGGCCTGTGGCAGATAGTAAAAGGTCATGCTAAATCAGCCCACCTGGAGGCTGAGGTTACCCCTCATACTCTGAGACATAGCTTTGCTACTCACATGCTAAGTGGTGGCGCTGACCTGAGGCATGTTCAGGAATTACTGGGACACGCTAATATATCTACCACGCAAATTTACACCCATCTTACCAGTGAGCATATCAGGCGCACCTATGAGCGGTCTCACCCCAGGGCTAAGTAGCTGGTGAAGTTTAATAGAGACAAAGCCGTGGCTAGGGATAGGGTGCAGGATTAGTAAAGCCGATTAAGGAAGGTCTCAAATGCCTAGTAAATCACGACACGGACGAGGTAAGCATTCGGCACAAAGCAAAAAAGGAAAGAGCCGGCAGGACTTTTCCGTAAGCGGTGCTCAGCGGCAAGCAACCGCCCAAAATTATGAGCCTGTTTCTCCAGCGCCGACTCCCTCAGCAAAAGTACTGACGCCGAGGCCTAAATTGACCCCTCTTCAGTATCCTTACATAGCAACTGAACTGCGTAGGATTGCTATTGTAGCCGGGATTATGCTGGCTGTCTTGGTGGTGTTATCTTTGGTTATCCCTTAACCCTGGTGGCAGTACCCATTATGGACTTTGAAGCGGCGAGAGCCAGGTTAATTGAGCACCTTAGCACAGAGATTCGGGATGAGCGGGTATTAGCCGCTATGGCTCGCGTGCCTCGGGAACGTTTCGTGCCACCGGGGAGTCAGCACTTAGCCTATGAAGATATGCCGCTACCAATTGGCTTTGAGCAGACAATTTCACAGCCTTATATTATTGCCCTTATGACTCAGGCATTGGAAATTACTGGTAATGAAAAGGTGCTGGAAATAGGCACCGGCAGTGGCTATCAGACGGCTCTGCTCGCTGAATTAGCCCGTCTGGAGATTACGGTAGAGCGCCTGCCGGCTCTGGTGGAAAGAGCCAGGAATGTGCTCAGTAGCCTGGGCTATACCAATGTTAAGGTATACCTGGCTCAAAAGGCTTTAGGCTGGCCGGATGAAGCACCCTATGACGCCATAATGGTTACTGCCGGTGCGCCCCGGGTGCCGGTTGACCTGCTCAATCAGCTGGCAATTGGTGGTCGGCTGGTAATTCCTGTCGGCTCGCGTTATGTGCAAGAATTATATAAAATCACCAAGCATAAGAAGAAAAACATAGTTGAGAATTTAGGTGGCTGCCGCTTCGTCTCCCTCATTGGCCAGGACGCCTGGGAAGAGGAATAAAAATAAAAGGAGTATAAGATGGAAGTTCTAGAAGCAATCAAAACGAGGAGAAGTATCCGTAAGTACAAATCTACCCCGGTGGATGAGCAGACTTTAGAGCTTATTTTAGATGCTGCCCGATGGGCACCATCCTGGGCTAACACTCAGTGCTGGAGATTTATCGTGGTGCGGAATAGTCGTATAAAGAATAGAGTTGCTGATACACAGGGGCTCTCTAAGGATGGTACTCCTAATCCAGCCTTTGAGGCCACTAAACAGGCACCACTGTTAATTGTAGCCTGTGCTGAGATGGGTAAGTCTGGCTTTCGGGAAGGTAATCCGAGTACGGAAAGGGGCGATTGGCTTATGTTTGATGTGGCACTGGCTATGCAGAACCTGGTCCTGGCGGCTCACTCACTAGGGTTGGCGACAGTGCATATTGGAAATTTTGATGCTAAAAAGGTGGCAGAGATTCTAAAAATACCTCAAGGTTATTGTGCAGTGGAAATGACTCCCCTTGGTTATCCTGACCAGCAGCGTAGTCCAAGACCGAGAAAAGAGCTTTCTGAAATTGTTTTTTATGATCGGTTTGGTGCCAGGTAAACCACGGGATGAGACTATTTAATACCCCTCATAGTGGCGTAGTCAGTGCGGCATGGAGTATTAAGCCAAAGAAAACGAGATAGCCAAAGACATAGATACCCACTGCCTCGGGACTCTTGCTGATACTGGCAAATGGTATTTTCGGTGTTATCTTATCCAATAGGTAGAACAGGGCTAGTCCAACAAGCAGGCTCATCAGGAAGCTTATCGCTAACAATCCCAACTGTCTAAAGTCAAAAAAGTACGCTAATAGCGGACCCCCAACCACAGTCGGTGCCGTAATAGCTCCGTTGATGACCAGCCCAATAAGGATGAAAAAGCCGGCAATGAATAATCCGGTGGCAATGGGGCTCTCTCCAATACGCTGGCGCTTAGGAATATGAGGGGTCAGCGCATCCAGCACCCTGATTCCAAGCCAGGCGAGAAAAGTGCAGATAATGACTAACCATATGGTTTTCGCCATTGATAGTATGACAATTAGCCAGAAGGGGGTTGCTAAACCTAGTTCATACATAAAATTTCCTCCTTAATAGTTAGGTCAGTAATAATGGTGTAATATATGTTTCAATGATTGCCGCTGGCAGGAGCAAAGCAATCGCTACGGACAGATACCTTAAATTCTGCTTGATATTGGGCAGTAGCTGCTCTCTCCTTTCTTTTTTGAACAGGGCTAGTATGACTACGGTACCAAAGCTAAGAGCGGCTGCCTGACCCAAGATTAGAGCCGGCAGCTCAAAGATGCCGTGAGGCAGCAAACCGGCTAATACAAACCCGAGGGATTTCTCCTGGACCACTGCCGCTGCCACAAAGGCAAGAAGCCAGCCATTAACCGTTAAAGCCAGAACAGGCACCAGCCAAAAAATTGGGCTGAGTATGAAACTTAGTAGCAGGGCTGAAGTATTCTTAATAAAAATAATTATAAAAACGGCGAACTGCGGCAGCGTCGCTAAGAGAGCGGCAAGCTCGGCAAGAGCCTCGATATCTTCAGAAAGGAGCCCAACATTGCTAGCCGGAGTAGCCAAGCCCAATACAAGACCGATACCAAATAAGAAAAGAGCAACTATAATCCACCTTTTATAGCTCATATCCTCTGTCCAATAGCAGCCCTGCCAGTAATTTGTTGGTTCAATTGTAGTGAACGAGGGGCCAAAGGTCAAGCAAAAAGTTGAGGTTGTTTACTAATGCCTGTTGTTTCCACCCACCCTCCCACACGAGCTTCGCTCCCCACCTGTTAAAGATACAAGGGGACGTCAGCACTGCTTGCAAGCCTCCTGTCGCTTGCCAAGCGTGACAGCAAAAAATGCCTTTTGTCAAGAAGGGCAAATTTCTTTTTCCTTCAGCTCACAGTTCAAATTTAATCCCTTAAATTTTAATGAATTTTAAACGCCATTTTTATGCGCATTTATATCTGGCACCTGCGCCAGAAAATAGAGCCCGACCCAGCTCAACCGAGGTGTATTATAACTGAGCCTGGAGTTGGCTATTGTTATCAGAAATCTAGTTGATAGAGAACACAATAAGCTGGCGAGGAGTCCCCGGTTCCGTCCCCTTATGGTGGAGCTGGGGGGATTCGAACCCCCTACCTTTTGACTGCCAGTCGCTATCAAACTCATTTGCAACCTCCTTCAATTTGACTGCGCTCGACTCTAATCGAAGGAGAGGATAAGGTCAAGACTATAGCTCATTGATAAAACCATACTATTGAAAAGAGAAGTAATTTGGAATGTGGTTACGGCTTTGGGGAGTAGTAGTAACTAGTCAGATTCATTATCGAGTTTCACCGAGGACCCTGTCGTTGTTTCTGACAATGGAGCCACGCTAAGGGTTAGTCTATCCAGTTCCACAACGACAATGTCATCGCCCTCATTTATGTTTGTATCAATCGATAATGCGTGCCATAATTCTCCCTCGACTTGAACATAGCCACTAGGAGCAAGTGGCGTGGTTGCTTTGCCACAGCGGCCAACTATAGCCTCAGACCAAATCACTGGCTTTCTCTCCAGGGCTCTTTTGCCTAGTCTGAAAGTGATAATCTCGTAGATCAGAAAGGCAACAACAATTATCATAAGTCCCCATATGGGAATGTTGATTCCCCACAAGGGTAAAAGCCAGAGAACAATCGCTGCTAGAACTGCGCCTTTGAGCAATCCAGTGGCGATGTTAAATATTATATATGTCTGCTTGCTCATCTCAGCTACTCTTAATCAACCAAAAAAGGGCACCAGCCACCGCAATCTAGTTAGCGGTTCTAGTGCCCTTAATCATATTCATCTTTCTAATCCAATATCTATTGTTTTAAGGTTTCACATGTTGGACTTTGATTTTACTCCTTTTTGCATATTTGTCAATATCCCCACGATACCCACTGGGGCAGGTATATTAGGAAGTGGCTTGGGCAGACACTTGTATTACTTTTATAGCATGTGCTTGGTCTCGATACAATAACTAGCTTGTTGCGAAACTCTTAATCTTATTGAAAAGGTGCAAGTCCGTTGACAGATACTATGCATAACGATAAACTCATCGATAGGAGGCTGGGAAATACCATACAATATTATCTCAGCCCAAGGGAGGATATCGATATGCGTGTACCTGATGAAGTTAGACAATGTGTTGTATTTGTTGGTTTGCCTATCACCCTACCAGATGGTCAGCAAGGAATTAAATTCCAAGGAACTGCATTTTTTGTAAATATTCCTTCCGAAAGTATAGAGGGATGGACATATGGGTATTTGGTGACAGCTAAGCATGTGGCAACTAAGCTCCAAGGGAAAAGATTCGTGGTACGATGTAATACAAAGGATGGTGGGTCTGCATTGGTGATAGGGCAAGAGGTGAAATGGTGGTATCATCCTACGAACGAATCAGTAGATGTGGCTGTTATGCCTTACTACCCACCACCAGAGTTTGAATTTAAGATGGTTCCAGTTAGTGCGTTTCTGTCAGACGAGACAATACGGCAAAAAAGTATCGGTACTGGCGATGAGGTATTTATCACAGGGCTTTTCGCCCAACTTTTCGGTTTACAGAGAAATCTCCCTATAGTTCGTATGGGCAACATAGCGATGATGCCAAACGAGTTAGTGCCTACGAGTATAGGAAATATTGTTGCTTATTTAATAGAAGCTAGGTCGATAGGTGGAATAAGTGGCTCCCCGGCTTTTGTTCGTGAAACAGTAACTATGGGAATTGGGGCATTCCACTTATTGGGCTTGATGCATGGTCATTGGGATATTCCGCCTGAGCAAAGGAGCGATATTGCCGATACAGATTCCTTAGGGGCGGTTAATATGGGTATCGCTATAGTGGTACCAGCAACAAAAATATTGGAGGTTCTAAATCAACAACCGTTGGTTGATATGAGACGGGCAGGAGACGAAGCAAAGAGAAAAGAAACAATGCCAACACTGGATGAGGAAGCTGCAAAAACTACCCAGAAACAGGATGAGTAATTATCTCAACTCCCATTCTTATGCAACAGCATATACACATTGCCTAATAGAAGATACTTGATTACTCGTAGCACTATGTAGTTCCTGCTGAGCAACTCGTCCGAAAAACAAAAGTGGACACTGCAAAGGAGTTCATATTATCGCATTTAGTGAACAGCAGTATGACAGAGCAACAATTAAGAACTGAAGCCATGGGTCAGAGTATTACCGATTATGCTTTCCATACGGCCATTAGGGAATTAAAAGATGAAGGAAAGATTAAGGCTATTCAGGCCAGTGGTCGGGGTAACAGTACAATACTCAAATTGGTAAATGGAAACGATTAATAATTAAATGGGCTGGGGTAGTAATGATGATGAAAATTTTAAAATATCAAAAAATAAAAAGGGCCCTAGGCCACATCTTATGAAGTAATACAAATGGCCTTACTTATTAATCCATGTGTTATATAAAGAATAATCTAGAATTTAAAATTTTGAAGTTATGATTATTTTTACCATGGCCCACCTTTAGGATAGTCGGCATCGGGTAAGGCCATGGTCGGGCAAGAAGAATAACTTTACCAAGGACTTGTTACCGAGGATACCTGAAGGTATAATTGAAGGTGATAGAAAGCATGATTGAGCGTTATAAACACACGCAGGTTGGTTATCTGGTCATCGCAGCGATGGTAGCCGTGATGGTGTTGATTGGGGTTGTCTTGGTCAATGCTGGCATCAATTGGATTGCTATCGGGGTCTTGTTTGTCATTGCGGTAGCTTTGGTATTATTTTCCAGCCTGACTGTGGTTATCCGGGAAGATGAACTTGAAGCGCGATTCGGTCCTGGGCTAATCCGCAAACAGTTTAAGTTGAACGAGATAGAATCGTGTCAGGTTGTTAAGAATCATTGGTACTATGGTTGGGGCATTCGTTTGACACCTCACGGCGTGCTATACAACGTATCCGGTTTTCACGCTGTTGAGATCAAACTTAGAACGGGTAAGAGGTTTCGAATTGGTACGGATGTCCCGCAAGAGCTTGAGGAAGCCATTCGGCTGGCCATTAAAGCCTCACCAAGGCGAAGCTAGACCGGTTAGTCTGAAAGGTCTGGCAAGCCGGCCATGCCACTTTATATATATTCATATCCTAACCCGGTTCCAGATTTGCAGTTTCCTGTCAAATGTAACGACATACAATTGAAGATTCTACAAACGAAATATCAAATCCACATAAAATGGTGGCCTCAAAATTCTGTCGGCCTAATCTTGCCCAACTATTCAAATACTACTTGGTTCACGGTAGATAACGGTAAAAACCTAACAGATATCGATACAAGACACAGATTTCATTGACTTTTCCGGTGTTTTCGATGCCTAAAAGGCATCAAGCTATAGAAAAAGTATAAATTAAATCGATTGTCAAACTGGCATTGGTGTAGCATTCTATCGTTTGACTTACAATAATCTAGCACGCTTCTGGTGAACCGGTATCGAAAAAACACATAGGTTAGGTATATCCCAACCTATGTGTTTTTGTAGACTAAATCGAACTTATCTGCTCACTTTGACTTTATCATAGCAATCTCTACAATAAACCGGCTTATCACCGCGAGGTTCAAAGGGTACCTCAGTATCCTTGCCACACTCGGCGCATGTCACAGGAAACATCTGGCGTCTGGACCCGTAACTGCTGTTTCCGTAACGCTCCGACTTCCTTGCTCTACGGCACTCGGGACAACGCCTGGGTTCATTCTGCAAGTCACGAGATGCATAGAACTCTTGCTCCCCAGCCGTAAAAGTGAACTCTTGACTACAATCGGAACACTGGAGTGTTTTGTCCTGAAAACTCATTGGATGACCTCCTCTCTTCTTTATTTGGCTAGAGTTTTGGCCACCCAATAACTGAGGAAAACTAAAATGTTGAACTCACTATCTGACAACCAGTACTTATAACCAGTTGTTATTATACCACAAATGGTTTTGAAACACAATCAAAACGGACATAAAGGTTGACCTTTGTAACCTCTGGGGGCGGATATTGTTCCTACTTCTTCTGCTAGCCTTTTAACTTCTCATCACTTAATCTCATCTTCATATAAAACGACGTCCTTTTGACCTTCGCCAATTTGTATAGTGTAAATGTAAAAAATCTTGCCCCAGTCAGGGCGTATAAAATAGTAATTTGCCACTATACCAGCTTGATTTGCATACTGGCTTATTTCAGCGTCTCTCAAGGCTGACGAATTGGATTTGAGTTTTCTAACCGTGACTTTCTGTCCTATCTTATATTTTGGCTCCATTAAACCGCCCTCTAAAATGTGTCATGAATAATAACCTTAGTTGTGAATGTTTGTCAATAGTTATATTATTTGTAGCATCAAATGTAAAATAATGCTAAGGAAAAACCATAATCTAGAAGAAAGGAAATAAACAAATGGTCATATTAATTTTTGGAGCAATCATAGCCATAGTAATAGCAGTAGGAATAATAATGGCATTAATGGTTTCGAAAAAGAAAAGGGAAGGAAAATCAGAGGAAGCAAACTATCGAGCCTTTTTTGTAGCTGGAATAATCGTGATTTCCGCAAGTATTGCTTTAATGGTTATTAGCTTTATATTACAGATAATATTCTTTATTGGTATTCCAATTCTTGTCCTTGGTCTAATATACCTGATAATTGGTTTGGCCAATAGAGACAAATGGAAGAATACTAGGTAGAATTATTATCTACTTAACCAACCTATCCACCGGTGAAGCTATTACATGCCTCTTAAACACATCCTCAAAGCCAAGTGCCTGTGTATAACGCCTAGTCATCTCTAAAGTTGAATGCCCTAATGCTATCTGTAATTCAAATGGATTCGCTCCATTCCTTAAGAAGCTAATCGCAAAACTATGTCTTAACTTATGTAGTGATAAGCTAATACCATGCCTTTTACCCAAGTTCCGTATCATCTGCGCTATACCATCAATTGTAAATGGTGCGTTATCCCTTCCAAGCCAAACATGGGCTACATCAACTGGCCTATGTGCAATATAACTCCATAATGCTTTCTGAGTCTTTATGCCTATCCTAACTAACCTTTCCTTATCACCTTTGCCTATAACCTTGATGATACCCTGCTCCATATTGATATCTGACATTCTCAAGTTGGTTAATTCAGATAACCTCAGGCCAGTATCCAGAAACATATATACTATGGCTTTATTTCGGTAGTTCTCGATATCTTTACCATTGAATGAACCCAGGAGCTTATTACATATCTCTGGTTCTAAGCCTTTAATAATCTTACGCTGGAATCGAGGCTTCCTGATAGTGACCATAGGATTAGTTTCTATCATACCTTCATCAATAGCCCATCTGAATAATGCTGACAAACCAGTGTAGTACCGATGGACAGTATAAGCACACACTGGCCTATTAGCACGAGTATTGTTGCTGTCCCACCTACTGTTCGTTTCCTTTAAGTATCCAAGGAAACTTCTAATTGCCGTGGCATCAATATTCTCAACACCAAATTTCTGCAGATACCATTGAAACTTATCTAGTATGTTCTTGTAGAAGGATATTGTAGCTGGAGATTTGTTTTCTACCTTACAGGATAATAGAAATCCTTCAATCAAACGGTGTAATGGGATAGCTAATTGCGTGTTGGAATTGTGAGTAGTCGAAAGGTAATTTGAAGTAGAGTTAGCTGTCTTTGCTTTCTTGGTGGAGCTGGGGGGATTCGAACCCCCTACCTTTTGACTGCCAGTCAAACGTTCTCCCAATTGAACTACAGCCCCACAAATTGCCCCACTCCCTATCTAATCTAGCAGAAAATGGCATAGAAGACAAGTTGAATCGCTTTCATAGTAATTGCCGGTTATAACCAAGAGGATTAAAATATGAGCAAAAAATAGTAAGGAACACATGCCTACACCGGCATGCCTAACATCCTCAACAAACCCCGCAGTCCCCAGTAGCCAGCATAAGCAACAGTCAATCCCTTAACCGTCTTCCCGGCCCAGCAGATAAGAAAATACCGCCGAACACCAAATCGCAGTGCCCCAGCGGCTAGAGCTGCCGGGTAGAAGAATGGGTTAAGCACTGCCGACAAGACAAATAGAGCCAGTGAGCCCCGCCGCTCCATAAAGTGCATCAAGCGTAAGTAGGCTGCCTGCATTCTACTGTGCTTGCTATCATAGAGAACTGCCCCGCCTCCATAACCGGTCATATAGATGGTCAAGGCACCTAAAGTCTCGCCCAGACCAGCCGCAACACCAACGAGCACCGGATATGTCAATACCCCACCCAAGGCAAAGACTACAGCCAGCATCGGCACCGGTATAATAATAGTAGCCCCTCCAAAAATACTGATGAGGAAGGCTCCCAGATAACCATACCCCTCAAGAGCGTGGATAAATTCCCAAAAATAGATAACCGCCCCTGCCATGAACAGAGTAACAATGGCACCAAAGACACCCAGGGTATAGGCTACCTTTTTCGAGCCTGTTTTTACCTCGTTCTCCATATCATATTCCTACTTAAGTAGGCAAAAATCTAGTTCTGCCTTATTTGGCGGCTACAGCAGCTACCCTTGCCGTAAAGGTTAAGCCATCATCTCCACGGTCGACAATAATGGTATCACCTTGGTCAAATTCGCCTCGTAGCACCTTGGTTGATAAAGGATTTTCCACATAGTGCTCAATGGCTCGTCGTAGCGGTCGTGCCCCATACATCGGGTCATAGCCCACCTCAGCCAGCCATGATTTGGCGGCCTCAGTTAGCTCCACCCCCAACTTACGGTCAGCCAAACGCTTCTGTAAGTCCTTTACCAGCAAATCAACAATACTCCTCAGATGCTCCTTAGTTAGCTCATGGAAAACTATAGTCTCATCTATTCGGTTAATGAACTCAGGACGGAAGGCCTTCTTCATTTCGCCCAGCACCTTTTCCTTCATGCTCTCGTAGCTCTGTTTTCTAGTTTTAGCTTCACCCTTTTGGGCAGCAAAACCAATAGTCATTTGGCGTTTGATAAGTTCAGCGCCAACATTACTGGTCATTATGACTATTGCGTTCTTAAAATCTACTGTCCGCCCGTGACCATCGGTTAACCGCCCGTCATCAAGAATCTGGAGCAGGCTGTTAAATACTTCAGGGTGCGCCTTTTCAATTTCATCCAGCAGGATTACCCGGTAGGGACGCCGTCTCACTGCCTCAGTAAGTTGCCCCCCCTCCTCATAGCCAACATAGCCTGGTGGAGCGCCAATAAGGCGAGATACGGTATGCTTTTCCTGATACTCCGACATGTCAAGGCGCACCATAGCATTTTCGTCATCAAATAGGAACTGGGCCAGAGTGCGAGCTAGCTCAGTCTTACCAACACCGGTGGGACCGAGGAAGATAAAGCTACCAATGGGTCGTCTTGGGTCTTTTAACCCAGCTCTACTCCTTCTGATAGCATCACAAACCGCAGTAACCGCCTCTTCCTGATTTACCAGCCGCTCGTGAATGCGCTCCTCCATATGTAGAAGTTTCTCGGCTTCACCCTCTAGCATCTGGGAAACCGGAATGCCCGTCCACTTAGAGATTAACTGGGCAATATCCTCCTCATCCACTACCTCGTCAATCTTCTCCTGCTTAAGCCAATTATTCTTAGCCTGGTTATAATCCTCTTCCAGACGCAGTCTCTCCGCTTTAAGTTGGGCAGCACGCTTATAATCCTGTCGCTGGGATACTGCCTCCTCCTCATTGGTTAGTTGCTTGAGGCGCTGCTCCAAGGATTTAACCTCAGGTGGTGCGCTCTCAGTATCAATGCGCAGCTTGCTGGCGGCCTCATCAATAAGGTCAATTGCCTTATCCGGCAAGAATCGGTCGGAAATATAGCGCTGACTTAGCCGAGCGGCTGCTTCCAAGGCCTCATCACTAATTTTAATCTTGTGGTGAGCTTCATACCGGGGACGAAGCCCATGGAGCATCTCAATAGTCGCCTCAATGCTGGGCTCACCAATAAACACCGGTTGAAAGCGCCGCTCCAGCGCCTTATCCTTCTCAATGAACTTGCGGTATTCATCAAGAGTGGTGGCGCCGACACACTGCAATTCACCATGGGCCAGTGCCGGCTTGAGCATATTACTGGCATCAATGGCTCCCTCAGCCGCTCCCGCCCCAACTACAGTATGAATCTCGTCAATGAATAATATAACCTCACCTTGGGCCTGGCGTACCTCGTCCATTACCGCCTTGAGCCGCTCCTCAAACTCACCGCGGAACTTGCTCCCCGCCACCAGCGCCCCCATATCCAGTGCCACCACCTTGCGTCCCTTAAGAGAATCAGGAACATCATCGGCGACTATCTTTTGTGCCAGCCCCTCAGCAATGGCGGTTTTGCCTACCCCGGCATCGCCAACAATCACCGGATTATTCTTGGTGCGGCGGGTAAGTATCTGCATCACCCGCTTAATCTCATCATCCCGACCAATAACCGGGTCAAGTTTGCCCTGACGAGCAAACTCGGTCAGGTCTCGACCATACTTTTCCAGGGAACGATACTTGCTCTCGGCTCTGGCGTCAGTAACCCGATGCCCACCACGAACAGTCTGAAGTGCAGAGTAAACCTTCTCCTGGTCAACACCCGAGCGACGAAGAATACCAGCCACCTCTCCCTTCGCCTCCGTAGTCATAGCAATGAAAAGATGCTCGGTACCGATAAACTCGTCCTTAAGCCTGTCGGCTTCTTCACCAGCCTTCGTTAACAGTTGGGCAACGCCTGGCGTGGCATAAATCTGCCCTGTCTCATAAGTAACCTTCGGTGCCTTATCCAAGCCCGCCTCAACCTGCTGCCTCACTGACTCAATGTCAACACCAAGCTCTTGTAATATGTCACCAACCAGACCTTGCTCCTGCCGGAGTAGTGCCAGGAGTATATGCTCTACAGCCCACTGATTATGGTGATACTGACGAACCAACTCCTGGGAGGCAGCTAGTGCCTCCTGGGCCTGCTCAGTAAATCTTTCTTGTCTCATCACTTGCCTCTCCTCTCTTTCCCCAGCTTCGCCTCCAGCTCCGCCAATTTACGCTGTAATTCAGTCATATGTTGTGCCATACGCAAAATAACTTCAACCCCAGCTAAGTTAACCCCCAGGTCATCTAGCAAGGTCTTCGCCCGACGAAGCTGGGTTAAATCTCTCTCCGAGTATAAGCGAATATTGCCTCGAGACCGAGATGGCTCTATTATGCCAATCCTCTCATAATAACGCAAGGTGTGAGTTTTGACACTAAGTATCCTGGCGGCCACACTTATCACATAACGGGGTTCAGTATCATCTACATTCATAATAACCTCGCCTTGATTTATTTTGGCTGAAGCCGCTTAAGCTGCTCAAATAGTTCCTTTTCCTGCGGAGATAGTTTAGTCGGCAATACAATATTCACCTTAGCCAACAGGTCACCACAGGCAGAATTGCCCAGGTGAGGCATCCCCTGTCCAGCCAGGCGAAAGATACGCCCATTCTGAGTCTCTGGTGGTATCTTCAATGCCAGCTTACCCTTAAGAGTAGGCACCTTAACCTCACCACCCAGCACTGCCACCGTTAGTGGCACTGCAACCGCCACATGCAAATTATCGCCTTTGCGCTCAATTAGCGGGTACGGCTTAACCGATACCACCAGATAAAGGTCACCACTGGCGCCACCATAGCCCGTCTGTCCCCGACCAGCAATACGCACTCGAGACCCATTCCTAACCCCGGGTGGGATCTTCACCTCAAGACGCTTCACTCGTGTCACCACCCCCGAGCCCTGGCAGGCTGAACAGGGCATGTTTTGTATCAAACCAGTGCCCCGACAGCCAGAGCAGGGTTCCTCAACCTCAAGGCTAATGATACGGCTAGCCCCATGATAGGCTTCTTCCAGAGTTACCTCAACCGGGGACTCTATATCCCGACCTCGCCTTGGTTGAGCCCGACGGCTGAAAGTTCCGGTACGAGTCCCTCGAAATATCTCGTCAAACAAGCTGCCTATATCACCCTCGCTGAAATGGAACCTGACACCACCACCCTGACCAAAGTCCCCAAATGGTGTCCGCTGCTGGTGTGCCTGGGCAAACTGGTCAGCATACGGCCACTGGTCACCAAACTGGTCATATTTCCCGCGCTTCTCTTTGTCTGACAGAACCTCATAAGCCTCATTTATCTGCTTAAACTTTGCCTCTGCCGACTTATCACCGGGGTTAACATCCGGGTGATACTGGCGCGCTAGTTTGCGGTAAGCCTGTTTTATCTCCCGCTCACTGGCATTCCGATTAACCCCTAAAATGCTATAGTAATCCTTACCAGCCATCTTTTTCTCCGCATACAATACACAAAATATTATAAACTATTTTCTTAAATGTGTCAATACTTTTACAAGAAAAGTTAATAATATTATATAAAAACTCTTGACAAATTTTGTTATAAATGTTATGCTTTTTATAAGAAAGCTGAGAAAGGAGAACGACGATGACAGTAAGCCTAGTTCGATACCAACCGTTTACCAGAATGGCTAGCCTGAGGCAGGCGATGGATAGGCTGTTCGATGAGCGGTTCTTTGTCCCCTATCGACTCTTCACCTTTGGCACGGATGAGATTACTCCTATTGATATGTATCGCACCGATAAAGAGGTGGTAGTCAAAGCTTCCCTACCCGGGGTCAAGCCAGAAGAGGTTGATATTAGCATCAGCAGCGACTGCCTGACCATTAAGGGTGAGACCAAGGCTGAAGAGAAGATAGAACGAGAAGGCTACCTCTACCAAGAACACCGATACGGTGCCTTCAGCCGTTCCGTAGCCCTTCCTAGTGACCTGCAGACCGATAAAACCGAGGCCAGCTTCGAGAATGGTATTCTGACCTTAACCATCCCTAAGTTCGAAGAAGTTAAGCCCAAGCCGATAAAGGTCAAAGCTAAGGCCAGGACTACCATTCGAGGTAAAAAATAACCCTGGATAACTGGGGCTGGTTTCCCCGGCCTCAGTTATCTATCTGATGACACGGGTGAAAATATCCAGAAAATGCTTTAATATCCTGCCCGTGGCTCCCCAGATTACCCTTCCCTGATAGTGATAAAAATATGAGGCAACCGCTTCACCATCTATAATCTCAGTTTCCTGACGCTGGCAATCCCTGTCCAGAAGTGCCGAGATAGGCACCTCAATTAGCTCCTCAACCTCTTTTTCATTCACCTTGAATTGATATGGCCAGGGGATAAAGGCGACAAAGGGAGAAATAATATAGTTTGAAGTCCTACTGATGGTATCATCCAGCTCCCCTAGTATCTCAACCTCATCAGCCATCAAACCTATTTCCTCAGCACACTCCCGTAAGGCGGTGTTAAGCAGTGTCTCATCCCCTTCCTGGTAGACTCCACCGGGAAAGGATATCTGACCCTTATGTTCCTTCACCTTCTGCGTGCGTTTAGTAAACAGGATATGATACTGCCCCTGTTTATCGTAGATGGGCAATAGAACCGCCGCTGATACTCGGCTAGTATCAACAATGGGCTGCTTCTGTCTCTGGGAGAGGAATTGCCTCAGTCTTTGCTTCACCATCTTCCTGGGGCGGTAGAGTTGAATTGTTTTAAGGGCACCAGTTTATTAGCAATCTCACGGCACAATAGCATTAATAATATCCCGTTTCAGGCCCCGAAACTGGGAAAGCCACTCCAGCCTTTCCTGCTTTAAATCCTCCGATATTCCCTGTATCTGCTCCTCAGGATAGTGCTGGTTCAGGTCAAACCGGTCTAGGTCTACCCCCGGGATTTGAACTGGCACCTCATAGCCCCAGAACTCGTCTTTCTGCCATATAATCTTATCCCGGGCTATCATTTCCAGTATCTTTAACGAGTCCCTATGGGTTATCTTCCGCCCTCTATCGGCACCGCCTACCTTCCCGGTATTGAGGATGAAACACTGTATATTAGGATTATTCCTTAAGATGCTGACAAACATATTGCCCTCTTCTTCTTCCTCACCAACGATAAAGGGATTGGTGCCAACCACTCTCAGCGCTTTGCCGGCCTGCTCCGGGTCACCGGCTGAGGTCTCCACTGACTCACCCAACATAAAGGCCGCCGCTGCCCATTCTGGGGTGAGCCGCACTACCGGTGGCATAATGTCATAGCGACGAGTGATAAATATCATGAAATCAACTTTTTCCAGGTCAATTTCACTGTCAGTAAAAGCAATGTCCCGTCGTTTAACCATTCCCCGACCGTTAGAGGTCAGTGTAGAATTAAAGAAATCTACCCTGCTTGTTTCCGGGTCCACCCAGACATTTTCCAGTATCGCCCGCGGGCTTATCGCCGCCGCATAGAGAAGCGGCTGTGAGCTAGGCTCAAGATTTTCCGTCTTCAGATAGAAAGACTCCTCAGTGCCGATAGCACTACCATCCGACCTCAGGATAACTACATCATCCTGACGAATAACCACCCTCTCTGGAGGTGATAACCAGTGTGAATGGCAGGAAAGCGATGTCTTCCCGGTGCCACTGAGACCGAAGAGGAGAAAACCGAAGTCTTTCAGTTTCCCATCCCGGGACACCCGAATAATCTTGCTCGCCGCGTGGAGACCAAGATTCCCCTCCTTCTTGGCCCAGTACATTACATGGCGAAGCATTGCTTTCTTATTCTCACCCTTGTAGTCGCTCCCCAGAATTAGTGTTAGACCTGGCTCGGGGAAAACAAGAACTCTTTTCTCTGGCCATTCCGGGATAGTAATCGCCGTGAAGTCAGGCTCCCCTCCCTCGGGAGGAAATAGTGTGTTGCCCCACATCAGGGGTAGCCGGGGATAATCAGCCGTAACATACAGCCGACAGTTTCTCTTAAAGCCGGGCGTATGACACATCACCCTGTCCAGCATTATCATCTCTTTGTTTCTCAAGTATTCCAAAACCTTGGTGGCAAGCTGAATATCTTCCTGACCAAGCTCACCCGTCACCACCTCGGTAAACTTGGCAATTCTATTCCGCACTGAGGTAACCACCGAAAGATTGCCGAACTCGGTTATGATTCCTCCCTGCTCCAGAGACCACTCCCTGAGTTTCTCCTCAGGAGGATTATCAATTATTCTTTTTGGCTTAAACCCGGCAACAAAAATATCCTGCATACCGTCGTTCCCGAAAAGTTAATCAAATTGGCTTATCGTTAATATAATACTTTATCTAATCTCAAAATACTAATATGTGTTACAATGGGCTTATGATTCGTATGTGCCAGCCAGGTGATAGAGACAGGATATATTTTATCATTAATGAGGCAGCTAAAGCATACGAAGGTGTTATACCGGCTGATTGCTATCACCAGCCCTATATGACTATGGGCGAGCTTGAGCAGGAAATGAAGCAGATAACCTTCTTTGGCTGGGAGGTGAACAAAAAGCTGGTTGGGATAATGGGCTTTCAACCAATAAAAGATGTTACCCTTATCCGCCACGCCTATGTATTACCGCAATGGCAGAAACAGGGGATAGGTAGTAGACTCGTAGGTCACCTTAAGGGTCTGGTTACTACATCTCGCTTGCTGGTGGGGACGTGGGCTGATGTCCATTGGGCGATTACCTTTTACCAAAAGCATGGCTTCAATCTCCGGCCTGATAAAGATGAGCTACTAAAAACCTACTGGGATATCCCCCAGCGGCAGATTGAAACCTCAGTGGTTCTGGGGATGCTCCCTCGGGCTTGGACACGAGGGCAGTCGACATATCAAGATAGCCGCCTTGCGCTGTCATAAGAGCCAGGTAGAAGATACCCCCCCCTGTTTGTCGGCATATTATTACATAGGCGTAGTACCCGATACGCCTTAACAAGACTAGGTGGAGTTTTAGAATAAAGAGATTGACCCGACGGAGGTACAAATGACCACGACTATTCTTCTTGTCCGCCATGGGCAAACTGAGTCAAACACTACTGGCTTCTATATGGGCTGGTCGGATGAAGACCTGGATGATGCAGGTTATACCCAAGCACACCGCTTGTCTTCCAGACTAGCTAGCCGGCCAATCACTTCAGTCTATACTAGTCCACTTCAGCGAGCCTGTACTACCGCAATGATTCTGGCTGAACCCCACGACCTTGAGCTGAGAGCCTTAAACGACTTGATTGAAATTCAGCTAGGCGACTGGCAGGGACTGCCTATGGATGAAATCAGGCAAAGGTGGCCAGAACTTTGGCAGCAGTCGCGGATAGACCCGTCAGAGCTCACCATGCCTAATGGTGAAAGTTTCCAGCAGGTAACTGAGCGGGCCATTCGGGCCTTTGAGACAATAGTAGCAGGTAACCGGGACGGGCAAGCGGTAATCGTGACGCATGACATCATTATTAGGGTATTAGCAGCTCACGCCCTTAGAGTGTCAAATAGCATTTACCGCCGGTTAGAGATCAATAACGCATCGCTGAGCGTGATACAAGTCATCAATAGCAATGTTCGGCTTATTACACTAAATGATACATCGCATCTTGAAGCTTGAGATGGCACTGGAAGAAACCACCTCACTCCAACAGTAATGCCCTTTCGAGCCCGTCCTGCCATTTAGAGAATTTGAGAGCGACCGTAAGGCTAATCAATTCGAAAGGGATTGGCTTGGCTTATCCTTAAGTTACATGCTATTATTGACTGGAATTATGAAGGGGTAGTAGCTTTGCCAATTGTGTAACGGCAATCTTTGTCCACAACCACCCCTCAGGCGACCCGGAAGCTTCAGAAGATGACATAAAGCTAACCAAAAGGCTAGCCGAGGCGGGGGAGATTATAAGCATAGCCATATCATCATCGGCGATAAAAAACTACCTGAGCCTGAAAAGGGAAGATAAAGAAAGAGGGGCTAGCGCTCCTCTCAGACACCATACATACAGGTTTGGATTATAAAGGAGAAAGAATATATGCCTAGGCGGCAGGAGCGTTACCGGGAACCCCGAGGATGACTTCAGGCTAGTTAAGCAAAAATTGAAAAGCATAGGATTATCAGCATGAAAAGAATCGTATATATAGTTCTTTCGGTAGTGCTGATAGGCAGTCTACTGGTGTTTTACCTGCCCAGCGGTTGCCTACCGGCTCAGAAACCAGCACCGACCCCAACTGCTAAAGAACAGGTCCTCAATCTGTATGATATTGACCCGTTAACCCTTGACCCGGCTATCTCCGGTGAGATGACCTCCCATAACTATATAATGCAATTATTTAGCGGCTTGGTCCGCCTGGATGATAACCTGGAACCAGTGCCGGATATAGCCGAGAGGCAGCAGGTTAGTGATGATGGTAAGACCTACACCTTTTATCTACGGCGTGATGTTCGGTTTCATGATGGGCGAGGGGTTAAGGCTGAGGATTTTAAGTATTCCTGGGAGCGAGCCAGTGAGCCTGAGACCGGGTCTCAGACGGCAGCTTCCTACCTGGGGGATATTGTCGGCGTAAAGGAGATGGTGGCGGGTAATGCTAAGGAAATTAGCGGGGTCAGGGTTATTGATGATTACACCCTTCAGGTAACCATAGATGCCCCTAAATCCTATTTCCTATCCAAGCTGACCTATCCTACCTCCTTTGTGGTGGATAGAGCCAATGTGGAATCAGGCAGGGAGTGGTGGCGCCAACCAAACGGCACCGGCCCATTCAAACTTCAGCAGTGGGCTGAAAATAGCTTACTTGTTCTAGAGAGGAATGAGCTTTACTACGGGGAGATGGCTAAGGTCGATTTTGTTGTCTTCCATCTGTGGGCGGGCGTGCCGATGAACCTGTATGAGACTGGTGAAATTGATGTTACCGGCGTCAACCTTAATTATATTGATAAGGTTACCGATAAGACCGGCCCTTTCTACCAGGAGCTAGAGGTAATACCTGAGCTAAGCTTTTCTTACATTGGTTTTAACACCACTAGACCGCCATTTGATGATGCCAAGATTCGCCGTGCCTTCTCCCAGGCTATTGACAAGGACAAACTGGTTTCCCTGGTATTTAAGGACATGATGCAGCCAGCCGATGGCATCCTGCCGCCAGGTATGCCTGGCTACAATGAGAGCTTGTCCGGGCTGGATTTTGACATAGCTAAAGCCAGGGAGTTAATTGCCACCTCAAAGTATGGTGATGTCTCTAAATTGCCACCAATCACTATTACCACTATAGGCTGGGGAGGACTAATTTCGCGTGGGTTGGAAGCTGTCATTCATGAGTGGCAACAGAACCTGGGGGTAGAGGTGAAAGTCAGGCAGTTAGAGCCGGAGAGGTTTCTTTATCACCTCAGGCAGGAGAAGGACGAGATGTTTTATATGGGCTGGGTGGCTGACTACCCCCACCCACAGGATTTTCTGGAGGTCTTATTTCACAGCGGAACCGATAATAACTACGGCGAGTACAGCAACCCAGAGGTAGATGCTCTGCTGGAGAAGGCAGCGCTGGAGCAAGATAAGCAGTTGAGTCTGGCACTATATCAGCAGGCGGAACAGAAGCTGGTTGCGGATGCCGCTGCCTTGCCTTTGTGGTTCGGGCAAAATTTCACCCTAGTAAAGCCATATATTAAGGGATATAACCTGAATCCTTTGGGTGCGGTGATGTTAAACAAGGTCTCTATCAAACCCGAATGAGAGGGATTTTTTAACCTCACCCCCTTTATCCCCCTCTCGAAGGAGTAAACACCATGTCATATGCGGTAACGGTATTATCCTCCATATCCAGGGGGGATGTTAGCCGTTATATTGAAATAATAACCTTTTGAAGACTCCTTAGGATGAACTGTTATATACAGATCAAAGAACTCGGCAAATTTGGCTTTCAGTTCGTCTGAAGCGTGGTCTAACTCGCCGACTAAATCTCCCCTCCAGTAATCTGCCAGCTTTTCAAATGTAGCCTTATCCGGTGGTGACGGCTCGCCGCTAAACTCCTCTAGTCTGTTTAATTGTCCATTAAGTACATCTTCTTCGGACCTGAGTTGTTTATGGGCAGATAACAATTCTTCATCGGTTATTACGCTCTCAGCCTACTGCTAGGAGTATTGTTGCCGCTTACGCTGCAGTTTGCCGAGTTGCTCTCGTACTTCTTTGATCTGCCTGTCCATGCTTGCTTTTTGTTTTTCCCAGGCATGCCATTTATTGTCCTTCTTGCTGACCCACTTCAATCCTTTGTTTATCTTCTATTAGTTCTGTAGATGTTGGCTACTATAAGATAAGATACATTATTTGGTGAAGCACAAAAAAGCTGATAAGGCTAGCAATGCTGTTTGATACACATAAAGCGAACTATCTGTTATGATGTTAAAGCTAACAAGAAGTTGTTGTGCCTGGCCATAGCTAACAGCCAAGCTAACAAGGCTGTTAGCGGCACCAACAGGGTATCTGCCAGATGGCACATTATGGCTCCTTGTTACATCGGGTTCGGACGGGTCGTCTAAGTTGAGGTCACGACTTCAGTGAAACAACCGTCAAAGAGGAACTCAGGACACACTATGACGCTTCGTGTATTCAGCAAAATCACTTGGAGCAATTTTGAGCCATGATAAGCCTTGCACTGGGATGAGCTTTTCTCTTAGGTGCTTAGAGATAGGAATAAGATATTACTTCCGTTTTCTCTTCACGAAGGCGAATCGAATTTTTTTACCGTTATGTTTCTTGTCCTTCTTATTTACGTTCTCGATAAAGGTTTTTAGATCTGTAAGAGATTTGTCAGCCATTGTGATTTATTTCCTTCACTTTCTATACGCCGGAAACCGTAGCTATATTGTATCATACATTTGAGTATCAAAACAATCGCATAGCGGGCAAACGCCAAAGGTGATACGAAGGAGATGGAAAAGTAAGGTTATTTCTACCTCTTAGGAGTAGCAAGGAAAGGGTAACCTTCCCGTTTAAAGTCAGGGATATAACATTCCGATGCCCCCATTTCCTGTACCCAGCCGTTTTCTATTCCCACCTCGTATAGTAACTGGAGCACTGTTTCATACTCAGCCGTCGAAATCTTACTGGAAAGCAAAGGGATTCGTCGAGCCCAGTGCAGCGGTAAGTATTGAGACATTACGCTAACAGTCACTATCGGAGAAAGCTCTCGAGCTAGCCAAGTTAACGATTCCTCACTACCCGCCAGCCCGTTGGGCAGAATAAGATGGCGCACAATTAGTCCCCGTTGTGCCAAACCGAACTCATCCACCATCAAGTTTCCAACTTGCCTGTACATCTCTTTAATAGCTTGCCGAGCCCGTTCTACATAATCTGGCGTGTGCGAGAACTTCTTAGCCCAATCATCAGAGGCATATCTCAAATCAGGCAGGTAAATACTTATAATACCGTCAAGCTCTTTCAGAGAGGCAATAGAATCATAGCCGCTTGTATTGTAGACTAGTGGTACTTGAAGCCCCATAGGTACGGCTTCTAGCACTGCCCGAACCAGTTGGGGAACAAAGTGAGAGGGCGAGACAAAATTAATATTTTGGCAGCCTAGATCATCCT
>SDBT01001374.1_pt1 | contig 42711 bp, 39 predicted proteins | sample 2277101 | NCBI WGS metagenome assembly SDBT01 (sample SAMN10404973, study PRJNA504765) | marine sediment metagenome | isolation source: marine sediment core GS10_PC15, 103 cmbsf | place: Arctic Ocean: Southern Knipovich Ridge | collected 2010 | reverse complement strand
CGCTATAGTGTTTTTCACTTCCCTGGATAACCGGATAGAAACGGAGCGTTCATCGTGCGATTGAAGACCGTACCGATATTCGTCGTCTTCTTCATCATGGGGTTCGGCGACGCCGTGGGGACCCTGGTCGGGTTCGTACAGGAGGAGTTCAGTATCTCACCGGCCCTGGCCGGGCTGCTGCCCTTCTTCGGGTTCCTCGCCTTCGGCCTCTTCTCGGTCCCCTTCGGGATCATGGCCGGGCGCAAAGGGAAGAAGTACGTGCTCGTGTTCGCGCTGATCCTGGTCACCCTCGGGGAATTGATCCCGGTGATCTCTATCGGCCGGTACATCTACATCCTGGCGGCGATCTTCCTGATCGGAGTCGGGATGACCGCCCTCCAGGTTGCGGGCAATCCCATCATGCGGGATGTCTCGGCCCCGGGCAGGTTCTCGCGCGACCTGACGTTTGCACAGTTCATCAAGAGCATCGGCTCGAACACCGCGCCCTACGTCGTACCGCTGGTGGTCGTGCTCGGGCTCGCCTGGAACGGGATCTTTACGATCTACGCCATCGTGGCCGGGATTACCCTTGTCGTGGTTATGATGATGAAGTTCGACGAGACGGCCGGGGAGGAACAGGCAGAGACAGTGAGTGTCCGTTCCAGTTTCGCGCTGCTGAAGGAACCATTCGTCCTGATGATGGTGCTGGGGATCTTCTTCTATGTCGGCGCCGAGGTCGGTCTCAACTCGTGGATCGCCACCTTCCTCAGCGATAAATTCGGATTCGATCTCGCTTCGATGGCGACCCTCGGGATCGGGTTCTTCCTGACCGCGCTCGCGATCGGCCGGCTCTTCGGATCGATTGTGCTCAACTTCCTGACACCCTCGAAGTTCTTCCTCTACACCTCGATCCTCGGGGTGGTTGGGATCCTCGGGATGTTCAGCGGCTCTCAGACCCTGGTGCTGATCTCGATCTTCCTGGCCGGACTCGCCTTCGGGAACATCTTCCCGCTCATCTTCTCGATCCTGATCGACTCGATGCCGGAGCGCTCGAACGAACTCTCCGGTCTCATGGTGATGGCGATCGTGGGAGGTGCGCTCATTCCGCCGATAATGGGGCTCATCGCGAGCACCTCGATCACTCTCAGCTTCCTGATCCCGCTTGCGATCTTCGTTTACATCACCTTCCTCGCGATCCACGTGGGTGGCAGAAAGGGTGCCGATGAAGCTGCAGGATGATGCCCGGATGGTGATGACCCTCGATGCGGGGGGCACGAACTTCGTGTTCGGCGCGATCAGGGGTGGGGAGGAGATCGTTGATCCGGTCACCCTGCCGGCTGCAGGGGATGATCTGGAACAAAGCGTGGCGAACATCCTCGAGGGTTTCTCGCAGGTGGAGGCAAAGCTCACCGGGAGTCCCGTCGCCATCAGCTTCGCCTTTCCCGGTCCGGCCGACTACGAGCGGGGGGTCATCGGGGATCTGGCGAACCTTTCAGGCTACCGGGGTGGGGTACCCCTGGGCGCGATCCTCCGGGACAAGTTTGATCTGCCGGTCTTCATCAACAACGACGGTGACCTCTTCGCCTTCGGAGAGGCGATAGCCGGATTCCTGCCCCGGCTGAACTCACTCATGGAGGAAGCGGGCAGTCCGAAACGCTTCCGGAACCTGCTCGGGGTTACCCTCGGGACCGGATTCGGCGGCGGCATCGTGACCGATGGGCGACTCCACATCGGTGACAACTCTGCAGGTGGGGAGATCTGGTGCCTGCGCAATCGGTCGATCCCGACCACGACCGCCGAGGAGTCGGTGAGCATCCGGGGTGTCCAGCGTTCATATACTTCTGCTGTGGAATCTGACCTCGTGTCGGCGCCGAGTCCCAGAGATATTTACCGGATCGGGATGGGAGAGTCAGAGGGTGACAGGGATGCTGCTCGTGCTGCCTGGCAGGCATTCGGAGTGGCGCTCGGAGACGCGCTGGCCAACGCCATTACCCTGATCGACGCGCCGATCGTCATCGGCGGCGGTGTTGCCGGCGCTCATGAGCTCTTTCTGCCAGCAGTGGTCGAGGAGATGAACACCAGCTTCACCTCACCGGAGGGTGGGGATATCCCCCGGATGGAACTGCAGGCGTTCAATATTGAGCGGGATGAAGAGTGCCACGCCTTCTGCCATGCGGAGGCGAAGGATCTCGCGGTGCCCGGCAGCGACCAGATCGTCCCCTACGATCCCCTCAAGCGGGTCGGAGTCGGTATCACGAGGCTCGGAGCCAGCCGGGCGATGGCGGTCGGAGCATACGCCTTCGCGCTGGCTGAACTCGACTGGGAGTAAACAATACTCACTTCGTGGTGTACCGGTCGGTCTGGTCGAAGAAGATGATCGCCCGGTAACCTGCTTTGACGAAGGCGCTGTGGGGTACTCCCTCTTCGAGGTAGAACGATTCACCCGTCCTGAAGGTCTGCGTCTCACCCCAGGCATTGAGCGTCACTTCTCCGGCCAGCACATGTTCCCACTGCCCCTTGTGCTGATGCTCCGGTACATCCGTATCATCGGCGAACCGCAGGAAGGAGACCTGCTGGTTCTTACCCTGCATGAGGTGTCCGGTCACACCATCGAAGGGGACATCAATATCAGGCAGGAGTTCAGTCAGGAGTCCAGTCAGGAGTCCACAGTATGGAATTCACCGGATCGTTCGCCATGCGAACCGCTTCCCGAAGTCGGGTGCGGGTAGTACTCTATACCGGTCGAACGGGAGCGCGAAGATGAGGAGGAAGTCATGCGTCTGTGGAACCGGAGGGAATTCGTGAAGACCTCGGCGATGGGGCTGGTGGTGACGGCGGGGAGGCTGGGGTGGCCGGTCCCTGACTCGGCGAAGGTGAGCCTCGTGACCGTCGGAGCAGGAGGGCGTGAGGAGGCGATCCGCAGGGCGGTCGATCTTGTTGGCCCGCCTTCCCTTGACGGGCAGTATGTTGCGCTGAAACCGAATTTCAACAGCGCCCACGCTTTTCCCGGGGGGACGCACTCCGAGACGATCGAAGTCATGGTCCGCATGATCAAAGAGTTCGGGGCCGACCGGGTCGTGGTACCCGACCGCAGCGGGATGGGGAACACCCGGGAGGTCTACCAGGAGAAGGGCGTGTTCGAGCAGGCCGAGAAGTTCGGATTTGAGGCGTTGCCGCTGCACGACCTGCCTGCGGAGGGGTGGACCGCCGTGGAGCATCCCGAACTCCACTGGAGCCAGGGGTACTACCTCGGGAGCGTCTTCAAGGAGGTCGATGCGATCGTTCAGACCTGCTGTCTGAAGACCCACGGTTTCGGAGGACATTTCACGATGTCGCTCAAAAACACGGTCGGGATGATCGCGAAACGGGTCCCCGGGATCGACCACGACTTCATGCGGGAACTGCATTCATCGCCTGATCAGCGAGTCCTGATCGCCGAGGCGAACCTCTGCTACCAGCCTGTACTGATCGTTATGGACGCCGTCGAGTGCTTCACTGACCGCGGACCCCACGAAGGCACCAGGGCCCGGCCGAACGTGATCCTTGCGAGCACCGACCGCATCGCCATTGACGCGGTGGGGGTGGCGATTCTGAGGGAGAAGGGCACCACAGAAGAGGTTTCGCAGGGGAGCATCTTCGACCTCGAGCAGATCGCCCGGGCCGCCGAACTCGGGATCGGTGTCGACCGCCCCGAGAGCATCGAGTTCGTGACCTTGCCGGGGGAGAGCGAGGCGTACGCTCGAAAGCTGCGCCGGATACTCCAGGCCGACTGACGATACCTGAGACGACGGTAGAGCCAGCTGAGGATCGCAGAGACAACCGTAGAGACGACTGTAGAGAAGAGAGGGGGATCGCCATGTCATTCTGCACCGCGGTGAACTGCATGGACGGGCGGGTGCAGAAACCGGTGATGCGGTATCTCAGGTCCCGATTCCGGGCCAAATACGTCGACATGATCACCGAACCGGGCCCCAACCGGCTGCTGGCCGAGCAGGTGACGACCGGTCAGGTGGAATCGATCCTGGCCCGGATCGACATCTCGGTCGAACAGCACGGCTCGGAGGGGATCGCCATCGTCGGTCACCACGACTGCGCCGGGAATCCCACCGAAGAGGACATCCAGCTCGATCACCTCAAGCGGGCAGCCTGGTTCCTGCGGGATCGCTACCCGGGCGTCGAGGTGATCGCCCTCTGGGTCGACCACCGCTGGGATGTGAAAGAAGTCGAAGTTCCCTGATCCCTGCTCTCAGGGCGACGTATTCGACTTCCCTGTTTCACTGACTCAGAGCAGCTGCAGGCACTCCTTCATCAGTTCGGCGGCAGTTCCCTCCCCAGCGTCTTTCCCTTTTCCAGCGCCGGCACCCCTTCACTGATCCAGCGCGGGGCGGGAGCCCCGGTAAGGAAGTGATCGAAGTACTGCTGCAGGCGCACCGCCCAGTCTTTCTTGTTCGGCCAGGTGATCGGCCAGTGGGGCTGCTCGTTGTAGGTGATCATCCAGACCGGACTCTGGAGCCGGCGCAGGGCCACGAAGAGTTCGATCCCCTGTTCCCACGGTACCGCGCCATCCTCATCGTTGTGCATGATGAGCAGCGGCGTCTCGACCTTGTCGGCCCAGAAGATGGGTGAGTTCTCGATGTAGCGCAGCGGCATCTCCCAGATGGTGCCGCCGATCCGGCTCTGGGTCCATTCGTACTGGAAGGAGCGTGAGAGACCGCTCCCCCATCGGATCCCTCCATAGGCGCTGAACATGTTGGAAACCGGCGCACCCGCTTCGGCCGCCTTGAACATGTTGGTGCGGGTGATCATGTAGGCGATCTGGTAACCGCCCCACGAGTGTCCCGCGGTCCCGATGTTCTCAGCGTCCACGAATCCCTCACCGATCAGCATCTGCACACCGGGCATCACCGACTTCATGGCGCTCTCACCCGGATAACCGTCGGTGTAGTGGATGTCGGGAATGAAGACCAGATAGCCACGGCTGGTGTAGAAAGTGTAGTTGATGATCGAGCGGTGCGGTTCCGGCATCCAGTGCCGGTGGAGGTTGTCGGAGTTCTTCTCGTAGAAGGTGACCATCATCGGGTACTGCTTCCCGGGATCGAACCCGTCCGGCTTGTAGAGGATGCCGTCGTGCGGCCGACCGTCCACAGAGACCCAGTGCACCAGTTCGGCGGTGCCCCACAGGTACTCCTCCTGCTGCGGATTGGCGTTGCTCACCTTCCTGATGTCTCCGAACTGCGGGCCGGTGATCCAGAGGTCGGGGAACTCGATGAAACTCTGCCTGGTGAGGAGCAGGATATGAGAGTCTTCCGCTTTCACCGGGTTCGAGAAGGAGTAATCGTCCATCAGGAGGAGTTCAGGCTCACCACGACCCTGCACCCGGTCGCGTGAGAACCCTGAAGCCTTCGAGATGGTGTTGAAGGTGGAAAGGAGCATCCGCTCCCGCGGGTCGATGGAGTCTGCTTCCCGGTCGAGCCGCACGTAACGATATCGCAGTCCGTTCTGACGGCCGTTGCCCTCGGTGATGCTTCTGGCCGCGGACTCGCCGCTCGGATCGAGGGCCCAGAGGTCGAACGCGTCATAGATCACGAACGCCTCGTCATCATCTGTCCAGCCGGCGTTGCCGTAGGAGGAGGCCGGCATTGGAGTGTCATGCAGTTCGTTGTAGAGGGGGTGGGAGATACCGGCTGAGAGGTGCCTGTCCTCCCCGGTCTCGATATCGAGCGAGAACCACTGCTGCTTTTCGTAGTGCCACCAGACCAGATACCGGCCGGTGGGGGACATGCTCACCTGCCGCTGGACTTCCTTCATCGCCAGTTTCCGGTCACCAGTGGCTATGTCCACGAGGTAGACATCGGTAAAGCTCGGATATTCCCACGAGACCGGATTCAGGTAGGGGACGTTGGTGACTGCAAGCCCGGTCGGCGCGTCGCCGTGCTGACCGATGTTGACACGGGGAACGTCCTCATCGGCTAGCTGGACGATCCGGCCGCTCTCCAGGTGAATGACCGCCTGGTAGTTTCGCCGCCGGTCCTGCCGGAGTTCGAGCAGCTGCTGCGGCTGGAGACGGGTGTCCTTCCAGTGCCAGATGTCGAGTACCACTTCACTCTCTTCAGAATCCTCCTCGATGACCGGGTCCGCGTCAGAGTGGGGGGCGGTGCCGAAGAAGAGGCGCTCACCGTTGCGGGAGAAGGAGAGCGAACCGTGTTCGCTCACCCACCAGCCTTCGGGGATGCCGCGGGAGTCATTCGCTGCGGCCACATCGGCGGCAGGTCCGCCGGTCTGCCAGTGGTAGAGGGTGAAGGCGGGATCGTCGACCGCTTCCTCTTCCGACCCCTCTGCTCCGACTGCCCCCTCCTCCTCCGACACCTTCTCGTCGGGGTTGAAGAGGAAGGCGACGTGGGCACCTTCTTCTGAGATCGTGAGACTCTGGTATGCGCCATCACCGGTCAGGAGCGGTGTGACGGTTCCCGAACCGGTCTCGACGGCGTAGATCCCGTCGGTCTCACCATCGGGGGTCCGGGTGGAGAAGATGAGCAGGTCGCCGTCATCGGAGAGCCGGTAGGCGGTTACGTTCACGAAGCTCGTCTCGGAACCGTTCCGGAAGTTCTGAAGGAACAGTTCGGTGCCGGGGTCCCCCTTCTTGCGGGGGGTATCCTCTGCCGCCTCGTCTGCAGCCGGTTCTTCCTTCGGCTCATCCGACTCGACCGGTACGGGCGCCTCCATCAGGTAGGCCAGATAGTGTGTCGACTCGGCAGGCATCTGGAATGAACGCACCCTGTCGATCTCGGTCTGCAGATCGGGTCCATAGAGCAGGTCCATGATGACCAGCCGCTTCTTCGGTCGTTCGGCCGGCTTCAGCTCAGCCTCCTCGGCCTCATCCATCTGAGCCTCGGTCGGTTCGAGCAAATAGACCATCTTGCGACTGCCGGGATCGAACCGGGCCCGGGTGCCGTTGAGGACGATGTACTCGGTATCGGTGCGCAGACTCCTGATCTTCAGGGTCACGTCACCACCATCCTGGGGGGCCAGTGTGTAGAGGACCCATGCCCCGTCAGCGGAGAGGGCCTGTCCCGTGAGGCGGTTCCAGTCGTCGTAGACGCTGTGGTCGAGGGGCCTCCTGGGAGTGTCCTGGGCGGTGATGGCGGCCGCGGTGAGCACGATCGCAAGGAAGATCGACAGGGTTGCACCGGATCTGATTTTCATGACTCTCATTCCTGACTGGGCGCGGTAATGGTTCATGTAATAGTACGGCTGTTTACTCTACCTGTTATGTAGTCGTTATTCACCCTGATGTGCAAACGGTGAGGCAGTTCGTGACGCCTGACATTCATAGCGTATACTATGCGGTGGATACACCATACCGGGTACTGAAGGAGAACCAGATGGATCAGGAGAAGAAGGATCGGACGATGAAGCAGGGACGGGTGGGAAGGATGCCGGGGCGGACCGAGGATGACCGGCTGCTGACACCGCCGCGTCCGGATGCTCTGGATTTCGTGAACACCGATCCGTGGCGGGTCCTCAGGATCATGGGTGAGTTCGTGGAGGGTTTCGATGAACTGGCCGATCTGGGTCCGGCTGTTACCATGTTCGGGTCTGCCCGGACCTCACCCGACGATCCGATATACCAGGAGGCCGTCGAGACCGCCCGGAAACTGGGTGAGGCGGGTTTTGCCGTCATCACCGGCGGCGGAGGGGGCATCATGGAGGCGGGGAACAAGGGTGCATTCGAGGCAGGCGCTGAATCGGTGGGACTGGGCATCGAACTGCCCTTCGAACAGAAGATCAACGAATACGTCACGAAGTCGATGGAATTCCGGTACTTCTTCGCGCGCAAGACGATGTTCCTCAAGTACGCCCTGGCCTATCTAGCCTTCCCCGGCGGATGGGGGACCCTGGACGAGATGATGGAAGCGCTGACCCTGATACAGACAAAAAAAATACAGCAATTTCCGGTCATCCTCTTCGGGTCGGAGTATTGGCAGGGGCTCCTCGACTGGTTCCGCTCACACCTCATCACCGAGAAAAAGATCTCCCCCGATGACATGGACCTGATCCACGTGGTCGATACTCCTGATGAAGTGGTGAAGATCGTGACCGACTATTACGAGGTATGCATCAACAACAACAATCAGGACGACAACTGCTGAACGAGAGGAAGGTGCCGGCAATGAAACTCCGCTTTCTGCCTGTCCCGATCGCGGCCGCCTCACTGGCGGTCCTCATGCTGGCGGCTCTCTCCGGTGCGGCCTCCGCAGGGTATGATCCGGACACCGAGCCAGTTTCGAACGCAGGGTCTCAGCGACAGGAAGGACCGAAGATCTACATCTCGGCCGACATGGAAGGACTGGCGGGGGCGGTGAGCGCCGAACAGCTCGGACCGGCCGGCTTCGAATACCAGGCCTACCGGCGCATCATGACCGAGGAGGTGCTGGCGGCGATCGAGGGTGCCAGGGCGGCCGGCGCCGGCGAGATCGTAGTGAGCGATTCGCACGGGAACGGGCAGAACATCATCCCCGACATGCTCCCCGATGACGTGATACTGATCCGCTCCTGGCCGCGGCCGCTCATGATGATGGAGGGGATCGACGACTCCTTCGACGGGGTCATCCTGATCGGGTACCACGCCGGTACCACCAGCTCTGTGGGCGTGCGGGCCCACACCATGTCGAGCACCAACCTGACGGATATCCGGCTCAACGGGCGCTCCGTGAACGAAGCCCACATCAACGCCGCGATCGCCGGGCACTTCGGCGTACCGATCATCATGATTACCGGTGATGATGTGGTGGCGGCCGAGGCTGTGGCGGTTCTGGGCGATATCGAAACGGCGGTGGTCAAGGAGGCGATCTCCTACCACGCCGCCAGCGGCATCACCCCGAAAGCCGCCCGGGATCTGATACGGGAGAAGGCCCGTCGGGCCGTGGAACGGATCGGCGAATTCAGGCCCTACAGGCTCCAGGGATCGATCACGCTGGAGATGCAGTTCAAGAACTGGCGGCCGGGCGAACTGCTCGCCTACCTGCCGGTCTTCGAGCGGATCGACGCCCACGCGGTGCGATACGTGGCGAAGGATATGCTGGAGGTATCACGGGTGATCGAGTTCGTGCTCAGCTATCGGGTGGATATCACTCCGTAGGTAACAGCTGCCGGGTAGACATATCTCCGCAGGGGGTGGGGAACTACATATACGGTTCGGTGCATTCCGGGCCGCAGATCTTATTCTTTATCCGCCGTGCAAAGCCCTCCCGCTGGGCTGGTGATTACGCCTGCGCTCAGTGCGCGGTGTGACCTGCCCGACCATCTCCAACAGACTATTAAAACTGCACACCAGCGAGCTGGGCTGGTGGGAGTGTTCCAAGACTGAAATAGGAACATACCCGAAGCGCCCTAAGCTCACGCTGGGCTGGTTCATCATGAGCAAAGGCACGGGCTGGCTAGCGGAATCTCCCTGTGATGGATCAGGATCGCAGACTAGACACCTGCGCCCTGATCCGCCAGCCCTGCTGCTACTAAGGAGAATGTGTCTGATGAGCAAAGACAACGAAAAGTTCGACATTGCCCACAAGTGGGCTGTCGATCTGATCCAGCAACTCAGGATGGATTCTGATGTTCTGGATAGAGAGGAAAGTGAGCGCAATCTGCTGATTGCAGCTCTGACTGCTTTCAAGCTAGGGGTCTACGAACCCCACGACATTCTCGTGATCAGGCGGCACTGCCGTTGGGTATTGCCTACGAGGATTCCCAAGCAGGCTGTAGAGCCTGAGGGTGACTGGCTGGAAGAGGATGATGAGGCTGCCATCTTTGAGCTGTCACAGATGGGTGATGAAGGATGGGGACAGTGGGAGCGTTCATTCTGGATCTTTGCTCGTTACTTCACGCCTGCTGAGTTAGCGGTGTTCACAGGGATGATCACCATCCTCAGTGGTCGCAAGCGGTGGTGGGGTGTCCACTACTCCGAGCTGGGCAGATTGGTTGGTCTTCATCCAGACACCGTAGCAAAGGTGATGAGACAATTGCGCCCCTTGGGATTCTGGTACGAAGAGCACTGCGACGGATACATCAGGTTGGGCAGTAAGACCGTCAGCAAACCGAGTCGCTTTAAGTTGCCTGAGAAGGAGAATGACCGGTTCAAATTCAATTGGACCAAAATTGAGAAGTGGATTTTAGAGCGCAGGAAGCAGCCCAGTAGAGGTCACAATTTGGATAAAGATCGCAACACTGATAGAGATACCAAGAGCGGCAGATTCATTGGTAAAACGGCGGCAGAATGAATGATAAATGTTTTGGCAATTACCAAGGTCGTGGCCGGCTGAACACGGTTCTCTTATGGCAAAATGAAAGCGTGGCCGGCTGAACACGGTGAGTGTGGCCGGTGGAACACGGTGAGTGTGGCCGTGCGGGATCACGGTCTTCGGATAAAGGGAGAATAGGAAATGGCAACGCCATTCTCCAAAACAACTTTGAGAAATGAAAAGATCGGGGGCTCTGCCTTGCTCGCTACGCTCGCTACGCCAGGCGGCTGCGCCGCCCACGAAGAGCTTCGCACGATTCAAGGAGACACAACAAGGAGGAGGTTAAACGGGATGCCTGATTCATCAGCAGAATTGAGAGAAAGAGCCGCCATCACGAGCAGTCAGCGTGAGGTGTTCCAGCGCCTGATAGATGTGCAGGAGACTACTGGTTTGCCAAAAGCATTTGTGGCTCAGATCTGTCAGCTGCATATCCGACTCAGCCGACTAGAGCAGGACACCGAGCATTATCGTGCCGACATATCCGACAAATTAGCTGAGCAGGCTTCCTGGGACAGTGACAAACTCCAGCGAAGGATCGTCAGCGATAGTCGGGCTATTCAGTCAATGCTGGAGCGGCTTGACAGTCCACTCAGGCTCAGCCTGCCGTTGAGAAAGGAGGAAGATGATGCCTAGCATTAATGTTCTTGTGGCTGTTCATAAGACCAGACCAGATAAATTCGCAGACATTTTGGAAAGATTCCACAGCATGGTCTTAGCCCTGAGTGAATGCAGTTCAGAGATCAAGCATTACCTCGTAGAACAGGGGAAAATGAGAGATTTGGACAATGCTGTCCAGAAACTTGCATCCTTCATCACAGAGTATTTAGAACGACTGGAGAGTGGAGAAAAGATCGCTGTGCTCAGGAATGAGAGGATGAGAGCCAATGTTGTTCTGGAGGAGAAACGAGGCCTGCGACCACCAGAAAAATCGATGGCCGAAATTGAAGCCGAAATTGAACAGTGCGGTGGAAGGATTTTGTAGCAATGTCTCAGACAATCTCAGCACGAGAGGTCTGGAACATTCTGGTTGAGGTTGTGGGTGTCGATTCTGCCGTCCGCATCCTGAATCGGCTTGCTGGTCGGCAGGCATATTTCCCGTCTGTGGAAAGTTTGCTAAGGCAAGTCCAGAAGGCTGACATCATTGCCTTGTGGGTATCTGGTAAAAGGGCAGGGGAGATCGCGATAATTAACAATTTGTCTGTAACTGAAATTAAGAAAGTAATCAACAGGCATTGCGACCAGGAGAAGGAGCTGCAGCAGGAATCCAGAAAAGCCGCACAGGGTAGGCAGGTGGATGAATGGACAGACCTGGGCCTGTCGGGTGATGAAGACCAATACGAGGAAGAGTGATGGAGTACACCGTTAGCGAGAAATGCGACAGTGAATTGATGTGTCGCCTGATCTTGGAGAACCACTTGGATTGGAGTCGGTCGGGATTAGTCAAATTTCAGCTGAAGATCTGTCTGGTGAAAAGCTTTGAAGAGCAGGTTGATGATTTGTATAAGCCACAGAGTGAACAAGCAGGATCAGTTGAATTACAGGGTGATGAGAGATGAGTCAGACGAAGAGAAGGCAGAACATGAATAGTAAGATAATGAGTGGCTGTGTACGATTCAGGGGTTACTCGTGGCCCTATCCTCCTCGCAGCCACACGGGCAGCGCTACTCGACTCGCTAGTGCTGCCCACCTTTATGCAGCAGCGTGCTACCGGCGGGCAGGTTGAATAATGGCTCACCTGCCTGCCATCTTCTTGGAGGACTATGAAAGAGAGAGCTGCAAGTTGTAGCTACTTCTTCTTTTTTCCCCCACCAGCACGTTTGTGAATATGTCCGGTTGGACCCATTACACCAATTGAGGTATTCTCGGTTACCTCTAACGCTTTCGCTATCTTGTCTGATTCAGTCGCGATGTATCTGGGTTTTTTGAAACCCTGCAATTGGCGTTTTGAATCCTTCAAATCAGAGTCGGACACAGCGACCTCAATCACCTGCCTCGGGGTCTTGATGTCTGGTCCTTGCCCTTTGTTGTATTCGACATTTTTCTTCTTCGCCAATCCACTGGCGATCTTATCGTGTTTTGATTGTCCCATTTTCTTGCCTCCAGGATTGTAGATTCTGAGACATCGACCTGATGACTCATTCATTACTGATCTGCTGACAACTACTTCTGTTGTTAAGGAAAGATCTTGCTAGGTGGAGAGCCTGTCGTCAGTGCCCAATTGAGGGTACTACTAGGTCATCATACCATCACTAGTTCCAAAATCTATTTTCCCACTAACAAGTATATCAGGGGGTTCTGACACTCATAAGTTCGTCATGATTGGTTGTAATTGGGCGTTTCCAATCAAGGGGGCCCCTTTGAGCCGCGTGTTATGCCGACTAGGCGTTGCCAAGGGGTGGGATTGACTCAATTCCCGTCTTGGCAATCTGGAGGCGTGTTCTTGCATGTTCGAGAAGCTCGGAATAGTTCATCAACTTGATGTTTTTAAATGCTCCCTTAAGCTCTCTATATGCCCTAATCTTGTCCTTGCCATAATCGTCTATGCTAGTCACCCGCCTTACACTCTCCTTAAGTGAGTCATAGCTTTTAGCTAGGGTTTTCCATGAGCCGATCAGTATCAAGGCGCTCGGGCGGATCGCCTCATGGAATATTGTTCCACCTATCTGCTCGTTGAGGTATTCCCTGATTTTCATTCCGTTGATGGTGTAGTCACCGTCATTATCATTAGCAACTGCTGATATGTATCTTTCTGCTTGAGAAATTGCGATAGCCAGATCTTTTGAAGGATAGAATTTCGCTCGGCTCTGATCGTATTCTAGCACTCTTGCATCTGGGCGCTTAAGCTCTACGACTTCGGTATCTCCGAGGTGGTTGATTAGGATAATATCAAATTGACATCTTGATGATTCGCCTGAGTGAATGACATATTTGTCTGTGTTTAATAGTGCTGGCACACCAAAAAGTGTGTTCTGCCCGAAGTCGGTCAGGATCTTTTCCATCAGATGTTCAGGACCCTTGATGCTTGACTTGGGGTAGAAAAAATGTTCTTTCCCAAAAGCCTGCGCCTTAGCCTTGGTGAAATCCGTCACCTCAAGGGCTTTCTCGATGGTATCGATGAGCCATTGGACCTGCCTGTTGACCTGTCTCTCAATAACAATTTTACTTGTGTTGCCTGTTTCCAACTGCTCAGAGATTGCGGCAACGTCCTCCTGCGTCATCTCCTTGCTAGCTATCACTTCCTTCAGCAAGAGCGAGTAATCGCGCTCCAATTCGAGACTCCCCATGTCCAAGTCGTATCCTGCTTCCAAGAAAGGGGACATGCGATTGCTAACACGAACATCTCTGTCTCGACCTTCTTCTTGGTCTATATCGAGAAATGTCCTGTAGATATCTTTCGAGACGTGAAATGTGCTGCCCTCAAGTTCATTCTTGATGCTTCCAATCACGATGTTTTCAATCGGTGTCTGGAACACCTTCATGAATAAGGTTCGAATTTTCCCAGCGCCTTTTGGGGGATTAATCGGATTGGATCCAAGTAGCAACAGATTCTCATGAGTGAGGGGGATACTTACTGAGAAATCTACCTCGACAAGATCGTCCTTCCTTGAAGCGTAATACCTCATCCTGGTGTACTCGATCGAGTTGTCTGAATATGAAAGAAGGATTCGATTCCTAACTTTGTACTTTCTCCTCCCAGTAGTGATGGCCTGGTCTTTTTCTGGTAGTTTCTGTAGCCTTGTTTCGAGTTTCTGAAGAGCTGTTTTCATGTAGCGAGGCATAATTCCTCCTGACGACAGCACCTTTTCGGTAGTACTTAATGGATGCATATATAACAATCAGTAATCTGGTCTCACCGCTACCTTAGCAGGAGGATCTGCCACAGTTCCAACCCATAATGGTAGAGTCCCCCCGCTGATGTGCGGTCACCCACGTGCATCTTCCCCGTTCCCATGGCAACACCATTCACCACCATTACCAAAAGGGATTGGTCCCAGACCGGTGCCATCCCGCTGCCCTTGGACAAAACGGGAGCAGACGGTGGGGTTGGTGCAAGAGCGGGAGAACAACGAGGATCAGATCTACCGACAGAAAGAATGCAAGGGGCAGGGGAGGGCGCTATCGTTGGAGATCGTTGGCTCTTGTGGTGTTCCTTTTGTGGAGAGTGCCAAAGGAGGTGCGTTCGCCGGTTGAAATGCCTGTGTCTGGGAGTAGAAACTGCGAGGTTTGCTGCCAACGGGGATTGGGAGGAGAATTTTTACGTGGAAAGTTTTTCGACATTCCAGTGGTACAGCCGATATCTCGTGGAAAAGAAAACGCCAAACCGTTGGCAGATGAATCAGCATTCACCACACGGCAGATTGCTTCTACACCCGCCGTGTCTGCCGGGTGACTCCAGAATTGCCAAGTTCCACACCACTACAGATGGATATTCCCACAGATTTCCACCAAGTTACCAAAATCGATCCCCACTAGATGGGCCAGTTTCCTTGTTTTGCCATAGGATTTCAAAACTGAGAGAATGCCATTTCAGGTTTATGGCAGTATGGAACGTGTCAGGGCGGTGAGTGATGTGGACGATGGGCAGTTAGGGCAGCAGTGATAGCTCAAACTGGAAATTTATGGTTTGAGTCCTTGACATGCGACGAAGGGCAGGAACTGAGCCCTCACCAGCAGTTTGCGTTCCAAATCCACTTAATGAAGCACTTAAGATTGGGAGTTCTCCTGTAAAAGTATATGACAATGAGTAGAAACCTGCATGATCAGTTGTAGTCGATGCATTTGTCACCCTTGAGGGCCACGCGTATGTGTATAGCGCTACAGTTGCTCCTGGTGCTTCCCATATGGCCCCAGAATGGTACAATGTCACCGTGCCCTCTACATGGATTGTGAAAGGTTCGTATCGTGTGGGGGATTCACGAAGGGATTCACAACTCGTTAAGAGTAAGAGACATAGTGTGATAATTACTTTCTGAACAAGACGAAGAGACCGCATGACCTCACCTCCAGATAAGAGGTCAGATCAATTATAGCAGAAGATGAACAGAATGTGAATCAGGGGAGTGATACGCGGCAAAATTGGCTGAAATAGCATTTTGAATTGCCGAAATACCGGAGCTGCCGGCACTAGAGAATCAAAGTAGTGACAGTTGACTAGTCTTGTGTGAGCATCTCCACAACTAGGGGGGGCAGGGGTGCACCGATAGCCATTCCCCCATCTTGCCTCAACACTACTCCTGCCATGACTCCATTGAAGATATTATTCTCAATTCTTGATTTACCGACCTGAATCATCCGATCAGTGATTCGCACCTTAATCTTGCGCCCTGTGAGTGTGCCGAACGCGACACTCGTTTTTGAGCGAGGGCGAATTTTATAGAGGAATCTTTTAGTCTCCCTGTCAGATACAGTCACAATACGTGCAAATGTTTTAGTGACCTTTGAGATAGGGTTATCCACTGGCTGGTTTTTCAGGACCTCAAACACCGGCTTACCATCCAGCTCCACAAATACTGTGAGCATTGGTGGATCAGATGGTTCCAGAATGAAATACCGTCCCTCGAATACAAGGGGAACTGAGAAGTGTGTAAATTCATTTCCACCAAAACGGGGCATAAGGAACCTCTCTTCTTAGTAAAGCAGCGGCAACTTAGGATCTCTCCAGTATAGCTTCTTATTTGGGGCTTTTGCTTCATCTCTGAATTACGCTTTGATACTGTGACGAAATAAACCCCTCGCTGCTACTTTTCAGTGGAGACTATTTCTTCCCACAAGTAGCAGAAACATTTGCCGATACGAGTTTAATTGAGGCAATGAGTTCCAATGACTTTACTGTTGTCTTGTTATGATCCTTACATAGTGGAACAATGTACCAGGACTTGTCAGTGGCCGAGTCCTTCTGGACGTGCGCTCCTACCTTTTTCTTGTTTAAGCAGCTTTTTTCGACACAGTATTCGGGGAGTAACTGACCGCTATAGTTCTTCCAATGCTCAAGCCAGCTGCCGCACTTACATACGTTTTGGGACGTCCCATTGATGTTTTTAACCTTCATCGGTTACCGCCTTTCAAAACGATAGGAACTGGGAAATTCGTAAATTCGTTTCCGTTAAAACGAGTCGTAAGGAATATCCATTTTTTATACAGCTCATAAGCTGTCATACCTGAGTTGTATTCTAATAGTCTTCTTTGGGAGCGTATATCCCAAAAGAATGGGAGTTTGGTATGAAGGAACTAAAACAATATTCAGACGAGATCCTTGAAGCCATGTTGGCTGATTCTAAGAGAGCGGCCTATTTGATGGAAGGACCAACATCGAACATTGTCATGGTTGGACGTACTAAATTTGGAGGAGATGTTGAGGAAATCCTGATGTATGAAGAAGGTTTCAGTTCATTAGTAAGAGATGGATTCATCCGACATCTAAGAGAGGGCACTTACGTTGTAACATCAAAAGCAATGGAATGGCGCGATGATAGACTTGACAGTTCGGATTCATAGGTTGGTATGGAATGGAAGTCCTTGAAATAATTAACAACTGTGCAGAATTGTTGCTGGTAGGGTATGCTCTCTCCGGAGCAATGAAAAAAAATCAAAATTCAAGGGTCCTTGAAATAGCCTGATTTGGGCCTCATATATCAATAAGCTCTAGAATGTTCCAGTAATTCATTGTCAAGAAAGCAGTTATACAAACTATGGCATCGATTATCCTCTATATATGAGCGGAGGTAACGTGGGATTAAACAAAACTTCCAAGTGGTTGTTAGCGGCAGTCACCTGTGTAGTTTTAGTAATTGTTCTGTTTGTATGTATCGCTCCCCAGGGCAGTTTCAAGGACATAGTTCAGTTTTTAGATGACCATACCGGAGCATTATCATTTATAGCCACACTCGTACTAGTAATTGTGACGGCCAGATATGTTTTTTTGAGCAGGGATATGGCTCGAACAATGAAGCGTGATTTAGAAATCCGAATAAAGCCAAGACCCCATATTACATATATAGGTCCTTTCGTAAGTGGCAGAGGTAGCATGGTGCGAGTTGTGGAAGTGAAAGTTCAAAACTGCGGACATTACCCATTCTGGGTTGAGAAAGTTAGGTTAGAAGCTTGGCCTGTCGGAAGAGAAGATTTGAAATCTACGCCACTTGAGTACAAAGTAACACGATATCTTTCTCCTGCTCAAGAACCGGTATCAATAACTCCCCTTGCCCGCTTTGAGTTCTCCGATTCCTCAGAAAGCGCTATGAAGTTAGATAAAGATCAGAGAGCCGAAGGCAGAATTCATGTTTATTATTCTGGTATTGAGTCAGATGAAAGACACGATTATTCTTGCCCTTTAATAGCCTCAACAATGGAAATACAAAAGAACTCAGACGATAGTAATTAGGCCCAACATCTGCTCTAGGGTGGGGGACTTGCTATTTAGAACTGATTTTCTTGTATTCAGTTAGGAACGACAGTTGCCGTCACCTTAAGTAATTGACCTCTCCACCCATGATAATAGACAGCCGATATTTCGGTTTTATTTTGTCCAACATCGAGAGCCCCATCACCAATTACAGGTGTTGGTCTGTTTCTGAGGAATATATTTGTTCCACCAATACTATCTTCTGAGAACAAGGGAACATTGAAGTACAAATCATAGAAATTTACCGTTTCAGTGTCACCGATTGCGCTAGTGAAAAGTAGAGTTACAGGAGTGTCCCCGCCAAATAGTGCAACATCTATCACAGTTATATACGCGTATTTATTGCTTTTAAATATATTTGTTATAGTTGTGTGATTATCTTTCACAAACCAGATGGAATCACCTTCTCTTTTGATGTCCCATATTGTATCCGGTTTAACCGGATTACTACAGGTTACAATGTTGACCGTAATAAATAGACAACATGATATGAATAATATTGTATTTATTCTGGGATACTTGTGTTGTTTCATTGTTTCATTTCCTCCCCAAGTAAAAACAGGCGCACCACGAGAATCTATCCCCGTGATACTCCTGTCGAGTGAGAGTACCTATGTTAAACACACCCCTTAGAAACCAGAGCCTGAAAGCCAAGCTCATCCTACACAAATCTAAAACGAATTCTATCTAGCATCTGTTTATCTGCCAAATACAATACCTGCGACTTGCCTCCCCACAATTCGGGCAGTGTATTGACCATAGTCGGCCTGGTGGGCGGTCAGGTTGTGCCATGTGATATCCCCGCCTGTTGAGTGTCTATATAGTAGAGATGGCAGTTGGTATTAATACCTGCAGGCGATAGTAAGTCTGCCCAAATTGTGATTCAAGATGTTTCCTAACTCTGGGGATGGTAAAATCACAGTTGGGTGGGGTAGTGTTACATTTGGAAATATTCTAGAAATATCAAGTTGGAGCCAGAGAGGCCAATCGGGGATTATGGCAACCATCCCAACCTCCACCCCCGATGATTCGAACTTGTTTCCAATATCTTTGATGCTGGAGGACAAAAATGGCTCTTAAACCCTGTCGAGAATGCGGAGAGGATGTTAGTACAGAAGCAAAGACCTGTCCTCATTGTGGAGTGAAAAAGCCGATACTAAAATCAGATTCCCAGAAAATGACTAAGATCCTCATATGGCTCTTTATGATAACTATTATTGCGGTGGGCATTGTAGCAATCATTAGCCTTTCAAGGACTGATGAAAATATTGATGAGACTGAATTAACGATGACAGAAAGAGCACGACTTCAGGCACTTAGTGCTAGAATGGAACTTCGTGATTCAATACACAATGCGGAAGAAGTGAACCCACCCAGTGAATCCAGATCGCTGTCTGCTCGCGTTGTCCAAATTGGCACCAGTACGTTCATATCGATATATAATGACGATACCTTTGATTGGATTGCTCCTCAGATTGTCATTAATCCTCCATTGGAGGGGGGGGGATTCAAGCATAGCAAACTTGTTGAGCGCTTACGAGCGGGTGAGAGCCTAGCGGTATACTACAAGGATCTCGTTAATAATGATGGTGTTTTGTTTAACGGGCAGGTTCACGACTTGAGTAGTATTGCAATAGAATGCTCAAAATCTTCTGGGGGTAGTGGTCAATGGTTGGGAAAGTGGAATAACTAAAATATTGAGGTGATTCATGGCATTCGGATTTCTAGAAGGACGAAAAATTGGTATCCATTTTGAACTCGCAGAATTCACAGTAAAGCGCCTTAGGGAAGTTAACCTGCTGAAAAAGGGGTCTAAGGAAAAAGACTTCGAACTTACAGTTGTCAGCTTTCTTGAAGCCTCCAGGAAACTTAATCCATACCTGATAACTCAAGTAGAAGATGAGGCCGTGGAGAAGATCTCACGTGCATCGCTTTTTGGATATAGCCACCGCCCCGATGTCACGATTGGTAAAGATGGAACAGCAATAGAGATTAAGGTGCTCGGTCGAAGTACAGCAGTGAGGGAGATGTTAGGTCAGGCTATTGCTTATCGAACCCAATACCGGTTTGTGGTCCTTATTCTAGTGGACAACACCGATGGCAGGCAGATTGTCGAGCTTGTCAAAGACAAGAAATCCCGGGAATACGCTCTATTACAAGGGCTGGCAGACCAATTCAATGTATTCACAGTTATTGGACCTGCTGGGCGAAATAAAAACATCATTGTCCTTCCAAGGAGGGGGCATTGATGCACAGAGCATGAGAGGCAATCTTGCGAGGGTGTGAATCCTCTCATTCTGGTGTGCGGTGGACGCCATTGGAAAAATAATATAAGGTCTACCGGAGTCACCAAAACCACCTGAAAGCCAACTTGTTCCCAGGGCATAATTCCTTGATCCCACGTAGCTCGTTTACCCTTCCAGTGTTTCGCCCCCATCCCTTGAGATCCATCAAGAGACACCGTTAATCATCTGCATACAGTTGAGTCACCAAGCCCCGTAGAGGCCCACAAAGGAGCATGGTTCAACTTTCCATCCCATCCAGTCTGGAGGAAAATTTCGCCTGAGATTGGAGGAACGAGTTGAACCTGGCCTGCTGTTACCCTACTGAAAATGCCGCCATTGTCCTTCGGTCAGTCACGAGCACAAGGTCGGGTAGAGTTACTCCAATCTCTCTGCGGACCCGCTCGTGGCTGGCCATTCTCACTCAGAACCATCCCCATCGGCGGCACCCAAAAGATTGGAGCTATTCATGACTGTTGTTGAGCGGGAGAAGATTCGTCGTGTGAGGGACTGGCAAAGAGGCGGGGTACTGGATCTGTGAGTGGAGAAGTGGCTTTGCGGCTACATCCATATTGAGGGTTGATCAGAGCGAATCATCTTGATGATCCGTCGCACCCACCAGAAGCTGAGGATACCGGCGGTGACGTTGGCTATGGCGGCCGCCCCGAAGATTCCCGAAAGTCCCAGCAGTTTCGAACCGAGGAACGCCAGCGGGATATAGAGGACGAACATCTGGATCACGACCAGCGTCGCGGCGTGCAGTGGTTTATGCAGCACGTTCAGGGTGGTTGTGGAGAGCAGTACCACGCCCTGCATCCCGTATCCTATCGGCACCAGGCGAAGATACCTGATGGTGGTATCCATCACCGCGGGATCATTGCTGAAGACAGAGGCGATCGGCCGGGCAAGCAGTGCAATGAGAGCGAACGCTCCCATTCCCCAGAGGAAGGCGAACCGGTGACTGACCTTCACGGCCTCCTGGATCCTTCCCATCTTGCCGGCCCCGAAGTTCTGTCCCACCATCGGGCCGAGGGCTGATGCCAGCGCGTAAATGGCTCCAAGCGCGAATGGGTCGATACGCGTGGCCACGCCGAGGGCCGCCACCGGCGCCGGCCCGTACTGCGATACCATACGGGTGATGATGCCGATCGCCAGCGGCCCGACGACGTTCGTGCCCGCCGTCGGCAGCCCGATGTAGAGGATCGACTTCCACGAGTCGAGCATCTGCCTGAGCTTCGGTTTCAGGAACGAGATCATCTTCTCGCGCCGTATCAGGATCCAAAGCATCAACACCATCGTGGAGGCGCGGGCCGAGACGGTCGCGATCGCCGCTCCCTGCAATTCGAGGCGCGGGAACGGCCCGATCCCGAAGATCAGTAGCGGATCGAGGATGAGGTTCACGGCGACCGCGAAGAGCATGATGTTGGCGGGCGTCTTCGTGTCGCCGGTCGCGCGGATGGCGGCATTCCCCACCATCGGGATCACGACGAAGATCACTCCCGAGTACCAGATGGTGATGTACTGTCTGATGAGCGGCAGGGTCTCACCGGTGGCTCCCAGCAATGTGAAGACCGGCTTGACCGTAAGCAGACCGATTGTCGCCACGATGCCCACCAGGATAAGCGCCAGGGTGAGGCTGTCGGTGGTGAGTCGCCGGACCCTGTCGGTATCTCCGGCACCGATGGCGCGCGCGATGACCGCTCCGGCCCCGGTCCCGATCCCGAGGGTCAGGCTGTTGATGATGAAGATTATGGGGAAGGTGAAGCTCATTGCCGCGAGTGGGTCGGTGCCGAGCCGGCTGACGAAAAACGTATCGGTGAGGTGGAACGCGATCATCGCCAGCATCGCGATGATCATCGGCAGGGTCATGCGTTTGAGGGTGGAGGCGACGGGTCCTTCGATGAGTCTGGCGGATCTGTTCATATGGTAACCCGGTCGCTCCGTATGGACGATTCCTGAAAGCTCTGCTATGTAATGAGGGCAGGGCTAGCGACAAAGGAGTTTCTGTGAAACGGATCATCATCGGATCTGTCGCGATCGTGGCAACTCTCGCCATCGTCGGGACGGCATGTTCTTCTTCCCCGTACAACCGGGCGGTCGGGCCGTTCGACCTGCTCATCACCGGTGGTCGTGTGCTCGATGGGACCGGGAACCCATGGTACCGTGCCGACATCGGTATCCTCGGGGACCGGATTATTGCCATCGGGGATCTTGCGGAGGCACGGGCCAGCCGGACGATCGACGCAAGCGGGCTCTACGTCGCTCCAGGCTTCATTGATGTACACACCCACGCCGCCTCCGGGCTGGTTACCGAAGAGGGCAGTCCCGCCCGACCGCTTCTGGCGCAGGGGGTGACCACCGCGATCCTCAATCCTGACGGGCAGGGTCCGGTCGATCTGGTAGAGCAGAGGAAGGCTCTCGAGGAGCATGGGCTTGGTGTGAATGTCGCTCTCCTGATCGGCCACGGATCGGTCAGACGACATGTGATCGGCATGGAAGATCGTGAGCCGGAGATGCGGGAACTGCAGGCCATGTTGAGTCTGGTTCGCAAGGCCATGGAGAACGGGGCCTTCGGACTCTCGAGCGGCCCCTTCTACACACCGGGGAGTTTCGCGAAGACCGACGAGATCACCGAGCTGGCGCGGGTCGCGGCCTTCTACGGCGGCGTCCATACCAGTCATATCCGGGATGAATCGGACTACTCGATCGGTCTGCTGGCGGCGGTGGAGGAGCTGATTGCGATCTCGAGGGAGGCAGGGCTGCCCGGGGTGGTCACCCACATCAAGGCGCTCGGTCCGAACGTCTGGGGGCTTTCGGGGGAAGTGGTGGATATGATCGAGCGTGCCCGCGCCGAGGGGCTCGAGATCTGGGCCGACCAGTATCCCTACGAAGCCTCGAGCACCGGACTGGGGCCGGCGCTCCTGCCGCGCTGGGCCGAAGCCGGCGGGCAGGGCGAACGCCGCCGGCGTCTCGAGGATGAGGGTGAGCGGGCGCGTATCAGGGAGGCGATGATCGCCAACCTGCAGAGGCGCGGAGGAGCCGACCGGATCGTGTTCAGCCGCTCGCGATCCGACCCCGAAATCGAAGGGAAGAGCCTCCAGGAAGTCGCGGCCGGGCAGGGCCGTGAGCCGGTGGACGCCGCGATCGAACTGCTCAGAGAGGGCAGCCCGTCGATCATCTCCTTCAACATGGATGAAGAGGACATCGCGACCTTCATGGCCCGTCCGTGGACGATGACGTCTACAGACGGTGACATCCCGGTAGGCGGGAACGCCATGGCGCATCCGCGCAGTTTCGGGACCTTTCCCCGCAAGATCAGGAAGTACGCAATCGAGGAGGGAGTCCTCGACCTGGCCGGGGCTGTCCGGAGCATGACCAGCCTCTCGGCCACGGTGTTCACCCTTGAGGATAGAGGTGTTCTGAGGAAGGGGGCGTTTGCTGATATTGCGATCTTCGACCTGGAGCGCCTGACCGACATCGCCACCTGGGCTGAACCCGGCCGGCTCGCAGAAGGGATGGTGCATGTGCTCGTCAACGGTCGCCCGGCGATCGAGAATGGCGCTTTTACCGATGTTCTTGCGGGAAAGGTGCTATCGAGGCGGTGAACCGGAAAGCGAGGCATATTCCGGCCACGGCGGTCTGCCTGCTCCTGCTGTTCGGTCTGACGGCTCTGCCGGCTGGAAGGGTGGAGGCACAGACGTCGGGACGAATCGTCGGCACCGTCGTCGACGCCGGGACGGGAAAGCCGCTCGACCGGACCAATATCCGGGTGCTCGACACCACTCTCGGTACCATCACCAACGCCGAGGGAGCCTACCGGCTCGTCCTTCCTCCCGGTACGTGGCGGATCGTCTTCACCTACATGGGCTACCTGGCAGATACCCTCAGGGTGGATCTCGGCCAGGAGACGCTCGAGCGGAATGTCTCGCTTGAACCGACCCTGCTGGTGATGCCGTCACTGGTGGTGAGGCCCGGTGCCGGCACCCCGGGCGAGGAACTCATGCGGAAGGCGATTGCGGCAAAAGAGGCCATGCTGTCAGGGCTCCGCACCCTTCAGTACGAAGCCTATACCCGCACCACCCTCACCTCAGGACCGGAGCAGGCAGCCCCGGAGGAGCTGGAGATCATCGGCGTCCTTGAATCGCAGACCCGGGGCTACTGGGAGGCACCCGACCGGAACATGGAGCTGGTCATCGCCCGGAGGCAGACGGCCACCTTCGCGCCGGCCTGGAACATCATCACCTCCGGACGGATGCCGAACTTTTACCAGGACCGGGTGATCGTGGCCGATACCTCGGTCCCGAGCCCGATGGCCTCGGACGCCTTCGACCATTACACCTACTCGATCACTGACACCCTCCGTCAGGCGAGCGAGCGCATCTTCATCGTGGCGGTCGAACCGCGGCGGGAAACGGTTCCGCTCTTCACCGGTACGCTGGTGATCGCCGACGGGAGCTGGCATCTCCTCGAAGTGGACCTGGAGGGCAACCGGGCCAACAACCGGCCGCCGCTCACCAACTGGCGGCTCCGGCAGCAGTACTCTCGCTACGAGGATCGCTGGTGGCTGCCGATCGATTCGTGGGTACGGTTCGAGGTGGAAATGGGGGGGATCGAACGCCGGATGCTCATGGAGATGCATGCCGTCCTCTATGACTACACCATCAATGAGGAATTGCCTCGCGGTCTCTTCGGCAGGTACGAAGTGCAGGTCGATCCCGACGCTGACGCGGCCGGTCCCGAGAAATGGGAGGGCTGGCAGATCCTGCCCCTGACGACAGCCGAGATCGACGCCTACGAGCGGATCGAGCGGGAAGTGGCCGAACTGACAGGGGCGCGCAAGGTCCTTTTCAACACTCTCCTCGGCCGGTCGGGGGCCAGGAAGAGTGTCACGACCGGTTTCGCCGACTACTTCCACTTCAACCGGGTGGAGGGGATCTACCTGGGGGCCGGGCTCACCCTCCGCGATCGTCTACCACTCACCGACATCACCCTCCGGGGTGGCTACGGCTTCGCCGACCGGACGTGGAAGTACGGCCTCGAGTTTGAACGGATCCTGAGCGTCGAACCGGAGCTGGTCGGCGGCTTCGGGCTCGACCGGTCGCTGGCCCGGCGCGAGGGTCTCGACTTTTACACCCCGAACCGCATCACCTCGCTGGGGCTCTTCTATCACATCGATCCGGTCGATTACTACCTGCAGCAGGGCTGGAGTTTTTGGCTGCGGTTCCGTCCCATCGGGATCGTGAACCTGGCCTATCTCTACCAGGACCGGGAGCATTCGAGCGTCACGCGGAACACCGATTTCAGCATCTTCAACTCCTCCCGCACCTTCCGGGAGAACGCTCCCATCATCGGCGGGCGCATGCGCAGCGGGACCTTTTCGGCCGAGATCGACACCCGGAAGTTCATCCAGTCCGGACTCACCGATATCCTGATCGAAGGGGAGAACTACATCCGGATCCGTGGTGACCTGGAGATCTCCGACGCCTCGGCCTGGAAGAGCGATTTCTCCTTCCTGCGCATGATGGTGATGGCCGACATACACCTGAACACGGCCGGCTCGGGGTACCTGGAGACCATCGTGCGGCACGGGGTCTCCTCCGGGGAACTCCCCCCCCAGATGATGTTCGATCTCTATGGCGGAGCGGGGGGGCCGTATCAGCGGGGGGCATTCATGAGCCTCGAAGCGGGTGAGTTTGCCGGCGACACCATGGGGCTGATCTGGATGGAGCACAACTTCCGGTCGTGGCCGCTGCGGCTGCTCGGCCTGCGGCCCCGGGGCCAGTTCGACGTCGATCTGCTGTTGCACGGCGCGGTGGGGTGGTGCGATATCAAGGATTTCAACAACGGTCTCCGGAGCTACGGCGCCACCGCCACCCGGGATACGCACTGGGAAGTGGGCGTGGGCGTCTCGCGGCTCCTGACCTTCCTCCGGCTCGACCTCACCTGGCGGATGGCCCACGGCCCGATCCCCGGGGGCAAGGACGCCATCCTCTCGATCAGCGCCGCGTTCTAGTGCCCTGTCAAGCAACAACCGTGGCATTCGAGCGGCGCCGCATCCCGACCGGCTGCGTTCCGCCTCAAAAGGCGAACATATGTTTGCCTTTCCAACTTGACTTTCGCCTCTTTTTCGCTCATACTCGCCGCAGTTCTCCATACGTGTCCGAACAGAAGGAGCATGATGATGAACCTCACCAGGCGTCAGCGGGAGATACTCGACTTCATCGAGGATTTCATGGGTGAACGCGGATATTCGCCCAGCCTTGAAGAGATCGCCAACCGCTTCGGGCTCTCCTCGGTTGCCACGGTGCACAAGCACCTGAAGGCGCTCGAAGAGCGGGGCGCGATCAGGCGCGGACACAACCAGAGCCGCTCCATTTCCCTGGTCGAACGGGCGGTGCGCGCCGATGCCACCACCATACCTCTCCTTGGACGGGTGGCCGCCGGTCTGCCGATCGAAGCGATCCAGAATACCGAGGAGATCATGATCCCCGAGGACATGCTCGGACGCCGGCGGACCTATGCCCTCGAGGTGCAGGGGGACTCCATGATCGACGAGGGGATCCACAATGGCGACCACGTGGTGATCGAAGAGCGGGGTTCGGCCGAAAACGGTGAGACCGTGATCGCGTTGCTCCCCGGTGGGGAGGTAACGCTCAAGCGCTACTTTCGGGAAGGGAAGATCATCCGGCTCCAGCCGGCTAATGACAGCCTTCGTCCCATGATGATCCCCGAGGAGGACCTCCGCATCCAGGGAGTCGTGATCGGGGTACTGCGCAGGTACCGCCGGAGGGTTATTTAGCGCTCTGTCACCCGACAGGACACTAGTGCCCTGTCACGCAACAACCGTGGCATGACACTCTGAGAACAGGAAGTGATACGCAGTGGGTGTGGTGGGGCGATGGTTGGACCCGGCTGTAGGGGGCTCTTTTTTTGCCCTGGATATTCGCCCTTTATTCGCCTTTCGGGGAGAGACAACCGATGTGAGGGGAGATGGACGTGGTGGAACGGAACGGGGGGCAGCTGCTCCCACTGGAGAATCGGGAGGCGGAAAGCCTCCAGCACGAACTGGCCGATGATCCCGCGGCCCGCTTCTTCCGGGTTACAGATCCGGTCGAGGCAACGGGTGGACGGTCGCCGCTCAGGCTCGGGGACACGCTGATAGCGCTGGAGGGATCTCTTCCCCGCGAGGGGGACCTGATCGTGGTCCGGCTCGAGGGGAACGGCTATCTGCTGGGAACCAGCAGAAAGGGGGGGACCTGGTGCCTGCTCACCTCGGGGGCGGCGGTCCCCCTCAGACTGTCAGGGGGCGAGGTCCGGATGGTCGGAGTGGTCGTGGGGGTCCTGCGTAAAGTGCCGGTCTCGGGGGCGGATGAACCGGGGTGAGGAGGGGCAGGCGAAAGGGGCGGTCTGCCCCGCGACACGTACCATATGGGACACACTTTTAATTCATTGACGCAACGCATGATAGCCAGTGCGAGTTAATGTAATGCTTGAGATACGAGCAGGGAAATCTTGGAAGATGTCGCCCGGCGCATTATATATGGGTGTCTGCCGGAATAGACTCGAGTATCCCCCAGGAGGCGTATATGACCTTCACGCACTATATCGGTGTGGATTACAGCAGCCAGGACCGCAAGCAGAAGACGTGGGTGGCGGTAGGCAGGCGTACCTTCATGGGGTTCGAACTGATCCGGCTGGAATCGATCGGACGGGATGGTCTCTCCGACCTGCTCCGGGAATACGCCTCTCAGCGGGTGCTGGTGACGGTCGACTTCCCCTTCTCATGGCCCATCGATTTCATCAATCACCTGCTGGACGAAACACCCCGTTCCTGGCTGTCGCTCGCCGAAGAGATTCAGGGGAACTGGACCTTGAAGAAGATCGAGAAGAAACGGGGGCCGTTCGTGAGAAAGAGCGGCATAACGCTGCGTCTCACCGACAGCTACCTCAAAACCACCAGCCCCCTGCAGAACACCTATCCCGACCTGATGACCATGGTCTGGTATGGCATGAAGACGCTTGTGAACCGGCCGCCCACGTACCGCGTACTGCCCTTCGAGCGCCTCGAACCGAACCATTCGCTGATTCTGGAGGTGGCTCCGGAAGTCACCCTCGAGAAGCTGGGTGTCCCCCACACGCTCTACCACGGGGAGAGCGAGGTTCCCATCGAGCGGCGCAAGGAGATCCTGCGGCAGTTCAACCAGAGCAATCTGGTGCCGCTCGATACCGACAGTCAGTTCTACGAGGACGCGGTCAGGAACGACGACGCCTTCGACGCCATCATCTGCGGTCTCACCGGTACCTTCTTCAGCGCCGACGCCAGCACCCTCGGTGTGAAGCTGGCCGTGCCCAGCCCCAACGAGATGCGAAGGGTTGCGCTCGAGGGGTGGGTCTATTACCCAACCCGCGCTTAGTTTCCGGTCAGCAGCGGTCCTTTCCGGCGATCTCTGCGTTCCACATCCTCGCGGCTTGTGCGGCGTACTGTACGTACGCCTCCGCCGCCTTCGTCGGCTTCCTTGATCTGGCGCGAAAATCCGCGCTGCTGATCCGAAAACACCTCGACGGGCCTTTCCGGCGATCTCAGCGTTGGCCATCCTCAGACCATGAGTGAGCGAGCGATCGTGCATCTCGATCTGGACGCGTTCTACGTGGCGGTGGAGCAGGTGGTGGATCCCACTCTCAGGAAGCGCCCGGTGATCGTGGCGTTCGGCGGGGTCTACGCGCCCCGGACGGCGGTGGCCTCCTGCTCGTATGAGGCCCGTGAATCGGGGGTGACCTCGGGTATGGCGCTCAAGCGGGCGCGCAAGCTCTGCCCCGACGCGGTGGTCCTGCCCGGCAACCCCGACCTCTATGCCCGTGCCTCGCGGGCGCTCTTCGGCATCCTGCGCGATTACACTCCCATGATCGAACCGGCGAGCCAGGATGAGGCATACCTTGATCTGACCGGCACCACACGGCTCTTCGGCATCCCCGCCGATGTGGGGAGCCGTATCCAGCGGGAGGTCCACAACCGCCTGCGGTTGAGCGCCTCGGTCGGCCTGGGAAGCAACAAGCTGCTGAGCAAGGTGGCCGCCGGGTGCGTGAAGCCCGCCGGGTTCTGCGATGTGAGTCCCGGCTGGGAAGACGCCTTCCTGCGACCCCTGCATGTGCGCCGCCTCCCCGGGGTGGGGGAGGTGACCGAGCGGCGCCTCCTCGATTTCAACCTGCGCCTCTGCGGAGAGGTGGCCGGGGTGCACACCCGCTACCTCGAGATGGCCTTCGGGGTGAGGGGGCGCCTGCTGGGCGAACGATCGCGGGGGATCGATCGCACCCCGGTGCAGCCCCGTGGTCCGGTGCGCTCGGTGGGGGCCTCGATGACCTTCGACGTCGACACCAACGACCAGAACGCCGTGGAGGCGACGCTGCGACGGCTCGTGGAACAGGCCGCGGGCCGTCTCCGCCGCAGGGGGCGGGCAGCCCGTACCGTGGCGGTGCGGCTGCGGTTCTCCGACTCGATCGACGTGGCCCGCCAGTGCACCCTGGCCGTTCCCACCGACCTGGAGCGGGATATCGCCCCGGCTGCGCGGAGCCTCCTCGAGCGACTCCGGGAGCGTCGGGTGAGGATCCGGCAGATCGGAATACGCCTGACCGGGCTCACGGGAGGAATGGAACAGACCGATCTCTTCGACGATCTCTCGGGTGCGGGCGGCTGGACCCCTACCCGGGCACAGCGGGGGCGGGCGCTCTCGGGAGCGGTCGACCGCATCCGGCAGCGCCACGGGTGGGGGATCATCTCCTCGGCGCGCGCCGTTGGCGCCCCCCGGGGTCAGATGGATTTTACGAGGGCCTAGCGTGTGTCGTTGGGCATGGATACCATAGTCAGGGAAACAGATAGGGAGGGGAGCTATGGGACAGCAAGTAGCTCGTTCGACTGCTGAAAAACAGATAACGGAAAAAATGAAAGCCAAGCGTGAGGCTTGGGAGAAAAACCCTCCAATCCTTAAGACCACCCATCAGATTGTTCATGGCGATGCACGCAAGATGGAAGAACTGGGTGAGAAGCCTTTCCTTCACCTTGTTGTTACGTCCCCCCCGTACTGGACTCTAAAAGAATACAATGGGCAGACCACTCCTCAGCAGCTTGGCAGTGTTGAGGATTACGATGGGTTTTTGGGCGAACTTGATGAAGTCTGGCAGCGTTGTTTTGACCTTCTGGTTCCAGGTGGGAGGTTATGCGTAGTAGTCGGGGATGTCTGCCTTTCGAGGAAGAAAGTGGGGCGTCATCATGTAATGCCGTTGCATGCTGACATTTCGATACGAGCACGCAAACTTGGCTTTGACTATCTCTCGCCTATTTACTGGTACAAGATCGCGAATGCTTCAACAGAGGTTGAGGGGAATGGCTCACCCTTCCTCGGCAAACCTTATGAACCCAATGCAATTATCAAGAATGATGTGGAGTACATTCTGATGTTCAGAAAGCCGGGTGGTTATCGACATCCAACGGATGAACAGCGGGCTCTGAGTATTATCGAGAAGGAAGATCACGTCCGGTGGTTCCAGCAGATATGGACAGATGTCCCAGGTGAGTTGCGTCGGGATCATCCGGCACCGTATCCCAAAGAGCTTGCGTTCAGGCTTATCTCAATGTTCTCCTTCGTTGGTGATACAGTGTTGGATCCGTTTTCAGGTACTGGTACCACTGCGGCGGCTTCAATCGCGGCGCATAGATCCAGCATTGGCTATGAAATTGAGCGTGAGTACATCGACATCCAGCGCAAGCGCTTTGAACAACTGGAGTTAGGTGTCACTCTGGAGTTTCGATAGTCATGTCGGATGCGCCGCAACGGTATATAGAACATCTCAAACAGGAGGGCTACCACCCACGGTCCGATAAACATTCCAATGCGCTATGTGAATATGTCCTCCACGATTTATTGGAGCGTTGTCCTCTCCTGAAGGAGCATGCAGAAGCAGGGGAAGTTGTCTACAGCTTGAATCATACCCTCCACGCTGGGCCAATTCAGTGGAATGTTGATCTGGTAATCGGTCCTCCTGCAGTCATAGGGTCATATTCAGAACCGCTCGATGGCATACTTCAAGAAGTGCCTGCAACCGTACGCATAGCATGTGAAATGAAGAGTTTGATGACAGAGCATTGGAAAGCGAGGAAGAACCGACTCCGTGACTTCGATTCACTTCATACGTATGTGCATCGCGTTGAAAGTCGTGCTATAGCAGCAGCGATGCTGACGATCAATATTGCCGACCGGTTCAGATCTCCCCTGCGGAGCGAGAAAACAGAGCATCACGATATCCGACGTATCGTCAAAGAGACGGTTGGGATGTTCAAGGCTCTGCCTGTGCGTAGCGGTATCCAGGGTGAAGGTCTGGAGGCCAATGGAATCCTGGTGGTCGACTTTGACAATATTGAGATCAGGAAAGGGAGAATCTGGTCAAAGGCTCCGGCGCCTCAGCCAGGCGATCCTTTGCATTATGACAGTTTCATTCGTCAGATCTGTAACCGCTACGTGGAACGCTGGGAGTAGGACCATGGGGGTTTTTTTTGGGTACATATTTCGCCTTTTCATCGCCTTACGCGACTTCTGCGAAATTCTGTCCGAGGCGGTGCGGTGATGTTCGCCCAGTTGTGCGCTCACTCCGGCCACTCCTTCCTCAGGGGGGGAAGCACGGCCGGAGATCTCTGCGAGCAGGCGTCACGCCTGGGAATGAAGGAGGTCGCGATCACCGACGTGAACGGCCTCTACGGGGTGGTCCCCTTCGTGCAGGCAGCCCGCAGGGCGGGGATCAGGCCGATCGTGGGGGTCGATCTCAGGGAACGGCTCACCGGGCCTGACGGGAGCGCCCCCGATGGCTCTGAATCCTCCCGCTCCCGCCGCGGGTTCATCGAGGAGGTGATGGAAGGGATGGGGGCGGGGGGTGAGAAGGGCCGGCCGCGCCGGGCGGTGCTCCTGGCGGAATCACAGGAGGGGTATTCAGAGATCTGCCGGCTGGTCAGCCGGCGCCACCTGCGGGAGGACTTCGATCTCCTGGGGGCACTCAAAGACCGGGGACCGGGCGTGGTGGTGCTCTCCGACGACCCCGGGTTGCTGGCCGGGCTCGTGGAGGCGCGTGGAAGCGACGGGCACATGCTGGTCCTGTGTGCCTGGCGGCCGTGGAGGCGCGTGCTGGTGGAGGCGCAGCGACTCAGGCTCATCGACGCGGGGGTCAGGCCGGTCGCGACCAACGATGTCTGGTTCGCCCACCCGTGGGACCACTGGCGCCACCACCTGCTCACCGCGATCGGTCTGAACGTCGCCCTATCGGCCGTGCCGGAACGTTTTACCGCCTCCCGACACGCGTGGCTGAAGGGTGAGGGCGACATGCTGGAGGTCTTCTCCGATCTTCCCGGGGCGGTACGCAACGCCTCGGAACTGGCGGAGAGGTGCCGGGGGGAACCGCCGCTGGGCGGACTGCTGATGCCCCGATACCGCCCGCTCGGGGCCGGTGGGCCACGGGTCGCGAGGAATGCCCTGAAGGACCTGCGGGATCAGTGCCTGCGCGGGGTGGTCTGGCGCTACGGGACGCGGGATGAGCCGCGGAGCACAATGGGACAGATCTATCCGGCCGATGATCCGTGGTGCCCGAGACCGGGCGAGACGGGGAAGATGCCGGTGCCCGATGTCTCGGATTTGCGGGATGACGTGCGGAACCAGATCGAGCACGAGCTGGAGATCATCGCCGAGATGGGGTATGCCGACTACTTCCTGGTGGTGGCCGATATCGTCCACTACGCCCGGACCGAGGGGATCCCCACCTGCGGCCGGGGGTCGGCCGCCAACAGCGTGGTCGCCTATGCCCTGGGACTCACCCACGTCGACCCCCTCGAACACGACCTCTACTTCGAGCGGTTCCTCAACCAGGGCCGCTCCGATGCCCCCGACGTGGACATCGACTTCTCGTGGCGGGACCGCGACCGGGTGCTGGAGTACGTCTACCGGCGGTACGGTGAGGAGCGGGTGGCCATGATCGCCACCCATGTCACCTTCCAGGGACGGGCGGCGGTGCGGGAGGTGGCCAGAGTCCACGGGCTTCCCGAGGGGGAGATCGACCAGGTCACGAAGCGGCTGGGGTGGTTCTCGGGCGCAGGCGAACTGCGCGAGAAGATCGCCTCCAACCCCCGTTTCCGGGGGATCGATCTGACCGATGAGCCGTGGAACACGGTGCTCCAGGCGGCCGAGCAGATCGACGGCTTTCCCCGGCACCTGGGGGTCCATCCCGGAGGGATCGTGATCGCGCCGGAGCGGATGACCGACCACGTCCCGGTGGAGCGGTCGGCCAAAGGGATCGTTGTCACCCAGTGGGACATGTACCCGATCGAGGATGCCGGGCTGGTGAAAATCGACCTGCTCGGGAACCGCTCTCTGGCCGTCATCGAGGATGCCTGCCGTGACGTGGAGAGCTTCCACGGCCACACGATCTCGTATGTCCACTTCGACCCGACCGAGGATGAGGCCACCAGGAAGCTGGTCGGCAGAGGCGATACGGTGGGGTGCTTCTATGTGGAGAGCCCGGCCACTCGGGGGCTTCTGCGCAAACTCGAGTGCGAGGATTTCGATACCCTGGTGGCCGCCTCCAGCATCATCCGGCCCGGGGTCTCCTCAAGCGGCATGATGGGGGCCTACGTCGAACGACACCGCGGCGCGCCCTTCACGTATCTCCATCCGAAGATGGAGGAACTGCTGGGCGACACCTACGGGGTGATGTGCTACCAGGAGGATGTGATCAAGGTGGCCCATCACATCGCGGGGATGTCGCTTGTTGACGCCGACGGACTGCGCAAGAGCATGGGGAAAAAGCGTGATTTCGAGCGGATCAATACCTACCGCAAGCAGTTCATGGAGGGAGCGACCGGCCGCGGGATCGAGCCCGACACAGCCGCCGAACTGTGGCGGCAGATAGAGTCATTCGGCGGCTATTCCTTCTGCAAGGCGCACTCGGCCTCCTACGCGCTGGTCTCCTACCAGGCGGTATATCTGCGGGCGCACTATCCGGCGGAACTGATGGCGGCGGTGCTCTCCAACCACGGAGGGTTCTATTCCACCATCGCCTATGTCTCGGAGGCGATGCGGTTGGGCCTCGAGCTCCTCGGTCCCGACGTGAACGAGAGCCGGGTCGCCTGGACCGGTCACACCTGCCCCGAAGCGGTGGCGGCCGCCGAAGCACTGGCGCGGGAAGAGATCACGCGTGACGATCTCGATCTGCCCGGCGGCTGGCTCGGCCGGCTGCGGGTGGGGTTGTGTCAGGTACGGGGGTTGAGTGGGGAGGGGGCCGCGGCGATCGTGGCCGAGCGCGAGCAGCATGGACCCTTCGCGGGGTTCGACGATCTGATGGACCGGGTGCCGCTCCAGCCCGCCGGGGTCGAGGCCCTGATACGGTGCGGGGCGCTCGACGGTCTGCGGGAGGGGACCCGTCCCGAGCTGATGTGGCGGGCGCTGCTGAGGCGCCGTGAACCGGGTCGGGCCGAGTCGGGCACGGCGCTCCTGCTTCCCCTCGATATGCCGATGCCCGCCGCCCTGCCCGAGGCGCCACGGTATGATGAGTCGACGGTGCTCGCCTTCGAGGCCGAGACCCTCGATTTCCTGGTCAGCGCACATCCTCTGACGCTCTACGAGGAGGCGATCGCCCGGGTGGCGGCAGAGAAGGGACCGCCCCTGGTCGAGGGGCGGGACCTCGCCGGGTACGTGGGGGAGCAGGTGCGCCTGGTCGGGTGGCGGGTGACCGCCAAACCTATCCATACCATCCACAACGAGGTGATGGAGTTCGTCTCGTTCGAGGACACCACCGCCCTCTACGAGGTGACCGTCTTCCCCCGGCAGTACCGGCGCTATGCCCCCGAGCTGATGACCCGCGGCCCCTTCATCCTGACCGGCCTGGTCGAGGAGGAATGGGGAGCCATCTCGCTGACGATGGACCGGCTCAGTGTGCTCGGCAGGGGAGAGCTGGCGCGACCGGGCAGGGAGATGCCCTCTGACCGCGTGGCCGTGACTGCCGGCAATTGAGGAGACCGGCTCCCGATTCAGCCCGAGTGGATGGTCTGCAGCCGTGGAAAGGCGTTCAGCAGGGGTGGGGGGACCGCCACCTTCCCGCCGGTCAGCCGCGCCAGCAGTTCCAGGGCGTTGGTCGGCGCCTGACCCCGATAGTGGTTGTTGAAGATGATGAAGAGCCGGCTCAGCTGAGGGGCCAGACGCTCGATCGCCTCCGCCCATGGTTCCAGTTCCTCGGGGTCGTAGAGGTAGTCGTACCGCTCCCCGACATCGGCGTCCTCGCGAAACCAATTCTCGATGTTCTGGCCGTGGAGGCGGAGGTAGCCGGTGGAGGAGGTCGCTTCCTCAGTCTTCTCAAGGCTCTCACCGATCACCGGCTGGTCGATGTTGCAGAAGGCCACGTCACGTTCCCTCAACCATTCGAACACCTCCGGTGTGTTCCAGGAAGCGTGACGGACTTCCAGCACGAGCGGGTAGGAGGAGAAGGTCTCAAAAAGGTCGCGCAGGTACCGGGAGTTCTCACGATTTCCCCTGAACGACCAGGGAAACTGGCAGAGGAGGGCGCCCAGACGGTCTGATTCCTGCATCGGTTCCAGCATATTCTCGATGCTTTTGATTGCATCCCGGTCGAGTGTCCGCGCGTCGTGGGTGAAATGTCTCCAGAGTTTGACCGAGAAGAGGAATCGGGGATTCTCCTCCACCCGCCTGATCCAGCTCTCCACCACCACCGGTCTCTGGGGGTGGTAGAAGGTGCTGTTGATCTCGATCGTGTCGAAGTAGTCCTTCAGATACGCCAGTGGATCGAATTTCGAGCCGGCATCAGGTGGATACACCGGACCCTTCCAGTCGTCATATGACCAGCCGGCCGGCCCGATGTGGATCTCGGTGTCCATCACTTGACGTCCCAGAACGGTTCCCGTAGGTTCTCTGCACTCATGGATACACCTCGGACTGAATATGTACACCACAACGGTAGCAGGGGACCAGTCCCTCTCGCGGCTGCGTGTATGGTCATGCTCGCGTTCGCGCTGGCTGATCCGCTTCCGGTGGCTCTCTCCGGTCCTGCTCTGCCCGATACAGCTCAGCTGGCGGATGAACACAATCCGGCTTTGGAAGCCGGACTGAGCGCACTTCGCGACGGAGACCCCTCCCTGGCGGTGACGCTCCTGCGTTCGAGCGCCACGAGTGAGGACGCCCTGAGCAGTGAGGCGTGGATCGGGTTGGGGGTGGCGTATCGCAATCTGGGCCGACCGGCCTCGGCAGCGGAAGCGCTGGTGCGGAGTGAGGCGCTTGTTTCGGATCCCCTCCTTGGCTGGATCAGGTTGGAACGGGCCCGCATTCTCGCAGGCGCGGGAGAATCGGCACGCGCCGATTCACTCCTGGAGTTCCTCTCATCTTCCGCGGCCGGAACCCCGGTCATCGAACGTGTTCATGAATACCGGCTTGAACGCGCTGTGGCGGCGGGAAATGAGGAGCTGGAACGCGCCCTGATCGAGAACCTGATCGATCTCAGGACAGGGAACGCCGCCGGACACGCTGCCCGACTCGCCGAAATGGTCCAGACAGAAGACCGGGAGGAGGCCGACCGGCTCAGGCGTCTCTCGCTCGAATTACCGGGAAGCGACGAGGCCCGTGGACGCTCGGCGCTGGAACTGATCAACAGCTCAGGATCGCTGAGCGCCGGGGAGTTGATTGAAGCAGGGAGGATACTCTTTGGCCTCGCGGACTGGCGGGGTGCCGTTGATGCCTTCCGCCAGGCGCTGGAGCAGGAGGGTGCCGGAGCCGAAGTGAGTGAGGCGCGCTACCGTCTCGGTTTGAGTCTCTACCGGATGCGCTCATACACCGAGGCCGCGCGCGTCCTGACTGAAGCGGAAGGGTCCTCACCGGGGTATCGTACCGCCGCCGCCTATTACGCCGCGCTCTCCGTTGCGGCGTCTTCCCCCAGGAAGAGGGGTGCCGAGGCTCTCATCGCGTTTGCGGACCGTTACCCCGGGAGCAGGTGGGCGCCCCGGACGCTGAAGCAGGCAGGCGACAGGCTCATCAGCGTGGATCGGGAAGCGGCAGGGAGGGTCTATGCTCGCCTGATCGATGCACACCCGACCTACTGGGAGAACGCCGCGACCCTCTTCAGTCTCGGAGAGGCCGCCAGAGACGCCGATGAACTGGATGAAGCGCGCGAATGGTTCGTGGAACTGGGACGCGGGATTTTCCATCCCCAGGAGAAAGCCCAGGGATGGTTCTGGGCGGCGCGGATGGCCGAAGCCTCAGGTGATTCAGCCACAGCTGCCGGCTACCTCGAACGGGGGGGCGAGCGGTACCCCTACACCTACTACGGAGCCCGAGCATTGCAGGAACTCGGCAGGCCTCTGCCGGAGCCGCCGGTCATGCCGCAGGATGTCGAGATCGGTCCGCTGGCCGTGCCCGACTGGGCCGGCGCTTCCATTGAGGCCGGGATCGTGCTCATCAGAACGGGACTGACCCGAGAGGGAGAGACCCAGTTGCTGCACGCGGTCACCGGGAGATCGTTCACCCGGGACCATCTTTACGATCTCTGGACGGTATCGGTCGAGGGCAGTGCCTTCAGTGCCGCGACGAGGCTTGGTGACCGCCTGCTCGACTTCGGCCGGTGGGAGGAGGATGACCCCCGGTACTGGAACCTGCTCTTTCCGCTCTATTTCGTGGATCTCATCGAGCCGATGGCGCAACAGAACGAACTCGATCCCTACCTCATTCTGGCCCTGATCAAACAGGAAAGCGCCTTCCAGCCTGACGCTCGTTCCTATGTCGGCGCGAGAGGCCTGATGCAGCTGATGCCCGAGACGGCCGAAGAGTGGAGAAAAAGACTCAGACTCCCGCCCATCGAGGAGGAGGATCTCTACGATCCGGAGATCAACCTGCGTCTCGGTATCCCCTACTTCGCGCACCTGGTCAATCGGTTCGGGGGGTCGACCGAGAAGGCGCTTGCCGCCTACAACGGCGGTCCCACGAACGTCAGGCGGTGGGAGCGGGGTCTTATCGACAACAGGCCGGAAACTTTCATCGAGTCGATTGGTTATCCAGAGACGAGGACGTTCGTGCTCACGATCATGAACAACTACTACCGGTACCGGTATCTCTGGTCCCGGCGGGCAGAGTAACAGGCAGGGCATAGATGCGACGCTACGGTTGGGGCATATCAGGTCTGGTCCACCTGGTGCTCGCGGCGCTCTTCCTGATCATCCACATCAAGTTGCCGCCGGGTCCGCCGGAGTACGCACTGCTGGAGTTCGCGCCCCTTCCAGAAGAACAGGCACCCACTGAACCTCTTCAGGAACCGCCGGTTGAGCAGCCGCAACCGGAACGCGAGACCGACCCGGCAGGTACGCCCGAAATGGAGGCCCCTCCACCCGAACCGGCCGTTCGGAGCACGATCGGGATCAGGGAGCGGCTCGATTGGGTCACCGGTCCGCCTTCGGCGCCACTACCCCCGATTACACTGCCCGAGCGGACCAGATCGGCGATCGGCCCCCTGCGGGGCGCCGTGACCGTGAGCGAGGTGGGGTGGTCGATCCTCAGACCGGGTGCCACGATCGTGGATACCCTCCTCTTCGCCCAGCAGCGGCTGGTGGAGCTTGCTGATGAGGTGATGCGGGACATCCGCACAGGGGGCAGGGGGGGAGACCGGTTCGGGAGCCCGATCAGGGAACCGGGCACGATCGAAGATCTGCGGGGCGAACCGTTTCTACCGCTGACGGGTGTTGCCGCCGCGCTCATCGCGCAACTGGCCGAGATCGGTAAGGAAGCCTGGAACCGTCTGATCGGACGCGATCCGGACGCGCTGCCGGAACCGGACATGGATCTTACCCGGTATCAGGTCATGGCCTACGCGGCCCTCGATGACCGTTTTGCGCTCAGCATCTTTGAATGGCACGCCCGGCTCTACTCCGGTTTCGAGGGAGGATTGAGCAGGCTGCAGCAGCTTGCCGCTGAACTCTCCGAACGCGGATTGTGCAGATTCGAAATGGATGGGAATATCTTCACCTATCGCCGGACGGTACCTCTGAGTGAAGTCGTTCAGTTCTATGTCTCATTCCTCTCCCGCCTTCCCGAGGGAAATCACGCGTTGCGTGAGGAATTGATCTGGAAAGTGGCGATCCTCGTACGGGAACCCGATTTCTGATCTGTCCTCTCACCGGGACATTACGTGTCCACTTTTCAGGACAAAATGATCTGTTCATGAATGTTCCGGTACCCTTCCCGGGATCTCCGGCCAACTACTGACAACTGTTTCGAATATCCTGTAATATGTTGTTCTACAACAGCATAGAATCAACATACTGGTGATATGACCCTCTTGTACTCGATTTCCAACACTCTGGCACGCTTCTTGATAGGTAATCAGGATGTGAAACCACAGATGATCGGGATATCAACCGACCCGTTCATGCAGAAACTGGAATCGAGGTGGGTGAGATGATCGCATCACGGCAGCAAACCACGCAGAGCAACGAACTTTCCTGGAAGGGGACCGTGCTCCTGGTCGGGATGCTGGCACTCCTCATGCTGCTCAGCGGCTGCTATACCATTGTGGCCACAAGCCAGTTTTCCGGCGGAGTGAGCAGAGCGTACGACTACGGGTATGATGAGGCTGAGGTGGATGAAGAGGTCGTGACTGCCGGAACCAAGATTCCGTCAAAGGTCTTTTCTGAAGCGGGGGCCGCGGGCACAGCCGCAGGACAGCAGGGCGTCGGCGTGCGGATTCCCGACACGCAAATCAAGAGTGGGGTGGATGCGGTCGGTGTCAGGTACCGCAGTGATTACGAATACTACGGTGACCAGTACTACGACGACAACTGGTATGGAGATCAGTACTACAACGACGGATACGGCATGGTCAGTGATCCCGGCGTCTTTGTCGTCGGGTATCGCCGGCCATGGATCCGTCGACTCTATGTCGACTGGTACTACGGTAACTGCTACGGGTGGTACCGCTGGCCACACCGGTTCGGCTCGACCTGGAGTGTCTCGTGGCGCTGGGGCGGCTTCGGTGTCGCTTACGGTTACCACGAGCCCTACTGGTACGATCCGTTCTACTGGGACTACTGGTGGAGCGATCCCTTCTACTCCTACCAGCCCTACTTCGTATCGTACTGGGATCCGTGGCGCTGGGGCTCGCACTGGTACCGTCCCTATCACTACGGCTACTACGACCCCTACTGGGGCCCATACCACTACTACGATGATCCGTGGTACGGGGGAAGGTACCGGGGAGTGGTGGTCGTGGAGGATTACGAGCGACGGCCTGCTGACCGGCGACGGGGAGTCACCGATCTGCGCAACGCGCGCAGACCGGTCGGAACTGCGGCGGACAGGGCCGCCGTTACCGTAGCCGATGGATCGGGTGATAACGCGCGGCGTGACTCCAGAACACGCGTCGGTACCGACACCGGAACCAGGACGGGTACCGGCGATGTGCGGACGCCCACACGGGAAGCGGATCGCACCACAACCCGTACCGCAAGCCCGACGATCAAGGATACCAAGATCAGGACGACGCCTCCGGCGAACAGCGGCATCAGCCGGATCCGTGAAACGGCCCGTTCGATCGGAAATGAACTGATCAGGCGGTACACGGGACGGAGTGTCGGTTCGAGTTCCTCGACGGCCAGGACCAGCTCGCGCACAAGGACAGGGAACACGCAGACCGGTTCGAGCGGCACCAGGACGACCACACGTCCACCGACGACGAGTTCACGCACCAGGACGACGGTGACACGTCGACCGCCGACCAGTTCGCGTACCCGGACCACGACGTCACGTCCACCACCGACCAGTTCGCGCACCCGGACCACGACGTCACGTCCACCACCGACCAGTTCGCGCACCCGGACCACGACGTCGCGTCCACCGCCGACCAGCTCGCGCACCCGGACCACGACGTCACGTCCACCGCCGACCAGCTCGCGCACCCGGACCACGACGTCACGTCCACCGCCGAGCAGTTCACGCACCCGGACCACGACGTCGCGTCCACCGCCGACCAGTTCGCGTACCCGGACCACGACGTCCCGTCCACCGCCGAGCAGTTCGCGCACCCGGACCACGACATCGCGTCCACCGCCGACCAGCTCGCGCACCCGGACCACGACGTCGCGTCCACCGCCCGGGATGTGAGGAGAAAGGACAATACAGTCATGAACAGCATGGGAATGAGGATCCGGAATGCGGTCGCGGGGGCAGCAGTACTCCTGCTCCTCTCACCGGCCGCGGCTTTCGCCCAGAGCGCGGAGATCCTGGCAGTCGTTCCCACAGGGACCGGCGCACGACCTCTGGCAATGGGGGAGGCATACCACGCGATCGGTGGTGACATCCACAGTCTCTACTACAACCCGGCAGGGCTCGGGTTGGTGAAAGGACTGAGTATCGAGGGGGGGATATCCCACCGCTCGACCGTGCTCGACACACGCTATTTCGGCACGGAGTCGAGTTCGAAGGTCTTCAGCACCGGTCTGGATAACCTGGGCCTGGTCTATTCCATACCCACCGAACAGGGCAGCTTCGTCTTCGCGCTGGGCGCGCACCGGCTCAGGGACCTGGATAACAGGTACCGGCGCGAAGGATACAACACCTCTGATGACCCCGATCTGGGGGAAACCTGGGTGGAGGCCAGTGACACCGACCGCGGGTCGCTCTACGGATACGCGGCGGGGGTGGCGATCGAGGTCTCGCGGGGCACATTCATCGGTTTCAGTCTCGAAGCGATCAGCGGAACCAACAGCTACGCCTACCTGCTGGACGCGTACGACACCGAGAATGTCTGGACTCCCTATGATGGACACCGGTGGGATGACGGGATCGAATACACCTATCAGAGTCGTGGCCTGCGGATGGCGTTCGGCACGCTCTGGAGTCCGGTCCGCGGGATCTCGTTCGGCGGTTCGATCCGCCTGCCGACGAATATCGAGATCACCGAGGAGTGGTACACGTCGGAGATCCTCTACTACGACGATGCGACCTCTGAACTGACCGACGAGGACGACGGGCTTTACACATACGCGCTGCGGATCCCGTTCGAATTCGATCTGGGCGCAGCGCTCTCAGTCGCGGGAGTCACTCTGAGCGGCAGCGCCTCCTTCACAGACTATTCGCAGGCCTGGTACTCGAAGGCACCATACGACGGGTTCGATCCTGATTTCTTCGTCAACAACTACGAGCCGCAGTGGAAACTGGGCGGCGGTATGGAGTTCGCGGTTCCCGGCGGGATGGCGATCCGTGCGGGTTACCAGCGGTCACCGCTCCTCTTCCAGGCCGTGGGAGGAGAGATCGTCAGGAACAGGGAAATCTACAGCGCCGGGATCGGTCTGCCGATGGGGGACCTGATCCATCTCGACCTGACCTATCGCACCGCGCAGTGGGAGACCGGCATGGGCGCGAATTCGGAAATCTGGCGTAACGGCCAGTTCATCATGTCGTTCGGCTATCGGTTCTGACCCCTCTCCCGATGCCGGATGAAAAGGCCCGGCCCGCATCACGCGGGTCGGGCCATGTTTTTATTGCTGCCTCTGGAGCGTTTCTCCGACAGGCTCTAGTGCCCTGTCACGCAACAACCGTCGCATTCGAGCGGTGCCGAATCCCGACCTGCTGCGTTCCGCCTCCTCGCCTTGTGCACCGTTCCGCAATTGCACTGGTATTCGGTCGCCGATGCATTCCGGCCTGCCGCGTTACTCGTCGTCACAATAGCCACCGCT
>SDBT01001373.1_pt1 | contig 42726 bp, 31 predicted proteins | sample 2277101 | NCBI WGS metagenome assembly SDBT01 (sample SAMN10404973, study PRJNA504765) | marine sediment metagenome | isolation source: marine sediment core GS10_PC15, 103 cmbsf | place: Arctic Ocean: Southern Knipovich Ridge | collected 2010 | reverse complement strand
TTATCTTACCAGACAGAATAAGTGCTGACATAAGTGTTACTAATAATTTTGGTCGATTTTTGCGCCCATCCTGTCAATTCACTGGTATATCTTACCCACCTTATCGGACGAAGTGACATAAAAACGCTTTTTGAGAACTTCGGTAACTTGCCAGCAAAAAAAATAACAGAAAAAATCAGGTTGCGCCAGTGTGTTGACTCAACGTCAAAAATTCAGACACGCATCAAAACGTAAGTTCTTACGAAAACCGGCAATATCGCTTAAAAATAGCAAAATATCCACAATTTTGAACTTTGGCACACCATTTGCTTAAAATTACATGGTGAATGCTCTAACTATAGAGCGTACAAGGCAATGTTATTCTTCAAAAAGGAGCAGGAAATGAAAGGAAAAAGGAATTTGCTGTTTTGTGTTTTGCTCGTCGTATCGACAACTATAGCAATCGATGCCGGGCCGGCAGTTGCTAAAGAACCTCTTAAGGAAACTGCCAATCTGATTTTAAGGTCCAGCAGTGGTGTTGAAAGGGTCGAATCGCTGCTCCTGATATTACATGACCTGGCAGAACAGTCATCTCACGGCTCGTATTCAGCAAGCCAAAGGATTGAAATGGATGCAGAATTCCAGACGATTTTAGCCATGATCGACCCTACAGTAAATCGAGCAGGCTTTAACGGACTGAACATGTTGAATTCCGCAAACGAGATTATCACAGTAAAGGCCGGCAGTGAAGTGCTTGAATTTCATTGCGTCGATATTACACAGGCAGGGCTTGACTTAGATGGTGGACTCAATATTCAACAATTTCCCGATGCAAGAACAGCCTTTGATAGTGTAGAAGCAGCTGTGCGAAGAATCAAAGAAGTTGACCTGCAATTCACCGATTATATCAATACGTTGTCAATGTACCTTCCAAATATCAAGCCTATCTTAGATAAAGAAGTTCAGCAGGGGCTGGAAATAATGGAAGCTTCGAAAGAAGGGGCTGAGAGAATAACAGGAAATCTTAACCGAGCGATTGAACTGATAGACCAAGTTATTAGTGGCACATATTCAGACGCTCAAACGATGATTATGAACGCAGAACTTCAGGAAATGTTGAGTGAATGTGACTATATAACAAATGGAGTTTATTATGGAATGGGTATGATAGGCTCTACAGATGTTGTTGTCATAGACACCGGCAGTGGAATACTGGAATTCGCCTGTTTTGACCTCACATCGGCAGGGCTCGGTATAGATGTTGGTCTTAGTATCGAGACGCCGCAGGATGCGCAGGCTGCTTATACATATGTAGTAGATGCGCTGCAATCGGTAGAAGAGGCAATCGCTGCTTTGAACGATTATATTGATACGCTTTCACAATATGTGCAAACAAAAGGCAACAAAAAGAATCAGGAGTAGAATAATCTTTTGTGACAAGTGAGATTTTTACCATAAAGGCCGGGCTGATTACGCTCGGCCTTTTATCTTTGGCCTCAATCATTACAGCAGATGATAAATGATTTTGAGATTACCACATCGCTTGCCCCGGTGCTTTGCGCTGCGAAGCAAAAAATAGGGGCTTAGGAATGACCAGGCCCCTAAGAGGCAGTTTAAAATAGGTTTGACGGGGGATGGCAGGCCTTTGGCCTGAGATAGTAGTCCTCGGGACTCCTGACGGAGAGCAGTTGACAGTAGAGCATGGAATTTTCCCTATTTTATACGGTTAATAGGTTTGACGGGGGGTTTGGTTGCGATTATACTTAGCTGCTTAAAAAAAAGCATGGGGTTAAAATCGGAGAACAAGATGGATAAGGACAAGATTGTCGCCGAAGGTATAACCTTCGACGATGTGCTTTTGATACCGGCTAAGAGCGATGTTGTGCCGAGCCAGGCAGAGACGGGTACACGGCTGACAAATAACCTGACAATTAATATCCCCCTATTATCAGCGGCCATGGATACGGTAACAGAGGCATCATTGGCAATTGCGCTGGCGCAGGAAGGCGGGATAGGGGTCATTCACAAGAACCTGACTATCGAGGCGCAAAAGCGCGAGGTGGCAAAGGTCAAACGCTCTGAAAACGGGGTGATTCTGGACCCGGTGAGGCTGGCGCCAAATGAGGCTGTCCGGCGGGCACGGGAATTGATGGCTGAATATAATGTATCCGGTATTCCTATAGTCGAGGGCAGGAAATTAGCGGGGATTCTGACCCGAAGGGATTTGAAGTTCCTCAAGGACGATGGCGTAGAAATAAGGACTGTGATGACTAAGGACAATCTTGTTACAGGGCCGGCAGGTACGACGCTGGAAGATGCAAAGGAGATTCTGCAAAAACATAAAGTCGAGAAGCTGCTTTTAGTTGATAAAGACGGTGAACTGGTCGGGCTGATTACGATGAGGGACATCGACCGGGTCCAGCAATATCCGATAGCAGCAAGAGACCTTCGCGGAAGGCTGTTAGTCGGGGCGGCGGTCGGCGTTGACGATTCCGAACGAATCGCGGCATTGATAGCGGCTGAGGCCGACGTTATTGTGGTGGATACCGCACACGGGCATTCGCAGAACGTTATCGATACCGTCAAGGAAATCAAATCCAGATATGACATTGATGTGATTGCCGGCAACATCGCGACAGCGAAGGCTGCGAAGGACCTGATAGCGGCTGGTGCAAATGCACTAAAGGTCGGCATCGGGCCGGGGGCGATCTGTACGACAAGGATAATCTCCGGTGTAGGTATGCCGCAGATATCGGCGATTATCAACGTGGCAGGGGCAGCGGAAAAACATAATATTCCCGTTATTGCCGACGGCGGGGCAAGGCACTCCGGTGACATTACCAAGGCCATCGCGGCAGGTGCTTCGAGCGTGATGTTAGGCTCGCTTTTTGCCGGCCTAAAAGAAAGTCCGGGACAGTTGGTCATCTACAAGGGCAGACAGTTCAAAGAATACAGAGGTATGGGGTCGCTGGGCGCAATGGTTAAGGGCTCGGCTGACAGATATGGGCAAAAGAGCACCGAACAGGTAAATAAGCTTGTGCCGGAAGGCGTAGAAGGACGCGTGCCTTACAAGGGTATGCTGAGCGATTTCGTCTATCAATTAGTCGGAGGCCTTCGGGCAGGTATGGGATATTGCGGTGCACGGAATATAGAGGAACTTAGAAAAGACGGACGGTTTGTTCGGGTAAGTGCGGCTTCTGTGGGGGAATCGCATCCTCATGATATACAGATAACAAAGGAATCGCCGAACTATTCGGCAACGGAATCTATTGAATACTGACATTAGCAAGACGTGTTTTTGCGGGTTGAATTACAAATGGTGCGACAGACAATAGCCATTCTGGATTTCGGCAGTCAGTATGTTCAACTGATAGCCAGGCGTGTCCGCGAACATAATGTTTATTCGGTAATTTGCCGGGCGGATACGCCGGCCAAGCAGCTACAGCAGATGGGGGTGGCCGGCTTGATAATGTCCGGCGGGCCTGCGAGCGTCTATGATAAAAACGCGCCCAGGTGTGATGAAAAAATCTTCGAACTCGGAGTGCCTGTTTTAGGCATCTGCTATGGGATGCAGTTGGGATGTCAGATGCTCGGGGGGCATATCAAACGCGCTAAAAAACACGAATACGGACGGGCAACTCTTTCAATCCTGGAAAAAGGCGATTTGTTTGCGGACATGCCGGATGCAACAAGCGTGTGGGCCAGCCATGGTGACCAGGTCGGGCAGTTAGATGGTGACTTTGTTAAACTTGCCCAGACACAGACCTGCCCTTTCGCTGCGGTGCGGCATGAGAAAAAGAAATTTTATGGTGTCCAGTTCCACCCTGAGGTTTCACATACGCCGAAGGGGCCGGTGATACTGCGGAATTTCCTGTATGATATTTGCGGCTGCAGCGGTGACTGGAAGATGAGCGATTTTGTCAGCGAGACGGTGGAGACGGTCCGCGAGCAGGTCGGGGACGCGATGGTGATATGCGGGCTTAGCGGCGGCGTGGATTCGTCGGTTGTAGCTTCGCTGCTGCATAAGGCTGTCGGCGATAAGCTTGTATGTATCTTCGTTGATAACGGGCTGCTTAGAAAGAACGAGCGGCAGAACGTTGAGTCAAATTTCCGTTACCATTTTCATATGCGGCTGCGGGTAGTGGACTGGTCCAGGCAGTTTTTGAAAGCTTTGAAAGGCGTTACTGAACCGCAGCAAAAGCGCAAGATAATCGGGGCTGAATTCATCAAGGCCTTTAAGTCGGAGGCGTCAAAGATTCCGGATGCAAAGTTTTTGGCGCAGGGCACGCTTTATCCTGATGTAATCGAGTCCGGGGCCAAGGACGGCAATCCAGCGGCAAATATAAAGCTGCATCATAATGTAGGCGGGCTGCCGGCAGAGCTTGGGTTTGAGCTTGTCGAACCGTTGCGGGATTTGTTCAAGGACGAGGTTCGGCTGGTCGGCGAATATTTAGGGCTGCCGGAAGATTTGGTATGGCGGCATCCGTTCCCTGGGCCAGGGCTGGCGGTCAGGATAATCGGGGACATTACCCCGGAGAAGCTGGAAATACTGCGGGCAGCAGACGAGATTCTGATAGATGAAATAAAATCGGCGGGGCTGTACAGGAATATAGCACAGGCGCTTGCTGTGCTAGTACCGGTTTCAACAGTCGGGGTGATGGGTGATGAACGAAGTTACGAAAACGTCATCGCGATTCGCGCGGTGGAAACTTTGGACTTTATGACCGCTGATTTTTCAAGGATTCCTTACGAGGTGCTCGGCCTGATATCCAGCAGGATTATAAACGAGGTTCGGGGAGTCAACCGGGTGGTGTATGACATATCGAGCAAGCCGCCAGCAACCATCGAATGGGAATAGTAACTCAAACTGACCGTCCCTAAGGGACGGACCAGTTTGAGATATCAAAAATTAAAAATTAAATATCAAAATTAAGGATTCAGCCTGCGGCTGATACTGATTTTATGTTATCTTTCGGCCCTGCTCAAGACAAGTTTTTACATTGGCTGAGTGTTATTTGTGTGGTTCTTTCTTTAGCTGCCGGCTGTGCAACACAAACACAAGTTTCGTCTAAAAAAGATTCGTTGTCGGCGTTTACCGATCGCATTTTTAGTGACCTGCCCAAAAACGTTATCGAAGATCCGAAAGAGACATTTTTACAAAGCGACAATTTTATAGCCTTGCTGGCAGCCGGCGGTGCATCGATTGCCATGAACCAGGGGGCGGACAATGATATAGCCCAAAGTTTCGATAAGCACGAGGTTTTTGGCAAATTCATGGACAACACTCTGAACTCTGTGGGTAGTCCCGGCACTCACTTTGCCGCGGCCGGTCTTTGGTATGTCCTCAGTGCCCAAAACGAGGACGATTTTAACCAGGAGCGAGCCTGGGCAATGATCAGGGCGCTTTCGGTAACAGGGCTTACGACGGTCGGGCTAAAAGCAATCCGCAACAATGACACACCCAACGGCAAGAATTGGGCCTGGCCAAGTGGTCATACTTCAAGTTCTTTTACCGTTGCTTCGGTGCTGGATGAGTTTTATGGGCCAGAGGTCGGTCTGCCTGCATATGCGGTGGCGTCTCTGGTTGGCTTACGGATGATGGACCAGGGCGACCACTGGGCAAGCGACGTTGTGTTCGGGGCGGTACTTGGTTGGGTGGTCGGCCATACTGTTGGCGGCAATCACAAAAACGCCGAGATTGCCGGCTTTAAGATAACCCCTTACACGATGAGCAGCCACGGGCCGGTAATGGGGGTTGGTTTGATAAAGCAATTTTAGTTGGGAACTATACGGCCCCATATTCGAAATATTCATATCCGAATATTCTTAAGTTAGAGCAAACAAAATATGCTTTGAAAACTCATTGGTTTTGTGTAGACTGGCCGATTGTATTTATAAAGAAAAGATTTGTCTTTGGAATCCATGGGAATTGAAAATGAGTGAATTTAAGATTGAGCCGGCACAGAGGATAAAGCGTCTGCCGCCCTATTTGTTCGGGCGATTGAACGCGTTAAAGCTGGCCAAGCGTCAGGCCGGCGCTGATATTATCGATTTAGGGATGGGCAATCCCACCGACCCGGCACCTCAGATTGTGATTGATAAGCTCTGTGAGGCGGCACAGGACCCTCGCAATCACCGCTACAGCGCGTCAAGAGGGATTAAGAACCTGCGAGTCGAGATCGCAAAAAAATACGAACGGCTGTGGAACGTAAGTCTGGACCCTGAAACTGAGGTACTGGCCTGTATCGGCTCCAAAGAAGGTTTCAGTCATATGTGTCTGGCGATGATGGGGCCTGGGGATACGGCAGTAGTGCCTGACCCGGCTTTTCCGATACATAATTATTCGGTGGCACTGGCTGGGGCAAATGTGGTATCGGTACCTCTGGGCAATGACGAAGCGTTTCTGAGAACCGTGGCATCGGTCGTTGAGCATATGCACCCAAAACCAAAGCTGTTGATTCTAAATTACCCTCACAATCCGACCGCAATGACGGTGGATGACGGGTTTTTCGAGATGGTGGTCGATATCGCAAAGCGGTTCGGGATAGCGGTTATTCACGATTTTGCTTATGGCGAGACGTGTTTTGACGGGTACAAGGCACCGAGTTTTCTGTCGGTTAAAGGGGCCAAGGACGTTGGCGCCGAATTTATCACGATGAGCAAACAGTACAATATGGCGGGTTTCAGGACAGGCTTTGTGGCGGGCAACAAGGATATGATTGATTATCTTGCCACAATCAAGGGTTATTACGACTATGGGATATTCCAGGCAATCCAGATAGCCAGTATTATTGCTCTGAGGCACTGCAATGATGTTATAATTGCTCAAAACAAGCTGTACCAGTCGCGGCGGGACGTGGTCTGCGACGGCCTTGAAAAAATTGGCTGGGAAGTGGAAAAACCGCGGGCTTCGATGTTTGTATGGGCGAAAGTGCCGAAAGAGCATTCCAAAGGTAAGGGTAGTATCGATTATGCCATAGACCTGATGGAACACGCTGAGGTTGCGATTGCGCCGGGCAGGGCCTTTGGGGAAAACGGTGAGGATTATATGCGGATAGCATTGGTGGAAAACGAGCAGCGGCTCAAGCAGGCAATCCGAAATATCAGCCGATACATTCAGCAAAAACCTATACGAAAAGCAAAAACCGGCAAGTAAAAACGAGGCGATTTTTTGCGGTATAATACGACTTTGTAAAGAATTTTTTTACGAATCGACTGTCCGGAAAATCGTCCGTTTTTGGCCATCTAAACAGCATTTTGTGCCAAGCAGGCGAATGACTTAGCGAGTGACATTGAGAAAATTAAAAAAAAGACTTGACCTTCGAAAACAAATATGGTTTAATAACATTATCAGTTTGGGGGCTGAAAGAAAACTCACTAAGGCAATTTGAATTTTGCTTCTTAGTAATTTGGTTTTAAGTATTTTCCGGATTGTTACCTATCCGAACATAGGGGTGGAGAAACTGGCAGGTTTTGCATTTGTATGAGTTTGCTCCAGCGGTAAGTTATCTTTATATACCGCGAGTAGTTGAGCAGCAATACCGGGGGCGGAAGAAAACTCCCAAAGCGGGAACGCTTTAGAAATTAGTGCGGCAGAAAGTGCGCGCTCCTGGACGGAGCAAGTGCGCGCAGAGAATATAAAATCTATCAAATAGTTATTTAAGTATGACTGGCAGCAGATGTATCGTTGAAGCTGCCGGTCGGGGGCGGAAGTTCTCCTTGTGAGAAGAAAACTCAGCAGATAAAGGCGCAGAAGGTCTGCGCACATTGCGAGCCAAGGCCGGCAAAGCGATGAAAAAGTGATGGGTTTTTCAGTCGCTAAGGAGGCAGGGTAAAAAATGAAATTGAAAATAAAACTCGGTCTTAGTTTCCCAGCAGCATTGCTTGTCACAATGGTATTTATACAAAATGCTACCGGTATGACACCAATACCACCAGGGTTGAATTCGCAAGTCGGCCACAGCAAAACGACTTTTACAGCCCTTGGCAGCGACTATGCCGCAGTGGAGCGCTACGTTTACAAATACGACATGGCAAACGAATACGAATACAGCTACCAGATGATCAATCATTCAAGCATTGGGCTTAGTTCCTTTTCGATAGGGATACAAGATGGTGCCGACGCATGGTCGGCGGACTACGACAGCGCCGATATTGTTTTTTGCTTTACGTCCCAATCACCAGCCCAGATTGAAGGTGTCAATGATATGTTTGCTTCTACAATCGGCGACATAGAAGTGTCGTCGATTTTGTGGTTTAAAAGCAACTACGACCCATCAGCTACTGCGGTCGCGGGAGCAGGTGCGTTGATGGGCAGAGACGGGATTGCAAGAGGGTCTTTGTTTACACTGGTGTCGGAGAACCTGCGGCAATTATTCTGTTTGGTACAGGAGGGTTAGTGACTGTTGTTCGTAAAAGAAACCTCGTTAGGTAACGGGATTGAAATAAACGTGTCTTATTTATACGTGACAAAGAGTTAATAAACTAAACATTTTCTTTAGATTAGGAAAGGAAGGTTAAGGTTATGAGGGTAACGAAGAAATTCGGCTTGTTAGCTTTGTTGCTCGTGGCAACACTACTTGCACAGAGCAGCTCGGCAACGCTGCTGCCTCCCAGTTCGTACGCATATGCGCAAGGTAACTGGGAAGGCACCAAGTATTTTGATATTGATGCAGGCGATCTCCATGGATATGTAAGTTATTCCGTGTATGACACGGACCAGTTAAACTGGGACGGAGAAAAGTATCTGGGAACCGTTGTGGATGATGCTGGTATGGACGGTCAGTATATTTACGCTTATCAGGTACACAACGACACATTTTCAAGCCTTGGTGACATTTTGCATTTCCAGGTATTGGATGAGGACGGAAAGGACCTCGATGGCTCGTCGATAAATGATATCTCTGCGCTAGAGGATACCCCTAACAGTGGCTTGGAACCCAGCATATACTCGCCGATAGGGATATGGAAGTTTGTGGACTCTGCGGCAATAATAGCAGGCCAACACTCATGGTTTTTAGTGTTAACGAGTGATTTTGAACCGGTTGTCGGCAATTACACCATGACTGTACAGGGCGAACAGGGGTCTCCTCCGATACCGGAGCCAGGCACGATTGCTTTGCTTGGTCTTGGCGGCGCAGTGATTCTTAGACGAAAAAAGTCTGTCAAATAAGATAGATGCTGTATTTGTGCGAAGTTTAAGGGCAGGATTGGGTGAAGATGAAATTTAAGAATTCAATACCCGTCGGATGGCAAAGCGTGATACTGGCCGTTGTGGTTATCGGTATTTGCGCTGTTGAGCCGGCATATTGCCAGGGAGAAGGTATCGCACTTTTGCTTCAGAAAGCACCGGCTAACGGCGGAGTGGTAAATATAGGTGTGGGGGTGCATCATTTCGGCCGTAACACCGAGGTAACTCTGACCGCAACACCAAAGCCGGGCTATCACTTCGCCTACTGGCTTGGTGACGTAAGTGACCCAATGGCAAACAATACTGTAGTGTATATGGATGTACCGAAAATCATTATTGCGGTATTCGAGCGAGCCAAACACGATTTTCCCGTCTCTGAGGAATCGATGTCATATAATGCGCCCTTTGGCGGTTTGATGGCGCATGCAGGAGATTACGCACGGCGCGGAGGGGGAGGAATCGGCGGTAGAAGGCCTCGCAAATGGCGTTGGCCTGAGCGGCCCGAGCCGCCGGAACCTCTAGACAACCTCCCTGTTCCAACTGACAGTAATGATTTTCCGGTTCCAATACCGGAACCGGCAACGGGTATTTTATTAGCGGTTGGCACCTGGGCAGCTTTGGGCATACGTCGGAGAAAAAAAATATATACCCTTAAGGGTAATAAATGTCCGCGAATAAAGCCATAATTGCTTATTTTCAATTTATACCCTTAAGGTAGATACTACCTGTGGCACAAGTACCTGTTACCTAAGGCACAGGGGCACAAGTACCTGTGGCACAAGTAAACGGGAAAATTCAATTGAGATCAGTATAAAAATGTAATTATACGAAAATACGGATTGCTAATTCAAACAGGCAAAAAATGTTTAATGTGGAATTATTGCAAAAGCGGGTGCCCGCATCAGATAAATATTTGTGAATACATTGAAATTAAGGTCCCCCTTTGCCTCCCATAAAAAGTTTTGTTGCCAGCTAAGAGTGGGAGATGAACTCAGAAGAAAGCCGGAAGGTTAATAACCTTCCGGCTTTTGGATTTTTCTGTTCGGCCTATATTAATAGACTCTAACAAAACCCGTCCTGTAAAATAATGAGCCGCTTCGCGAGGCTTTTTGGCCCGATTCCTCGGCTGCACTCGGAATAACAAAATAGGTTTTGCAGGAGTGCCTAAATTCGCAAGGAACGATGAATAGCAATAATCAGGTTTTTCTAAAAACCGCCACGATGTTTTCAACCTCAACCACAAACAAGCGGTTATCGCCCTCGAAATCGACCGGGATGGCACCTTTGGGGTTGAAGAGCACCTTGTCGTATTTGCGCAAGGGCAGGTCTGGTTCGTTTTCTACCTCGGCTGATATTGCCACGATTCGGCCGGTTATTGTGGGAATCTCTATATTGTCGGGCAGTCGGATACCGCCCCTGGTCTCCTTTTTATCTTTGTCTTTGCTTATCAGAACACGGCTTCCAATCGGCTCGACTATTTCAAGCGGCTTTACTTCAATTCGGTCTTTTTTGTCCATCTCCGGGCTCTTGTCCATTAAACAATACCTTTTTTCAAACCTCTTTTAATTATACCGTCCAAAAAGCAATTTTGTTGTCAGTTCTCCGGGTTCGATTCATTATTTTTTTTCTTTCCGTCACTGTCGCTTTCTGGTTTTGGCGGCTTTTTTTCTTCCCAGGATTTCGTCGGCCTGTTCGTATGTTTGGGGCGGCCATTTTCCATCGGCCTGCAATTTTTTCAGATTCTCCATCTGTTTGATGCTGATAATCGTTCTGCACTTTGGAAATCTGCCGCAGCCGAGGAAGGGGCCTTTTTTGCTCTGCCTGATTACCAGTTCGCCGTTTTTGCATTTGTAACACTTCAGTCCGGTAGGTTCAGGCGGCGGTTTAGGCGGTAAGGGGTTGCCTTCCTTATCGAGGCCGATAATCGTTTTGCAATTCGGATACTCCGAGCAGCCCAGAAATGGGCCGAATCGGCCGTTCTTTTCGAGCATAGGCTTGCCGCAGTTTGGGCATTTATGTTCGCTTACTTTAGGTTCAACCTTTTTCCCATCCCTGTCGCAGGGGCAGGCGTATTTACAGTCAGGATAGACTGAGCAACTCAAGAACCTGCCATTTTTTCCGAACCTGTAAACAAGTGGTTTGCCGCAATCAGGACACTTATATTGGCTGGGAGTGAGTTCGGCCTTGGCGTGGTTCATCTGCTCGGCGGCAGCAAGACTCTGCTTGAACGGGCCGTAAAATTCATTTAAGACCGTAAGCCAGTCAACGCGCTGTTCTTCGATTTTGTCAAGCTGTTCTTCCATATAACGCGTGAAGGCAATGTCCATTATCCTGGGGAAATACTCGTTTAGTTTATCGGTAACTACTTCGCCCAGGTCAGTGGCATAAAACCTTTTTTCAATCTTTTCAACGTAACGCCTGTCCTGGATGGTGCTGATGATAGCGGCGTAAGTACTTGGGCGGCCAATCCCCTCTTTTTCAAGGGCCTTTACCAAAGAGGCTTCGTTATATCGAGCAGGAGGCTTGGTAAAATGCTGGTTGGCCTTTATATCTACCGCCGAAAGCGGCTGGCCTGCTTTGGTGGGCGGCAACTGCTGCTGTTCGGATGAAGTTAGCCAGATTTTAGTAAAGCCATCGAAAACCAGGACACGGCCTGCGGCTTTGTAGCAGCAGGGACCGATAGGAGTTTCAGCGACGATGTTAAGGTTAGTGACATTCCATTTGGCGGGCTTCATCTGAGAAGCTATAAAGCGGCGCCAAATCAGGTCGTAGAGTTTGAACTGCTCGTCGGTAAGCAAGGGTTTTAACTCGTCCGGCACCAGGTCAGGGTCGGTGACACGGACAGCCTCATGCGCCTGCTGAGCGTTTTTCTTCGATGCATAGACATTAGGTTCCGGGGGCAGATAGTCGGTGCTTATGTTTGTACCAATATAATCCCGTGCTTCCTTCAACGCTTCTGCGGACAGATGTGTGCTGTCGGTTCTCATATAGGTGATAAGCCCGAGCGAACCCATCGAGCCTAAATCAATGCCTTCGTACAATTGCTGAGCGACGCGCATAGTTCTTTTTGCCGAAAAGCCAAGGCGATTCGCGGCGGCCTGCTGTAACGTTGAAGTGATAAAAGGCGGCGAAGGCCGAGAGACCGATTCTTTGGTTTGTATATCGGCGACCTTAAATTGTGCATCTTTTAACGCATTGAAAACACGTTGTGCCGGCTTTTCGTTGGAAGCTTCGAATTTTTTTCCGTCAACTTCGGACAGTTCGGCCTTGAAAGCATTATGCTCGGTGAGCCATTTGTTTTGTTGGCCGTTAGTCGGTGGTTTATCATTATCGGTCTTTGTAGTCATAAAATCCTGCCACTGCCGGGTGTAATTATTTTTCAGATCGGTTGTAAAGACGGCAGGGATGAACCAATATTCGACAGGTTTGAAACCGTGGATTTCTCTTTCTTTCTCGACGACTATTTTAACCGCCACCGATTGCACACGGCCGGCAGAAAGACCCCACGCAACTTTCTTCCACAGCAATGGGCTTATCTGATAGCCGACTATCCGGTCGAGGATTCGCCTGGTCTGCTGGGCCAAAACCTTGTCCTTGTTAAGTTTGCCCGGCTGGTCAAAGGCCTTCTTTATGGCGGATTTTGTAATCTCGTTGAATACCACTCGCCAGGTTTTTTCTTTCGGAAAGCCGAGCACTTGCGACAGATGCCAGGCGATGGCTTCGCCCTCGCGGTCAAGGTCGGTGGCGAGAAAAAGCTTGTCACATTTTTTTGCGGCAGCTTTTAATGATGTTACGACACGTTTTTTGCCGGCTGATATTTCATAGGTCGGAGTAAAACCGTTTTCGATATCGACATTGAGACCCTTCTTGGGGAGGTCACGAATGTGGCCCATCGAGGCCTTTACCTCGAACTCCGGGCCAAGGTATCTGTTTATCGTCTTTGATTTGGCCGGCGATTCGACGATTACCAGAGATTTACTTTTGGATGGACTCGATTTTGCCATAAAAAAGCTATCTATAATTATTAGTCAATAAAGTACTCTTCGGCGTTTTCGGGAATAAAATTTAGAAAAGGATAAATACAAATGGGGTACGAAAATGTCAAGGGAAAAGAATTTTATTGAGATTTCAGGCTTTTTTCAGGAGTTGGTCAAGCAGTGGTTTTAGTTTTCTAATGGCATTTGCGCGATGTGAGATGGCGTTTTTCTGCTCAGGAGCCAGTCGAGCAACCGTCTTTTTGAGGTGTGGGACACGAAAAATCGGGTCGTATCCGAAGCCATTATCCCCGCTTCTCCTGCTGGTTATCCGCCCTTCGAGGGTCCCTTCTGTTTCAATCAGTATCTGGGCCGGGCTTGCCAAACACAGGCAGCATACAAATCTGGCTGTCCTTTCTTCTTTTGGGACGCCTCTCATAAGTTTTAATACTTTCGTGTTATTCTTATAGTCGATGAGTTTTCTGTCCGTTTCTTCAGGGATATGGCCACAAAATCGCGCCGACTGGACGCCGGGGTCGCCTTCGAGGACGTCTATTTCCAGACCGGAATCATCAGAGATGGTCCATAAGCCGGTGGCCTTGGCGTAGCCGATGGCTTTTTTGCAGGCGTTTTCGACAAAAGTATCGCCATCTTCTTCAACTTTTGGGACATCCTCGAAATCAGAAAGGCTAAGCCATTCAACATTGGCATCGAGCATGGTTTTTAGTTCGGCGAGCTTACCGGGATTCGTACTGGCTACAAGGATTTTCCGTTTTTCCATTTTATTCTATCCCAATTTAGCTTATGAGTTTTTTTAGCAGTGCCCGCTGGAAGTGGAGGCGGTTTTCTGCCTGGTCGAACATAATCGAATTGCCTGACTCGGCGACCTCGTCGGTTATTTCATGGCCGCGATAAGCAGGCAGACAGTGCATAATCTTAGCGCCGGCCGGTGCGGACTCGAGCAGTTCGGCATTAACCTGGAAACCGTCAAAGTCCTTGATGCGTTTTTGCTTTTCGCTTTCCTGACCCATACTGATCCAGGTGTCGGTATAAATAATGTCGGCATCGGCGACAGCATCAGCGGGGCTATTTGTCTGGCTGACGCTGTCCGGCGATATCTGATTGGCCTGCTCAATCGATTCTTTATCCAGTTCGTACCCTGCCGGCGAAGCAAAGGCTATTTTTAAGCCAAGCTTTGCGCAAGCAAAGGCCAAAGACCTGGCGACATTGTTGCCGTCACCGATAAAGGCAATTTTTACACCTTTCAATCGGCCACAATGCTCTTCGACAGTGAGCACATCGGCCATAGCCTGGCAGGGATGCGACCAGTCGGTAAGCGCATTTATCACCGGCACCGTCGCGAAATTCGCCAAATCGGTAACAGCAGCGTGCTCGAACGTACGGGCTACTATACAGTCAACGTAACGGCTAAGGACCCTGGCCATGTCCTTGATAGGCTCGCGTTTGCCTATCAGTTCATTAACATAAATCACAGCCCCGCCAAGGTCGGTCATGGCCACCTGAAAACTCATCCTGGTTCGCAGGCTTGGCTTTTCAAAAAGCATAACCATGTTTTTGCCCGCCAGGCTCAAATCACGGCTGCCTGCTTTGTACAATTTTTTCAGTTCAGCACTTTCTGCAAGCAGCTCTTTTAGCTGCTCGGTGGAACAGCTATTTATGGAAATAAAATCTTTCATACTTTGTTCTCACTTAGTACGGCATCGAGGATTTCAACGGCCTGATCAATTTGGTCGGTGGTAGTAATCATTGCCGGCATCAGCCGCAGTACGGTATCGTGGGTGCAGTTTATTCGCAGGCCTTTTTCCAGACATTTATCAACTATGGCAGAGCCGGAGCCGGTCAACTGAACGCCAATCATCAAACCAATCCCGCGAACATGATCGATAATGTAATGCTTTTGCTTTAGCTGTTCGAGCTTATCTTTAGTATATTTGCCAAGCTCGCCGGCGTTTTCCAGCAGATTATCTTCTTCTATTGCCTCAATTACAGCGATACCCGCTGCGCAGGCCAGGGCGTTGCCGCCGAATGTTGTGGCGTGTTTGCCGGGTACCAGTGCGGCAGCGATTTGTTCATTAGCCATCATAGCACCTATCGCCACACCTCCGCCAAGTGCTTTTGCCATCGTTATAATATCGGGCACAACATCAAAATGCTGGTATGCGAACCATTTGCCGGTCCTGCCGATTCCAGTTGTGACTTCGTCTAATATCATAACTGCACCATTCTGGTCACAGAGGCGACGAATTGTCTGTAGATATTGCTCGGTAGCAAGGTTTATTCCGCCCTCGCCCTGAATTGGTTCGATTAGAACCGCGGCTACTTCATCGCTGAATGCTGATTCCAACGCTGTAATATCATTGAACGGTACATAAACGAAGCCGGGCAATAATGGGAGCAGACCCTCATGATGCTTTGGTTGGGCCGTTGCTGCCATAGTGGCGAAAGTTCGGCCATGGAAGCTGCCCTCGGCAGTAATGAATTTATATTTTTCCCTGGGAGTGTACAGCCGGGCCAGTTTCAGCGCTGCTTCGTTGGCCTCGGCGCCGCTGTTGGCAAAAAAGCATTTGCCTCCGAATGCCCGTTCACTGAGCAGCTTGGCTAATTTGCCCTGCGGCTCAGAATAGAAAGTGTTATCGATATGCAAAAGCTCACCGGCCTGCCTGCGGACAGCCTCAACGACTTTGGGATGGCAGTGCCCAATTCCGCTGACAGCCCAGCCGGGGAACATATCCAGTATCTTATTGCCGTCGGCATCGAATAAATAGCAGCCCTGGCCTTTTGTGATGACACGCGGCAGACGGCCGTAATTGGCGATGACGTATTTATCAAATAAATCAATCGTTTCCTGGGTAGTCATAATTCCAAATCCTCAGTTCCGAACTATCTGTGTTCCGATTCCTTTGTCGGTATAGATTTCCAACAGAAGTGAATGCTCGATTCGACCATCAATGATATGGGCCTTTTTGACGCCGGCGTCAAGTGCTTTCAGACACGCTTCGACCTTTGGCAGCATCGCGCCGGAAATAACGCCGGAATCTATCATCTGCTTGATTTGCTTCTCGTTGGCATTTGAGAGCCAACTGTCCGGGTCGTTGACATCGGTCCGTATGCCGTGCGTGTCACTTACGACAACGAATTTTTCTGCGCCTACGGCAGCGGCGACCTGGCCTGCGGCGCTGTCGGCATTGACATTTAGCTTGCCGCCGGCCTTGTCCTGGGCGATAGGGGCGATGACCGGTATGGTTTCAGACTGGCAGAAAGTCTTTAGCAGATGACCATTTACATCGTTGACCTGTCCGACCAAACCGAGGTTTAGCTTGCGGCCGTCTTCGCCTGCCAGACGCAGGGGTTTAGCAAACAATACACCGCTGCTAAGCGAATGCAAGCCGGTCGGTTGACAGCCTAATTGCTTAAGGGTTTCGCAAACAGGGGTATTGATTTTGTGCACGAGTGTATGCTCGGCGATAGTCAGCGTCCGCTGGTCGGTATACCGGCGTCCCTGTATCCATTCGGTTTCGATGCCGGCCTGGTCCAGTGCCTTCGTGATGGCCTTTCCGCCGCCATGGACGATAATCGGCTGAATCCCGACAGCATCCATAAAGGCTATATCGGTCAGCAGCTTCTTCTGGAGGCCGAGGTCATCAAGAACGCTTCCGCCAAGTTTAACGACCACGATTCGGCCGCTAAACCGGCGGATATACTCCATCGCCTCAATGAGGGCATCGGATTTTGCAATCGCTTCTTTCACTACATAACTCCTGAAAAACGGTATTTCAGCAAAAGGGCAAGTTTATTAGTGAAGGGGCGATTCGTCAAGTTATATTTGGGCAGCGGGCCGGCGAAATCGAGGGCCGTTGAATTTGAGGAATTTAACGTCTTATGCGCATAAAAACGGTTTTGGCGTCTTCGAGTATCATATAAAGCGAAGGCACCAGCACCAGGGTAATACAGGTGGCAAATAAAACACCGAACGCAAGGCTGACTGCCATCGGTATCAGGAACCTTGCCTGTAGACTTCTTTCGAGCATCATCGGCATCAGTCCGAAGAATGTTGTCAAGGTGGTGAGCATAATCGGGCGGAACCTGCGTGTGGCACAGTTTCTTAAGACCTGTACGAGTTCGATATTGCTCTTTCGCTGGCGGTTGATGAGGTCAATCATAATCAGTGAGTCGTTCACTACCACTCCCGAAAGGGCAATGATGCCCAGCATCGAAAGCAGTCCGAGGTTAAAGCCCATAATCACATGCCCGATAGATGCCCCGACAAGACCAAAGGGAATGGCTGACATCACGATTATCGGCTGTATGTAGCTTTTGAACTGGATCGCGAGCAGGCCGTAAATTGCCAGCAGCGCAATCGGGAAATTTGTGGCCAGGCTTCCAAATGACTCGCTTCTTTCCTGTTCGGCGCCGGCCAGGCGGTAATTGAGGCCGGGATACTGCTGCTTCAATTGCGGCAAAGCCTTTTTAATAATGTCCCTGTTGATTTCACTGGCATTGGCGGCTTCCTCGTCGACGTCGGCAGTGACATTGACGACCCTTCGGCGGTCAACCCTGCGGATATTGGCATAGCCTTGTCCGTACTTGACATCCGCGACAGTCTTGAAAGGAATTTCTGTGCCGTCATTTAATCGGATTCGCATATTTTCTATGTTGGCAATGCTTCTGCGTTCGTTTTCCGGATAGCGTACCATGACCCGAACGTCGTTTTGGCCCCGCTGGATGCGCTGGATCTCTTGGCCGTAAAAGCCCTGCCTGACCTGTCGGGCAAGGTCGGATAAATTAAGTCCGAGCATTCGGCCGCTATCCTTCAGGGCGAGTTTCAATTCGGCTTTTCCCGGCTCGAAGCTGTCGGAAATGTCACTTACGCCGTCATATTGGGCCAGGGCCAACTTCAATTGTTCCGAGGCAGCCAGGAGTTCGGTAAAATCCTCGTGAGAAAGTTCAAAATTTATATCCTCGCCGGCACTAAAGATTTCTGAAAGAAAAGTCAGGCTCGAAACGCCGGGCACCTCACCAACAATTTCGCGCCAGCGGTTCTTGAGCTTCACCGAAGAGACCGTGCGTTTTTCACCGTCCAGAAGCTCGACGTTTATCTCAGCGAGGTGTGCCGAGGACCTGCCGGTCATTTGGGTGGCATCGGGGCCTCGATGTCCTGCTGCCGGATGTCCGCCGATTGTCGTGGCCATATGCTTAAAAATCGAGAGCCCGTCATTTTGAATAGAGTCAAATTCACGGCGGACCTGCTCAGCGGCATCTTCGAGTTTTTTTACCACCTCTGTGGTCTTCTCGATAGGTGTGCCCTGGGGCATAGTAAGGGTGGCAATCATATTGTCGGCCTCGACGGCATCGAAGAAGGTGAACTTGATGTATCCGCCGGCAATAAAGCCGATAGTAATAAATAATATCGCAAAGCCGCAGGCCAAGGTAACATACCGCCACCGAACCGCCAACTGCACAAACCTCGCGAACCGGCCATTGACAAAATGCTCGGTTTTTTTCCCAATGAACATGTGAAACCTTTCGATTCGGTTGGCGCCGGCGTCATTTCTTTTGGCACGGCTTCGAGACAAATGTGAAGGCAGAATCAACAAGGCCTCCACCAAAGAGACTATCAGTACGCTTATTACAATGATTGGTATGACACGCATTATTTTGCCCATTACGCCTTCGATATACATCAGAGGCATAAAGGCAAATACAGTCGTCAACACAGCTATTATTACCGGCGCTGCCATTTCCTTGACGCCTTTAATAGCAGCCGAGATGCCGCTGTCGCCTTTCTGACGATAGTCGAATATGTTTTCGCCGACAACAATGGCGTCGTCAACCACCAGACCAAGTGACATTATGAAAGCAAAGAGCGAAATCATATTCAGCGAAACGCCGAAGACCGGCATCAGCCAAAAGGCGCCGAGGAATGATATGGGTATGCCGAGGGTGGTCCAGAACGCCAGCCGAATATCCAGAAAAATCGTCAGACACAGAAATACCAGCACAAGGCCGATATATCCGTTTCGTTTGAGAAGGTCTATTCGAGACCGAAGAATAACCGAGGTGTCCTCCCAAATTTCCATTGAAATACCAGCCGGCAGAGTCGGCTTTATCTGTTCGACATAGTCTCTGGTTGTATCGGCGATATCGAGCGCGCCCTGGTTGCCAACGCGAAACACTTTCACCGAAGCCGCCCGTTTGCCGTCGAAACGCGACAGTAATTCGGTATCCTCGAACCCATCAATGACCTTGCCAATGTCACTAAGTCGTATTTGTGTGCCGTCATTGCGTGTGAGGACTATGATTTTTTCGAACTCCGTGCCTAAATACTTCTGGCCTTTTGTACGAAACAGAATCTCTCCGCCGCTGGTCTTGACCGAACCGCCGGGTATATCTATCGAGGAGCCGCCCACGGCCGCTGCGACATGGTCGAAGCTCAGGCCGTACTTACGAAGGTTGCGTTCTGAAACCTCGATTGATATTTCATAGGGTCTTACACCCGTGACATCGGCCTGGCTGATATTGTCCATCGCCGTAAGGTCGTCGCGAATATTCTGCGCAAGCTCCTTGAGGGTCCTTTCCGAGGTATCGCCGTAGAGAACAATCGTTAGCACTTCTCTGCGTGTTTTCAGTTCAGTGATAATCGGCTTTTCCGTTTCCTTGGGGAAAGTGATTATCCTGTCGACCTCGGCCTTGACATCATCGAGAACTTCTGTAGTGTCGGTATATTCATCCACCTCTATGGTAATAATTCCGGCACCTTCAGATGCCGTCGAATTGATACGCTTGACACCGTCGACGCCTGCGACGGCCTCTTCGACCCGCAGACATACGCCCTGTTCGACCTCGGCAGGCGATGCGCCTCGATAAGGCACAACTATCGTGATAAGGTTAAGACTGAACTCCGGGAAGACCTCGCTCTTGGCGGTAATAATCGTTAACAGGCCGGCAAACATAATCAGGCACATTAACAGGTTGGCCGCTACATGGTTTGAAGCAAACCAGCCCAGGATGCCCTTTTTTTCAGTCAAGTCTTTCATTTAGTTGTCTGCCTCACATCGTCATTTTCCGTCCGGACAGTCATGCCCTCGGTGACGACATCGAGCGAACTGGTAACAATAACGGTACCATCGGCAAGTCCTTGGACCACATAGGCCCAGTCACTGTCCTGTCGAGCAATACGCAATTCCTTAATATGGAGCCTGCCATCATTGAGGACCCAGATTTTGTTGCCGGTACGCACCACTGCGCGAGCAACAGGTATCGCTTTTTTAAGGGTCCTTCCCTTGATAAATACCTCAACGAACATTCCCGGAACCAGCGGCGGACGGCTGTCAGCAGTTTGAAACGGTTCGGGGACTTCAACAACCACCGAAACAAGGCGTGAAGTCTTGTCAATCTCACCTGTGGTTCGAACAACATAGCCGTTCCAGCTATGATTGCCTCCTGCGAATTGTGCGCGGACTTCGGCTTCGGCACCATATCGTGACGCGGCACCGCTTTGGGAAGCCGATCGGCCCGGGATATCGAACCATGCCAGCTCCCAATCCTCCAGCGGCACCTCGATTTCAACCGCATCAATACCATAGACCTTTCCGATTGATTGTCCTGCCATAACGTACTGGCCAAGGTCTACCGTTTCGGCAACGACCCTGCCATCAAATGGTAAAGATACTTTTGTGCGTTCGAGATTCAGCCTTGCAGTGGCAAGTTCAGCTTTGGCGGCCTGGAGCATGGTTTGTGCCTGGCGGACTTGCGGCTGTCGAATAACAAGAAGTGAGGCAGGTTCTTTGCCAGGGTTTAATTGTTCCCACTCATGACGTGCGACATCGGCTTCGGCCTGTTCAAGTTCCAGGTTCACCTGGGCCTGTGCGACCTGGGCCTGGGCCCGCTGGACATTAAGTTCGTAATCGCAGGGGTCAACTATTATCAGGGATTGGCCTGCTTTAATAAAGCCGCCATTCTTGAAGTCGGGGCTAATATCCACGACCTTGCCGGAGACCTGGGGAACTACCTGGGCCTCGGCCTTGGGCTGGACCGTTCCATAACCGCGCACTATCATCTGCACGTCCTGCTGACGCACCGTCTGTACCTTGACCAAAGGTGCAACAGCGACTTTTTCCACTCGCGCCGGTGCCTTGCGGCTGAACTTCAGCAATAACGCGATGCTGATTCCAACTGTCAGAATGGCCAATGCCAAAATTACCTGCAATTGTTTTTTGGGAATTCGCGCAAAAACTCTGCCCACTTTTGCCCCAACGGGTCTTAGCGTTTTCTCACTGACCCGGCGCAGTTGTGAAAACTTTTCTTTTATTGTCTTAGCCATAAAAGTATTCCTAATTCACTGTCTGTTCTGAAACATCGGCCCAGTGACCACCAAGTGCGAGCAAGAGGTCGACACGGCCGACCCATAGATTACCTTTGACGATATTTAACGCATCTTCAGCAATTCGCCTTCGCCGCTCGGTTTCAAGTACCGTAATTAATTGTTCCACGCCTCTGAGATACCTGTCTCCGGCGAGTTTCTCAGCGGCTTTGGCCTGTTCAAATCGCACCTGCAGGGCATTGAGCCGTCTTTGCAACATTTGCTCATTTACCAGGGCATCCTCGGCTTCCTGGAGGGCACGTAAGACCGTTTGGGCGTAATTTGCCGCAAGTTCGCTGTATCTTGCCTTGCTAAAATCGACTCCGGCCCGCAATTGGCCTCCCTTAAAAATCGGTGCGCTAAGCCGCATAATCGCCGAATAAATTTCAGTTTCGTCAATAAACAGGTCCCCAAACTCATCGGCATTTCGGCCATAAGCACCGGTCAGCGTCAAATCCGGATACAGCCGGGCAACACTGACGCCGATTTGCTCACTTGCCGATTCGAGGGCCAGTTCGGCGGCCCTTACGTCGGGGCGACGGTCGAGAAGCATCGCGGGCATACCAACTGCAACGGGCTCCAAGTCAGGCAACTCCGGCAGGGACCTTGCCAGAGGCGCTGTCGTTCCCGGTCGACGGCCCAGAAGAACGTCCAGTGCGTTTCCCGCCTTTATCAACGAGCGCTCAACGAGTATTTCAGCAGCTTCCGAGGCCGCGAGATTCTCACGTGCCAGGCGCACATCCAAAGGGCCTACCAGGCCTCTGTTGTATCTGCGTTCTATTATTTCACCAGCCCTCTGCCAGTTAGCGGTATTAGCACGGGCGATGTCAAGCTGTCGCTGAAGCGTGGCCAAGCCTGCTCTGGCCTTGACCACACTGCTGATGACGGCGTTGGTCACAGCCTGCCTGTCAGCCTCTGCCGCAAGCATGTCAGCCCAGGCGGAGCGCTCAGCGCGTTTTAACTTACCAAAGATATCCACTATGTAATTTACGGAAATATCCTGTGAGAGGGTCGTACTAAGATTGCTGAATCTGCCGGCACCACCAAAGTTAAATGATGTCTTGCCTCTGGACCGGCTGAAGTTGTAAGAAACGTCGGGCAACTGTTGGCCTCGAACTTCGGCAAACAACGCACCTGCCTGCAGAACACGTGCGGCTGCGGCTTCGATATCCTTGTTGTTACCCAGCGCCTCACTAACAAGGTCACTTGTCACACTGTCACCAAACCGCTGCCACCATCCCTGGGGTGCACCAACATTATTAACATCAGCATCCTGAATGTGCGGGCCTGCATATACAAAGCCATCGTTTGTGTCAGCTGCCGTGGCCGGCCTGGTGTAATCCGGGCCGACCATACAGCCGGACAATGCAACTGACGCAAATGCGATTAACGCAAGATAACTAAATTTATCAATGGCTTTGGCAATCATTTTTTTTCTCCCCTGCTACGGTTCGAATGCCGGCGGCTGAAAAAGCTACAACATGGTCAACGGCCTGACCAAGGTCTAATAATGGCAGTTGGTCGCTGTCGGCCTGCTCGAACATTGCTTTGACACGAATTATGTGTACTAATTGAGCAACGAGTGAATGAACCGACATCATGGCCTTTGTCTTTTCCAGATTCGGGCATATTTTCGTCAAGGCCTGCTGCAGCGCAGACTGAACAGGTATGACCATCTCTTCCATAAACACACTACCCGGCAGGTGCGGGTCCAGCATCTCACGACAGATAAGGGTCATAAGCCGACGTCCACTGCTTTGATCCAGCAATGGCTCAATGAACGCATTGGTAAATGCCCGAAGCAGATTCTCCAAAATGATTTGGCCTTGCTGCTGCTCCATCACCTGGCGGATGCTTTTTAGTCGTATGTCCCGCAATACGGCCAGGCGGCGACGAAAAATTTCGGCGTAGAGTTTTTCCTTGCCGCCAAAATAATAGTTTATCGCTGCTACATTGCAGTCTGCTTCGGAAGTAAGGTCTCTGACCGATGTGCCGTCAAAGCCTTTTTCGGAAAAGAGTTTTTCAGCGGCCTCAATCAGGCGGCCCTCAACGTTATTTTCGGCGTCATTATCCATAACCACAGTCCTTCTATAAGAGTTACAATAAAACAACTGTTTCAAACTATAGTATAAAACAATTGTTTTATCGTGTCAAGAGGATTTTTGTTCGTTTTTTTAAGTTTTTGATGCATCTTTTTGCGGAAATTTAGTGGTTTTCGGCAGATTTTTGAGGTTTCAGGATGGCAAAGGCCAAAATGGCCAGAAGCAGGCCTGCTGCAGCGTATTTAAGGGTTTTTGGCAGCATCGGCCCGGTATCGGCGGTTATTTCAAAGCCAACGCCGCCGACTATGTAATCGAGCATAATTCCGCAAAGCAAGGCACTGCCTGCGACGGTAGCGATGTATATAAGGGCTGTCGCCCTGCCAAATACTTTCCAGATGGTTACAAACGATACGGCGTTTGTAGCAGGGCCGGTCAAAAGAAAGACCAGGGCCGCTCCCGGCGACAATCCCTTCAAAATAAGGGCAGCGGCCACCGGCACCGAGGCAGTGGCACAAACATAGACCGGTATCCCCAAAAACATCATAATCACCATTGGCAGAACACCGGTGCCCAGTTTTTCTGCAAAGTAACCCTCCGGTACAAGTGCGGAGATAAAAGCCGCAATAATCAGCCCCACAAATATTGCTTTACCGATGTCTCTCGGCAGCGTGACAAAGCCGTATTTAAGTCCACCGGTTAATCTCTGCCTTAGCCCCCCCCTTCTGCAACATTCGTCCGTGCATTTTTCAGGTTCGGAGGTTTTGATTTCCGTATCGCTGCCGAACACATTGACCAGTATACCGCCGACAATACCGGTTATCAGCGCCGCCAATGGTCTGAAGATTGCAAAGACAGGGCCAAGAAGGCTTAAGGTGACAAAGATGCTGTCGGCGCCGGTCTGAGGGGTGGAGAGCAGAAACGATACTGCCGAACCCTTGCTGGCGCCATGCTTGTGCAGAGATACGGTGACAGGTATAACTCCGCAAGAACATAAAGGAAGCGGAATTCCAAAAAGCGAGGCCTTTACCAAAGGCCACATCCCTTTGCCGCCTAAGTGTCTTTCTACAACGGACTGCGAAATAAAGGCCGAAAGGATACCTGCTACAAAAAAACCAAACAGCAGATAGGGTGACATCTCCGCGACAGTCGCCCAAAAATCAAGTAGTATCGATTTGGCAAATTCAGTCATAATAACCAAAACCCTGCCGACCAAAACAAACACAAATAACTAAAATTCAAAACTTACCCCAGTTGTAGTAAAATAAAAACAGAGACAAATTTTTTTACTGCTTCAAACCCCGCTTCAGGTCGTCAATAATATCTTCTATGTCTTCGAGTCCGACGGCAAGTCTGAAAAGTGTGTCGGTGATACCCAATTTGTAGCGGTCTTTTCGGGTATAGTCATAATAAGTTACCAGTGCAGGATGGGTTATCAGTGTCTCGACGCCGCCGAGGCTTGGTCCGATATAACACAGCTTAAGTGCGTCAAGGAAGCGTTTTGCAGTTTTGATAGTGCCTTTTATTTCAAACGTGACAACTCCGCCGCCGCCTGTCATCTGCTCCTTTGCCACTTCGTAATGCGGGTGGCTTTCAAGGAACGGATAATAGACCCTTTTGACTCTGGGATGATTTTCAAGAAATCGGGCGACCTTTAATGCGGATTCATTCTGCCTTTCTACACGCAGAGGAAAAGTCTTTAGCCCCCTCAGCAGAAGATAACAGCAATGAGGGTCGATGAGGCCACCCATCGACTTGTGCAGGTCGCGTATTTTTTCGATCTGTTCTTTTTTCCCAAGTACTGCGCCGGCCAGAATGTCGTTATGGCCGGCCAGATATTTTGTAGCGCTTTGCAGAACAAGGTCCATACCAAATTCAATCGGTCTTTGATTGAACGGCGTGCTGAAGGTGCTGTCTATTAACGTCAAGATGTTGTGCTTGTCCGCTATCTTTTTGATTTCGACAAGGTCAAAGATGTTGAGGTAAGGATTAGTCGGCGACTCAGAAAATATAAAACGGGTATTTTTTTTGATTGCCTTTTCAATCACCCGGTAATCTCCAAACGGAACGATGGTACAACCGATGCCGAACTGCCTGAGGTAGGACTTGCAGAATTCAAGTGTCTTTTTGTAGCTGTCGTCAGTAATGACAATATGGTCGCCGGTTTGAACCAGGGAAAGGATAGTGGTGGTTATTGCGCTCATGCCGGAAGTAAAAACAACACAGTCTTCGGCGCCTTCGATGTCAGCAAGCCGCCTTTCTGCAATCTGTGCGGTTGGATTGCCGTATCTGCCGTATTCAAAATGTTCTTTGCCTTTGCGGGTGTAATCTTCGATGTGTTTGCTGTCCTTAAACGTAAAGGTAGAGGTTTGAACGATAGGAGTCATCAAAGAATCGGCATATTTTCTTCTCGGCTCACCGGCGTGTATCGACCTGGTAGATAAAGAATTGCCCCCACGCCGGGCCTTGCCCCTGGAACGTGATTCAGCCATTATCTGTTCCTTTCAATATAACACTGTTGTTTTCTCAATTGCTGATTTTACACTGTTTCGGGCCGGTTGTAAATCAGAGATTTATATTGTCCAGCACTTCTCGAAGTGTTCGGGCTGAGGCTAACAACGCGTTTTGCTCGTCATCAGAAAGCCGGGCTGTTACAATTCGCTCCACGCCGCCTTTCCCGATTACGCACGGAACACTTAGACAGACATCATCAATGCCGTATTCACCCTGTAACAATGTTGAGACCGTCAGTATGCTGTGCTCATTTCGTAAAATCGCCTCGGAGATGCGGGTCAGTGACAGCCCTATAGCATAATATGTCGAGCCTTTATAATCGACAATGTGGTATCCTGAATCGCGAACACGGCTGACAATATCGGCGTGTTCGACCTCGGCGTCGCAACCCTGGCATATTGCGCAGTAATCGGCCACAGGGATACCGGCAAGGTGGGTCATACTCCATGCGGCTACTTCGCTGTCACCGTGCTCGCCGAGAATGTAGGCGTGGACGTTTCTGGTATCGATGCCGCAATGCCGGCTAAGCATAGACCTGAAACGTGCACTATCAAGGACGGTTCCGGAACCTATTACGCGCTGCCGAGGCCAGCCGAGTTGTTTCAAAGCCACCTGTGTCAACGCATCGACCGGATTTGTAACCATAATAAGGACGGCCTGGGAGTCGTATTTTTTTATCTGGTCGCAAATCGACTTGATGATGTCGGTATTACGCTGGATAAGCTCAAGACGAGACTGGCCGGGTGTCTGTTTTGCACCTGAGGTTACAACAATCAGGTTCGCATCGGCACAGTCGGGGTAATCACCTGCGCGGATATTTACGGGCTGAACGAAAGCCATGCCATGCTCGAGGTCCATGACTTCGCCTTTTAGACGCTTTTGGTCAATGTCGGTCAGAACAATCTCGGTGGCAAGGGCGGTGTGCATCAATGCGTAAACGTAGGTGGCACCGACGGAGCCGGCACCTATTACGACTACTTTTCTTTCTTTTTTCTGCATGTTCGTCCCCCTGTTTTTTGAACGGCTGTTATTTTGTTTCAGAATCTATTTTGCCTCCTGCCGGGATATTAATCTGTTTGCCAAGTCCCTTGGCCGATACAAATCGGTATTCGGTTTGCGCTTTTAATGTCACATTATTATTATCTACAATTATTTCGATATCGTGTTCGGTGTTGCTATGGCGAATTACATTGGCCAACAGAAACGCCTTTTCCAGGCCATCACCTGTGTTGTAATTGGCCACCTCATCAGGCGTCGCCAGGCGTTTGCCCTCGTAAATTGAATTATTTTCCATCTCGGTTAGCCAGGCGTATACCTGGTCAGCGCTTTTTGAACCAGCCATTTCAATCGAAACAGGATTGCGCTCTACCGCCGCCTTGATGAACGGGGACCAGTGGCAGCTTTGCATATCGCGATAGGCGTAAAAGGCAAGGTCGACAGTGATATTGTTTTGGCGCACGGTTTTTAAATGTTCGATTATCTGCTCTCTGGAGTGGTCAGTCGAAAGATCCACAGGTTCACTATCGAGGAAGTTTTTCTCCGTGCCTGGCAATTGCGGCTGAATGTACAAGAAATCAGTGAGGTCTTTGACAAACTCCTGGGCAGGGCGAACAAATGACCGGATGTATTTTTCTATTGCGGCCCTGCCGGCCTGCTCTTTTAAGTCGAGCTTTTCATACTGAGCAAAGTTTACCAACTGCCGACAGCACATTCTCTCGACCAGTTTATACGACAGAATATCCTCGTTGCTGACTTCATCCAGCAGCTTTTCAAATGTGTCATCGGCAATTCTGAAATTGCTTCCGTGTTCATAATGGAAAAGGACTTCGGCCTTTGCGAACTTCGGTCCACCGCGGCACTGCTGGCAGCAAAACTGAAAGTATTGTTGATACTTTGGGTGAGAACGCAAAAAGTTTGCCAGGGTCAATGTCGTCAGGTCGGCTGAAAGATAGCGGCCAAGCTGTTTTATGAAATGCTGATGAGCGGTCTTGTTCATTGTAGCGTCTTTGTAAAGGCAGTGCAGGAAACCTGTATTGTGCGCAAGTATTATAACCTGTTCGTTTCGCAGGGCCCGCTGGGCCTTGTCGGAGATTGCTGTACCGTTAAACCACATTGTTTTTGTAACTATTCTTCGATTGTTGGTCAGCACGCCGTCATTGACGTCGATGAAATTCTGGGAGTGCAGCGGCGTCAGTATCATATAGATGTCTTCGAGCGGTATTTGGCAGACGACAAAGGCAGCGGCGGCGTATAAAGCGGCAAGCGAGACACATTCGCCGGCTTTTTTGTCATAACCTTTCTTTAACAGGAAGGCATCCATCGCCTCAACTGTCTCGGTCTTCCAGTAAGGAATAATGTCACTGTCGTATTTATCCAGGCCGAAATGCCTGCGGATATCGACGTCAAAATAGTATTTATCTCCTTCGTAGCCGAACAAGGCATTGCTTGAGGCGATTTCTTCGGCTGAGACAAACTGCTCAAAGCGCTTGAGTTCTTTGTCTGTGCGGGTCAGGCCCCAGGTTTCAAGGTCGAGGTTGAACTCGTACTCGTCCATTATAAATTGCTTGAGGCGCATCAGCTTTTTGTAGCTGCTTTTGCCCTCGAGTTTTTTGAAGCAGTCTAAATCCCGCCATCGCCAGATAATCGGGCTCATAATGTCAGCCAGGACCAGGCTGTACATCAACTCCGGGAATACAAAGATTTCCATATCCGAGAGTGTTATCGCGGAACTATATTTTTCTAATTGCTCAGGTCTCATCTCAATAGCCCCCTGTTAACTGGAAGGACTTTCTACGACAGTCACCGGTGCTATTTTTTCCAATGGCTCTTTGAGTTTGCCTGCGTCGCCGACAACGACTATTACCAGATTCCGAAGGTCAATTGTGCCGGTTATCAGTCGCATGCAATCGTCGGTTTTCGCGGTGGCGATGCCGGCAAGGAGCCTTTCGAGATAGTCGGAGCCAAGCTGCTGCGATTCAATCAGCCACAGGTCGCCTGCGATTTGCTGGGGTGTTTCACGGTCCCGCACAAAGCTGCCGAGTATATAGGAGCGGTTGTTTTCAAGTTCGTCCCGGCTTGGGGCATCTGCTTTGAGCCGCTTGATTTCATCAATGACCGCCTGGATAGTTTGGGCGGTGGATTCGGTCTTGCTGAAAGTCCCAACCTGGAAGTCGCCGGCGAAACGCTGAGCTATGTAGCTGCCCCAGACGTGGTAAGTCAGGCCTTTTTCCACGCGGATGCTTTTATTCAACCGGCTGTCAAAGCCCCATCCGAAATAACTGCTGACCAGTCGGCTGACAAAATAGCCATCGTCGTGGCGGGTAATACCTCTGTGGCCGAGGCGAATCTGGCTTTGCGTACTGCCCGGCTTATCCACAAGGTATATATGCATTGGGCCGAGGCGCTCTAACTGCGGCAGGTTTCTTTCGGGCCTGGGGGTATTTACCTGCCAGCTTCCGAAGGTTTCTTTTGCCAATTCGAAGGCCTGTTCGGCTTGAATGTCACCTGCTATAATCAATACAGCCGAATCCGGCCTAACAAACTCCTGCCACCAATTTTGCAAATCATCAACTACAAGGGCATCGACGTCTTTAATCTCGCCTACGACCGTTCTGGAATATGGATGCCGGCCGTACAACCTGCGGCGAAATTCTTTTTCGACAATGTATCTCGGCTCTGCGGATGAGACCGCCAGTGAGGTGCGGACCTGCTTACGGAGCTTCTCGAACTCCTGGCCAGGAAAGGTCGGTGACATTACAACTTCGCCAAGGAGCCTGAACCCACGATTAACCTGTTCAGTCAAACAACTCATACTAACGGTACCGGTATCCATACCGCTTCTGCCGCCAAGACTAATGGCATAAGTTTCAAGCTCTTCGGCTAATTGTCCCTCGGTGTGTTCGCTGCTTCCTTTTGTAAGCATTCTCATCGTCATTGCGGCGGTACCGGGTTTGGTCTCGGTCCAGGCACCTGATAACAGTCCCAATCGGACGCTTATGAAAGGGACTTCGTGATTTGGGACTACGAGCACTTTAAGGCCGTTGGGTAACTTTCGGCTGCTGTAGCTGGGCGTCAACTTTGCCGACGAAACCTTGGCTATTGGCGGTTCGGCGGGGAAACCTTCGGGTCTTGTAAGGCCGCCACGGCCCGGGGGGGGAGCGGTTGTTTCTTTTTCAGCAGTTACGGCAGCTGCCAGTTCTTCTTTGTTTATGTCAGAGGTGGTGCCTGGTTTGCTTTGCTGGACTTTACCTTTTAAGGCACGCTCTGGTCTAAAATATTTGTTTGCTACGCGCCGGATATCGTCGGCGGTAACTTTTCGAATGTCTTCTAATTGTCTGTTGACATACGAAATGTCTCCAACCTCGACGGCGGCGTTGCCAAGCATTCTGGCTTTGCTTTCGATTTTCAGGTTCTGTGTCACCAGGCCTCTTAGCATCTGGTTCCTGGCCTTAGTCAGTTCGAGTTCGGTTACAGGTTCTGTACGCAGGCGTTCGATATGGGATTCGATAATTTCAAGTACGCTGTTGGGGTCGGCGCCGATGGGCGAAAGTACGGCGCCTGTGCCGAACAGGCCATCCTGTTCCAGCGACCATGAGAATACCTGTGCGGCTACGGCCAACTGCTTTTCCGCGACCAGATGGCGGTACAACCTGCTGCTGTTTCCGCCGCCGAGAATCTCAGCCAACAGGTCGATTGGGATTGTATCTTCGTGCCTGAGGGGTACCGTGCGATAGACCAGACCAACCGCAGGGGCAGGTGCGTTTTCCTCGTGGAAAGTAATCGACCTCGCTGCTTCAGGTTCCGGCTCGATAGCTGATACGCGCGGAGGCTGGTCATATTTGGGAATCCAGCCAAAGTATTTTTTGGCAAGGCGCTGGGCCTGGGCGTGTTTGACTGCGCCGACGATAATCAGCGTTGCGTTGCTCGGGGTATAATATGTGTGCCAAAAGTCACGCAGTTCCTGTACGGTGGCGGCGCGCAGATGAGCAATATTACCAATCGGGAGCCAGCGGTAAGGATGGACCTTGTAGACTTCTGCCAGCAGTTTCTCCATCGCCGTGCCGTAAGTTTCGTTCAGTCCCATCCGGCGTTCTTCTTCAACTACTTTGCGCTCGGTATCGAACGCTTCCTGGTCGATTTTCAGAAATGTCATTCTTTCGACTTCGAGCCACAGCGCCAACTCAAGCTGGTCGGCGGGCAGGGTTTCAAGGTATACTGTCCTGTCGAAACTGGTGTATCCGTTGGCACTGCCGCCTACGCGACGGATGAAACTGGAATGGTCTGCCGGGCCGAGGCGGTCGGTGCCGCGGAACATCATGTGCTCGAACATGTGGGCAAAGCCCTGTCGGTCGGGCCGTTCGTTTTTTGAGCCGACATGGTACCAGACCTGTGCAGCAACTATCGGGCAGGAAAAATCCTCGAGCGTTATAACGTCCAGGCCGTTATCAAGTTCGATGTGCTGATAATCATATTGCCTGGCTGTACCAAGGCCGGTCCCGCCCAACTGCTGCCCGCAGCCGGCAATTAGTAACGTAAGAATTAATATCATCCCGGGCTTTTTGTATTTAATTCTATATTTCACAGTTCCGCTCCTGTAACAACTATTATTTACTATGTACTCATACGATAACAGCTACTCTTTTACCATTTTTTCAAACGTTTTTCCCGAAAAAATTCCGGCGTCAGCCAAATAGAATACTTCTGTACTTTGTAGGTAAAATGTATTATTGAGGCGTAGACCCCCGCTTTCGCAGGAATGACGGGGTGGTACGGCTGACTAAAAACTTTTTACAGATAGCTGAGTAGTTTATCGGCGATATTTGAGGCGGCGGTTTTGTTGGCTATCTGACCGCAGGCCTGTTTCATCCGCTGTCTTTTTTCATCATCCCTCAACAAATCCTGTAATTCTTCGGCGAGCCATTCGGCACGGTCTTTTTCATCAGGCAGGTCATCTACGATAATCGCGGCACCTGCCTGGACCAGCTTGCCTGCGTTTAGGTACTGGTGCATATCTTTGTGATATGGATATGGCATACAAATGCTGGGGACCTCGGCGGCGGTGTATTCGGCAATGCTGACCGCCCCGCTTCTGCCGATGACCAAATCAGCGGCACAAAGCAAGGCCGGCATATCATCGTAATAGTCTAAAACTTTATTAGCAATCCTGGCATCAGCATATTCTGCTTTGATTTTTTCAAAATTACTGCGGCCTGCCAGATGGACTATCTGCCAATCAGCAGCAAAGGCGTTCAACTTGTCCAATACCATACACACTGCGCTGTTAATATTTGCTGCACCGCTTGAGCCGCCGGTTACCAGCAGAATCTTTTTATCTTTATCAAGGCCCAGGGTGCTTTTGACTTTATCAGCATCAGGATTATCGAATCCTCGTCGCAGGGGACAGCCAACAACACTGACCCTGGGCTTGTATCTGCCGAAGCTTTCGGCTGTTTCGGCAAAGGGCACAAAAATCACATCCGCCCACCGGGCCAGTAACTTATTCGCTCGGCCGGGAATGATATCAACATTAAGGAGCACGAAGGGCACCCTGGATTTATGCGCCGCCCAGCAGACCGGCGCAGATACAAACCCGCCTGCGCCAATAACAATGGAATTCTCTGTTCGGCTGATTACCTGGCCTGCTATTCGCCTGCTTTTGACGAATGAGGCACAGAAGTCAATCAGCGCACCCGGCCGGGGTGAAAAGGCCTTGGCGGGCAAGATTGAATATTCAAAATCCGCCTTTGAAAGTATCTTTGAATCGATGTCACGGTCGCTGCAGAAGAAATGAATTCGGGCGTCCGGCCGGCGTTTGACTAACTGCTGTGCCACGGCAACAGCGGGGTAGATGTGTCCGCCCGTTCCGCCACCAGCAAAGAAAAAACTTCTGCTCATTATTCGATCTCTCCCGGTAATGGTTTAGCGGATTGTCCGGCGATATTCAGCAGGACTCCGACCGCGGCAGCCGAGAGCAGCATACTGGTTCCTCCGGCACTTACAAACGGCAGCGGTATTCCCTTTGTCGGCAGGACAACTGTCACCACGCCGATATTAATAGCGGCCTGTGCAGCCACCGTTAAAACGATTCCGCCTGCCAGAAGTCGACCAAAACGGTCTTTGGTCCTCAGAACCACCGAAAGGCCCAGCCAGAGGAAAAGAACGAACAATCCAATTACCGCGGCGGTCCCGACAAAGCCAAGTTCTTCACCGATGACAGCGAAGATGAAATCGGTAGTATCTTCGGGCAAATGGCCGTACTTCGAGATTCCTCTACCCAGGCCTTTGCCCCAGAGACCGCCGGAACCGAGGGCGACAAGCGACTGGTTGGCCTGGTAATTGGCAGAGTCTGTCCACCTTTCGGGATTCAAAAATGCGGTGATTCGGGCCATACGCCTCGGCGAGAGGATTACAGCCATAAAAAAGGCAACAGCGGCAAAGGGCAGGGGCGTCAGCAGATGCCGAAATTTCACACCGGCGATTATGAATATCAGAAAGGCCAAAAGCGATATGAACGCGGCGGTGCCGAAATCCTCGATGATTACAAGCCCTGCTACAAGGGCCACCAGGCAACACAGCGGCACGAACCTTCTCCAAAACAAGCCGAGGGTTTGGCTGTACTTAGTGCAGAACGCAGCTAAAAAGAAAACCAGTGCCCATTTTGCCAGTTCCGAAGGTTGAAAACTTATCGCAACCGGACCTGCGGGAATTCTGAGCCAGCGGCGGGCCTGGTTTATTTCCGTGCCGAACCGCGGAACCAAAACCACAACAAGCAGGATTATACTAAATAGTAACAAATACAACGTCGGGGATTTTAACGGGCTGTCAGAAAAGCTCAGCTTTCGGTAATTGAAGCAGGAAGCGATATACATAATCAGGCAGGCCAGAGGAAAGAACAGGATTTGACGCAGCCCGGGGAAATCATAGAACCGCTGTAAATCGAGGTCCTGGCCAAGATTGGCAGAAGCTGAGAAGACAAAGACCGTGCCGATGGCCATCAAAAGGATAACAACCATCGCGATATAATCGGCTAACCGGGTGTCCTTTTCTATCGTAATCACTTCATCTCAACGTACTTAAACAGAACATTCATACGAACCAAAGCCACTGCCTACAAAGATTATTTTCGGCTGTTGAGAGGTGTTTGCAAGAAAAATTGGCTCACTTAGTTGTCCCTGAAGTAATCTGTCAAAACTTGTAACCGTTCACAGGTTGTAAACCTCGTTTTTCTGTCATTGCGAGGAGTTTACGACGAAGCAATCTCGACTTATCGGCTGTTGAGATTGCCACGGCCCTTTCAGGGCCTGGCAATGACATAAAATATACATTTTACCTATGAACGGTTACAATTTGTTTATACGGCGGCATTAGTCGGATGTACTAAGATTTACTTTCTTCCAGAAACTCCTTATACCGTCTGTATGCGTCCCAAAGAGCCGCTATTGTTGCTTTTTTTGTTATACCAGAAAACCTCTCCTCTAATTGTTTTACAGCATCTTCAATCGCTCCTTCAATTTCCCTTTCGAAAAGAGCGTTATGCAGTATTTTTCTTCCCAGAAAAGGTGATAACGCGCAAGAAATATCTACGATAGTAGAATCAGCAGGGTTTATTTCAAGCTCTATAGTCAGATGGCCAAAAACGTGTTTTGCTGCTACACTTTTCGGCAATCTGGCTGAGCCTGCAATTACTACTGTAATTGGCCTTAATCTATGTTTTTCCCGCTCGCCAACCAATCCTTTACCCATCATTAACCCTTTCGTCTTTTACTGCCGTGTCAGTTACAATTGTTAATATTTTTTCATCCTGGCAAAAGCCCGGTCTCTTCATTAATTATAAGTTTCCTGCTATTTTCGTTTATTGTTGGGGCTGTTCTGGTCAGTAAGAATGTTTATAAAATGTCTGACCACTACCTGAAATAGCCACCTGATGATTCAAATCAGCGTTATGAGTTTCTCAGTTAAAACATATTCACCAGCAGCTTCGTTTTTTTTCAAATAACCTCGTTTCTCCAAAATCGACAAAATATCTCTTGCCTTGGTTTGTGAAATTTTAGTCTTTACGCACAAGTCTCTAAATGAAAGAGACGGGCCATGTTTCAAGTAACATTCCAGTATGTCCAAAACTAGTTCTACGGCACTTTTCAAATTCGACTCCTTGAAATTCCTCTATGCGGAATTTCCTTCCACATAATAGAGAGGTTGGAAAAAAAACGCAAGAAAAAATATAAAAAATAAAATTAATAAAGATATAGAGATTTAAAGTCCGTAAAAATAAAAAAATGCCTTCTGCCACGGAAATCGAAAAAAGATTTCTACTCCAGGGGCGGGGCGGGGAAAAATAGACCTTAACAACTCAAACTGACTGTTTCTTCGAAACGGGTCAGTTTGAGAGTCGATAGTGAATAGTATTTAGTCGTTAGTTCGTGGAAGCCGACTTTGTCGGCAATTGATTTAACGTCTTCTATAGCAAAAGGTTAAACAAAATCTATACCACAAATCGGTTGGTTTGAGTTACTGACTAAAACTCATACACGGCATAAGAAATCATGCACTGCCACCCCCTCTTGCCTTGAGTTCTAAATTCATCCTTGCAGTTGTCTGCAACAGCAGTTTGGCCCAAGATTTAATATTCTTATCGGTAAATCTGAATGTCGGGCCTGCCACAATAATTGCTCCGGCAAATTGATCTTCAATATCATATATAGATGAAGCCATTGTAGAAAGCCCCACCGAAAATTCATCCCGACTTAAGGTATACCTCAATGCACGGAATTTTGCCAATTGTTTTTTAAGCATAGGCAGGGAAGTATAAGTGTGTTTAGTAAAACGCGTCAAGCGGTTCTTAGGCAGTAGTGCTTTTAGCTGCTGGTCATTTAAGGTAAGCAGGTACGCCTTGCCACAAGCACAAGCATGCACCGGAAAATGCTCAAAAAGAATCGGCTTTGCTATTACGACCTTATCGGCTACCGTTTCTGCCAAAATCAACATCTTATCTTTGCTGGGGTTTACAATTCCGAAAGCGACATTTTCGCCGATATTATCACGAAGTTCATCCAAATATGGTCGAACATATTTCATCGGCTCGATCATATGAATAACGGACCGTGCCAGGTAAAAAACCATATGACCGAGCGCATATTTACTTGTTTTTGAGTCCTGAACAGCAAATCCCTTTTTCTCCAATGTAGTCAAAATACGGTGTGCAGTGCTATTTGCCACTTTCAAAGCATCCGCTACTTCGATGACTCCAACCAGCCCTTTTTTACTCAAAAGTTCCAGAACATCCAGGGTTCTGTCGACCGATTTAAGGATACTCGTTCTGTGGCCGGCTTCTGGCATTCACCACTCCCGTGTTTTTACATCACCTATCCAAGGTATTCATGTTAACCCTTGCGTTTTACCCACCATAACACCTTATGATATTATATGGAAAAGGATAAGTCAACAAAAAAAAGGTCTTTACCGCCTTTTTAGGATAGTTCGATGGGGACATTCGCACGACACAGAATGTTAATACTACACCATTAAAACAGCCAAACTGATACATGTGGGCCATATATAGCAGAATTGGCACCGAATTTTAATGCATACCTGCACCAACCATATCATATAGAGCAACTTGTGTCACCTTTCTCCATAAGTGAATTAGATATTCTGTTGGTGCCAAAAAAAAATTGCAACAGGGACTTTTTTTGTGTTCCAAACTCTCGATGGAATATTTCAATTGTCACCCCATTCGGGATACGATTGCACAGCTATCCGGCCTAAACATCAATAGGCAGATATTGTGCTCCGCAACAGTTTAACGAATATCAAGAAAGCGCCTGCAAGCCGCACCACAAAATTAATGCTTCTTGTGCTTTTTGTGTACGTAAGGGACAAGAGTTGATATAATTTCGGCATAAGGAGAGCAGATGCGTCCGGCAGCTTATATAAAACCGTGGTTGTCTACAGAAAAGATGTCTCAGTGGGTACAAGATGCGCCCGACGAGGCATCTTACAAAAGGCGTACGGCTATCTGGTTAACGCATAAGGACAGGCTTCACGCAAACAAGGTGGCCCGGACAATCGGTGTATCCACGCAGGCGGTTTGGCTGTGGATTGGCCAGTATAATACTAAGGGCCCTGCCGGTCTTGAACGAAAAGGCCGCGGCGGCAGGCGATGGGGCTTTATGAACCCGAAACAGGAAGCCGAACTATTAAAGCCTTTTATGCGAAAAACCCGATCCGGGCATCCACCAAAACCAGAAGATATAAAAAAAATAATTGAGAAAACTTTGGGCACAGAAGTATCGATGCCGTATGTATATCGTTTGCTGCAACGACACGGCTGGTCCGGTATAATCGCTCAATCCAAATTAATTCGCAAACCTTCATCACTCGAGGACGACTTTCAAAAACTCTCACGCCCGTGGCTGCGGCAAAGTTAAATATTTTGCCTTGCCGAGCTATTCTCTATGTATGATGTATAAAAATACATTTTACTTGACTTGCCGTGAATTAAGCGGATAATTATATAAGCCAGTCTTTATTGAAATCACCCTTAATAAGGAGAAGTGATGGATCTGGTAAAAGCTTTTACACAGAAAGTCAAAGAGCGAAGTTTTTCGGTTGTTCTGCCGGAGGGTAAAGACGAGCGGACCATCCAGGCCGCAAGGAAACTGAAAGACGGGGCAATCGCCGAACCTATAGTTATTGGAAAGCCCGAGCATATCGAAGCGGCGATTGAAAAGGCCGGCGTCACTCTCGACGGTATTGAGACCATAAATCCAAAAGAAAGTGACAAAGTCGAGACCTATGTTGAAAAATACATAGCCGGTCGCGACGATATTTCAGCCGCTATCGCAAAACGCATGGTATTCAAGCCGTTGTTCTATGGAGGGATGATGGTGGCGTGCGGCGATGCCGATGCCTCGGTAGCAGGTGCCGCCAGCGCAACAGCTACGGTGATTCAGGCAGGTGTCCTGACCGTCGGCTTAAGCCCCGGCATTAATACCGTTAGCAGCTACTTTCTGATGGTTATCCCTGATTTTCTCGGCGAAAAGGACAAGCCCTTCATTTACGCCGATTGCGCGGTCAATATCGACCCTACAGCCGATGAGCTTGCCGACATCGCCCTGGCTTCTGCGGTAAGTGCCGCCAGACTCCTGGGCCAGGAGCCGCGGGTAGCAATGCTGTCGTTTTCCACAAGAGGCAGCGCTTCGGCTCCGAGTGTAGACAAGGTTAATAAAGCACTCGAAATCGCACGGTCGCGGGAACCAGGATTGGCGATTGACGGCGAATTTCAGGCTGACTCTGCAATAGTTCCGAGGGTAGCGGCTAAGAAAGTCAAGGACCAAAGCAGTGTTGCGGGCCGGGCGAATGTTCTGATTTTCCCGGACCTTGACGCGGGCAACATCGCCTACAAGCTTACACAATATATGGCCGGCGCCCAGGCCATCGGCCCGTTCCTCCAGGGATTCGCAAAGCCTGTCGCGGACCTTTCGCGTGGCGCAAGCGCCGACGATATAGTTTCAACAACTGTATTAACTTTAGCCCAATTGCTATAGGGTGTTTATAACCGAGGAGCAGCATATATAAATGAAAGTACTTGTAATTAACGCAGGCAGCAGTTCCATAAAGTATCAACTGTATCAGATGCCGCAGGCTTTGGTCCTGGCCAGAGGTATTGTCGAAAGAATCGGCGAAGCCGCCTCGAAACTGTCACATACTTACAACGGCAAGACCCACACTGCCGAGACAAAGGTCAAAGACCACGAAGAAGGAATGGCACTGATACTAAATACTCTGGCCAATAAAGACGTTGGTGTTATAGAGAGCGTTTCTGAAATCGACGCTGTCGGCCACAGGGTCGTACACGGCGGCGAAGAGTTTACCGGCTCGGTTGTCATTGACGATAAAGTAATCGCATCGATTGAAAAGTTCGCGGATCTTGCTCCCCTGCATAATCCGCCCAACCTTACAGGTATCCGGGCGGCACAGCATAAGCTGCCAAACACAAAACAGATAGCCTGTTTCGACACAGCGTTTCACACCACTATTCCCGAAGTTGCCTATATGTATGCTCTGCCCTATGAGCTTTATGAAAAATACCGCATTCGCAGATACGGCTTTCACGGGACCAGCCACAGATACGTCGCCAGGCGTGCAGCGGTTTTGATGGGCAAAGGCAAGTACGATGTAAACCTGATTACCTGCCACCTCGGCAACGGCTGTTCTATCACGGCGGTAAAGAACGGCAGGTCACTTGATACGTCAATGGGACTTACACCTCTGGAAGGTGTGGTAATGGGGACACGGACAGGTGATTTTGACCCGGCTATTCTGTTCTATCTTGCCGACAAAGGCTACGATGTAAAGGAACTCAACGCTCTGTGCAACAAGAAAAGTGGACTGCTCGGGGTGTCAGGCAAATCCAATGACATGCGCAATCTTAGCGAACTTGCCGAAAATGGCGACCGTCGCGCTAAACTTGCTATCGATATCTTCTGTTATCGAATCAAAAAATACATCGGTGCTTACGCTGCGGCCCTGGGCAAACTCGATGTTGTAGTATTTACCGGCGGTATCGGTGAGAATTCCGTTAACGTACGTGAACAAGTTTGCAGCAGTCTTGGACAGATAGGTATTGAGCTTGACCAAAGGAAAAATAAGAACATCGTAGGCGATGAGGGACAGATAAGCACAGATAATAGCAGCGTCAAAGTGCTGGTTATTCCAACGAATGAAGAAGCAGCCATCGCAAACGATACATACGAACTTTCCGGTTAAGAGGAAAAATCATGAAAAAGGAAAAATCTTATAAGGCCCTTACGCAGGAGCAGATTAAGGCTCTTCAAAATCAAGGCTGTACTGCCGAGGATTGGAGCCTGGTCGAAGTTGCCGACGGTTTTGACCCATCGCGTATGATAAATGTGCATTTTTCGGGCAAGATTAAGCTCGGCGATACGTCCGGGACAGTAAAAAGCTTCCATGGCCTTGAAAAACCCTGTGGAATCTACAACGCGACAATCGCCAACTGCACCATCGCGGATAACAGCAGAATCGCCAATGTCACTGTCCATATCGCAAACTATGACATAGCAGATAATGTCTGCGTCGAAAATGTTGGCACAATGCAGACTAATCCGGCAGCCGCCTTTGGTAACGGCGTTGAGGTCGATGCCCTCAATGAAGCCGGCGGCAGAGAGATTACATTGTTTGACCAGCTCGGTGTTCAGTTTGCCTATATGATGTGCCTGCACAGGTATCGGCCTAAACTTATAGAAAAACTAAAAGCAATCGCAGAAAAATACGTCCAGTCTGTTAAAAGTGACCGCGGCACTATCGCTGCCGGCGCTAAAATCTGTTCGACCAAAGAAATCATCGATGTCAAGGTGGGCCCGCATGCGACGATAAACGGCGCATCGAGCCTGGTCAACGGCACGGTCTTAAGCAGTGAAGAAGCGCCTTCGATTGTTGGCGCAGAAGTCCAGGCCCAGGATTTTATTATTGGCGAAAGTTCTTCAGTAACGGGCGGGGCCATATTAGAAAAGGTATTCGTCGGCCAGGGCTGCCGGATTGGAAAGCAGTTCTCGGCGATAACTTCTGTCTTTTTTGCTAATTGTGAAGCTTTTCATGGTGAGGCGTGCAGTATTTTCGCAGGCCCCTACACCGTCAGCCATCATAAGTCAACTCTTTTGATAGCCGGGCTGTTTAGCTTCTACAACGCTGGAAGCGGAACAAATCAATCCAACCACATGTATAAGCTCGGGCCGGTCCACGAAGGCAAACTCCAGCGAGGCACCAAGACCGGGTCATTTTCATATATGATGTGGCCATGCAGGACAGGACCATTTAATGTTGTCCTGGGCAAACACAGCAGCACCTTTGACACATCTGATTTTCCATTCAGCCATCTGGAAGCCAGGCCGGGCGGAAAATGCAATATGGTTCCCGGCCTGCATCTAACTACGGTGGGCACAGTTCGCGATGGTGCTAAATGGCCGAACAGGGACAAAAGAAAAGGCCCTGTCAAGCGTGACATTATCTCGTTTGATGTCTTTAGCCCATATACCGTTGGAAAAATGATTAAGGCCAACGGCCGACTGAAATCCCTGCAGGACAGTACCGACAAAAGCATCGAAGAAGTTTCGGTTGGTGGAGCGATGGTAAAGCGACCTATACTTCGCAGCAGCCAGAAATACTACCGTACCGGCATAAACATGTATCTTTTGGAAAAGGTTGTTGAAAAAGCTGAAAAGTTTTTCGATTCGGGTGGTAAAAATATAACCGACGCCTTTGCCGCCGCCGGCGATTCGGTTTACAGCAATGAATGGGTCGACATCGGCGGACAGTTAATGCCTAAAAAACGCCTTGCAGACCTCCAAGACGCTATTGAAAGCGGAGCCATCTCCACAATTGAACAACTCCAGGAACAACTCCAGGAAATCAATCAGGCCTACCAAAAAGACCAGTGGCTATGGGCCAGAACTGCTTATAAAGAGGTGTTCGATGTTGACCTGGAAAACGCCACAAAAGAAGACCTGATTGCCGCTGCCGACCAACTGTTAAAAGTAAAGACCAAGTTCCTGAACATGGTAATCGCCGACGCCGGGAAGGAATTCGCCGAACTTAGCCGCCGCGGATACGGACAGGACGGCAGCGACGAAGACGTTGAAACAGATTTCTACGCGACCAAGGGGCTTTACCAGGACAACAAGTTCGTTAAAGAAATGAAAGGCAATATCGAAAAGCTCAACCGGCAAATCGAAAAGTTGAAAGAAAATCTTTCAAGTTTGTAAAAAATTAGCGGTATTTTAATAACACTGTTTTTTGGAAAGGACAAGCAATGAGAGTAATTATCGAGAAAGACTTTAAGGGCGCAAGTGCCTGGGCGGCTGCTTACGTAGCCAGGTGTATTAACGATTTTAAGCCGACGGCCAAGAAGCCGTTTGTGCTCGGACTGCCCACCGGCTCATCTCCAATCGGTATGTACAAGATGCTGATTCGCCTTAACCAAACCAAAAAGGTCAACTTCGCAAATGTGGTAACATTCAACATGGATGAATATGTAAACCTGCCGGAAAAACATCCCGAAAGCTACCACTCTTTTATGTGGCACCACTTCTTCAAGCATATAAACATCAAGAAATCCAATGTCAACATTCTCAACGGCAACGCCAAAAGCCCCGAAGCTGAATGCGCCCGCTATGAGAAAAAGATTAAAAAGTACGGCGGCATTGATTTGTTCGTCGGTGGTATCGGGCCGGACGGACACATCGCCTTCAATGAACCAGGGTCGTCTCTGGCAAGTCGAACCCGTGTCAAAACCCTCAACGAGGACACAATTATCGCCAATTCCCGCTTCTTTGACGATGACGTCAACAAGGTCCCGAAAACCGCGCTGACTGTCGGTGTCGCTACCGTGATGGATGCCAAACAGGTTCTGGTTATTGTCAGCGGCCATAACAAAGCCCATGCTCTTCAGCAGGCAGTGGAGTGCGGCGTCAATCATATGTTGACGGTCTCGTGTTTACAGCTTCACCCGCATGGCATCATCGTCTGTGACGATGCGGCGACCGTGGAGATGAAGGTCGGGACTGTAAATTATTTTAGGGACATCGAAAAGGCCAACCTCGACCCCAAAAAAATCCTTAAGGGACAGGCACATTA